>Ga0209515_10001516_pt1 | contig 38557 bp, 43 predicted proteins | sample Subgroupgradi54m_FD_187454 | JGI IMG/M metagenome (GOLD analysis project Ga0209515, IMG submission 187454) | Subsurface groundwater microbial communities from S. Glens Falls, New York, USA - GMW60B uncontaminated upgradient, 5.4 m (SPAdes)... ... | reverse complement strand
TTAAGGAAGCCAACGCATTTTTTTATTTACTAATGCGTGCAAATTAATATCACTTCCACTTAAAATGGTTCTACCCCCGCAAGGAATACATTCAGGATGGACTGCATCTATTCTTATTTCATTCGCGTTAATCACTCGGACAAATCTGGTATGAGGTACTCCTTTATGATTCACTGGTAAAGAAACCTGAGTTCCTTCTGGTAACTCTTCACCTAATTTAGTCCCTAGATTAATCAATCCTAAACGAAACCTGGGTTCTACTTCATATATGCTCATGTAGCATATATACCACAAATAATTAACTTTGTCATGCCAGTTTTATACAAAGTCAATCTGGTAACCAACGTAGTCTTCTACCAACAGCATGATGACCATTTATCTCTTGTGCTCTTAATAACTTTCGTTCCTGTAAGGTACCTGATTCATATTGGAATGGAATAACTTGATCAGAACCAGTAATTTTAACTATCCAACCATGTGAATGACCTGTTAAGTCTTGATGAACATTCATATCAATTGTGTAAGGAAATGTAGTAATTGTTTGGCCTAACTGAGGTATTTTTTTAATTGGACCAAAATCAAGTTGCCATCTCAAAACTTCTCTTATTGCCATAATTTATCGTTAATATAACCAAAAAATTAGAAAATGCAACGGAAGAAAATATCTAGCCATTTTTGGAGCTTCTGCGATTTGCGGGTTTTTTAACAAAAGCAATATACATCAAAAGAATAACTATTAAAAGAAGTGTATACATGAACGCTACATTATTAGAAATCTGATTTAAATCCATTATATTCTCCTAGTTTTCTCTCTGAAAAATTTGGCGGCAAACAAAGATATGATACCAAGGAGAAACTTGAATATCAATAACAGAAAATCTTGAGAGGTAGTAATACGACTGAATTGAGGTACGAAAAGCACCAGACCAAACCAACCGGCAGCTAAATTAACAAACAGCTCTGAAATAATCTCAAACCACATTAGTTTTATTATACAAGAAACTTAAATGGGGAATGGAGATATAATTTTGCGTGTCATACATTATGCTAACTTAGCTCGGTGAGTTAGGATATTAGCCCAAGTTAAAGCATCCTCTGCCCAAATCTCATCAGGTACAGAATTTTTCAGTTCCGCAAATTTTCTTTTAAATGAAATAAACGTTGGTTTAAATCTCTCTTCTTGAGTTGTAACTTCTAATTGATTCAAATAAACCTCGGTATCAGCAATAAATTGTTTAATCCTTACCTGCTTCCCTTCCATGGCCCACTTAGAAAGTCTTCCCATATTTACTGCAATATTTAAAGTTAGCTCTTGTGCATTCATTTCAATAAATTATTAACTATCTTTAATATTTTCTCGCGGATATTTTGGTCTAATACTGTTCTGCTGGAATTTCCCTGATTAGGTCGGATGTTAATCATTGAATCAAAATCTACTTCTCCTGTTTCTAAATCTAAGCCCCCACCCCACAGATCACTTTGATTACTACCTTCTTTTAAGAGTAACTGCTCACCTTCTACATGCATCTTCCCTCCAGCCGTTAATATTCCTTTTTCCAGATCAACCACAAATTTCACATATCCATCCAGATCCTCAGCCGCTTTTTTTAAATCATCCTGACTTATTTTTTCTTTAACCAAAATTAACATGGAGTCATTTTAACACGAAGTTTAGAGTTCGACACGACCGGTAAATCCGGAGGATTCTACATTTTTTTATATAAATATTTTCTTGCTTTTTTATGCTCTTTGTGAATTTTGGGAATATTTTTCAAACCGATAAAAGGTATTAAATCTTCTTTCGTAAGTAACCTTGATTGTTTGCAAAAACGTACCATAGCAACGCTTGGCTTATGAGAAAAACCTAGATATTCCACAATTTTCCCCTTCTCCTGTGCTTTTTTGATAGCCGGAGCCAGGTCAGTATCAGAAGAAACAAGAATAATCCGATCGCATTGGTTTTCATAGGTGGCAACCAACATATCAACTGCAATATTTACATCAACACCCTTCTCGTGATATTCCTTACCACTTTTTAAAATATAACCCAACTCATAACGAAATTTGTGACGTTTAAGATTCTCTAGAAGTTTCTGTTGATTGGCAAGCATTTTATCTACATGTTTAGTACCATCCTGTCTAATTTTCCCCACATAATACTTTGAGCCAGCCAGCTTTTCAGACTGAACAAGAAAATTGGCAAATTTAGTAAAGTTGAATTCTAGGAGATTATGTAGTTTAAGATCTTTTAACTTAAAGTAAAAGTTACTTCCGTCTATAAGAATTAGACACCTTTGCATAATACTGAGATTATAACAAAAAAACCCCTGCAAACACCTTTCGGCCTCACAGGGGGATTTAGTATTTATATACTATCATACCTTTATCAAAAATACAATTTTGGGTTTAACGTTCAACTCTACCGGTAAATCCGGAGGTTTCTACGATCTTGGCAGTAATATTAGAAGGAACCGGTTCGTAATGATCTGCTTCCATGTAATAGGTCGCTCTTCCCTGGGACATGGAACGGATGGCTGTGGCATAGCCATGCATTTCAGCCAAAGGAACCAGGGCTAAAATTACTCTGGCATTACCACTGGTTTCCGAGGATAAAATTTGAGCTCTTTTAGAAGATAAGTCGCCAATAATATCTCCCAAGAATTCATCCGGAGTGGTCACTTCCACCTTCATGATAGGTTCCAGCAAAATCATGTCGGCTTTTTTAGCAGCTTCAGAAAGACCCAGGGAAGCGGCAATTTTAAAAGCTATTTCAGAGGAGTCAACCTCATGATATGACCCGTCATAAACCGTTACTTTAATATCAGTTACCGGATATCCAGCTAAAATTCCGGTATCTTCTTTTTCAATCACTCCTTTTTCAATGGGAGTAATATATTCTCTAGGAATAGCACCACCAACGACTTCTGAAACAAACTCCCGGCCTTGCCCACGAGGAAGTGGTTCAATTCGAAGCAAACAATGTCCGTATTGACCACGTCCACCGGTTTGACGAATATATTTACCTTCTCCTTCAGCCTCTTTTTGAATAGTTTCTTTGTAAGCTACTTGTGGCTGACCAACATTAGCTTCCACTTTAAACTCTCTTTTCATCCGATCCACTAAAATTTCCAGCTGCAACTCACCCATTCCGGCAATAATAGTTTGTCCGGTTTCCGGATCGGATTTAACTCTAAATGTAGGATCTTCTTCTGATAATCTTTGCAAAGCAAACCCCAGTTTTTCCTGATCAGACTTGGTTTTAGGTTCAATAGCCAAAGAAATAACCGGATCAGGAAATGAAATATTTTCCAGAATTATTGGGTCAGTCTCATCACAAAGCGTATCTCCGGTAATAGTATCTTTAAGTCCAACTGCAGCTACAATCTCACCGGCATAGGCTTCATCAATTTCTTCCCGGTCATTGGCATGCATCAAAAGCAACCGGCCCACTCTTTCTTTGATTTGCTTAATCGAGTTATAAATATAAGTACCGGATTTTAAAGTTCCGGAATAAACTCTGATAAAAGTCAGCTTTCCCACATGAGGATCAACCTGAATCTTAAATGCTAAAGCCGCCATCGGAGCAGTGGGATCAGCTTTCCTGATCTCCTGCATCGGCTCGCCAGAGGCGGCATCTTCATTGCCTGGTTTAATTCCAATCACCTCAGACACATCTTGTGGTGATGGTAAATATTCCACCACGGAGTCCAGCATCAGTTGCACCCCTTTGTTTCTTAAAGACGATCCTGCCAAAACCGGTACAATTTTGTTGGCAATAACTGCTTTTCTTAAAGCTTTTTTTAACTCCTCCACACTCATCTGCTGACCGCCTAAATACTTTTCCATTAACACATCATCAGTTCCGGAAATTTCTTCCACCAGTTTCTCGCGGTGGCTTTCTACTTCCGAGACCATATCAGTGGGAATCTCTACCTCATTGAACATGGCTCCGGTTTGATCTCCCTGCCAGATATAGGCCTTTTTAGTTAACAGATCGACCACTCCTTTAAAATCATTTTCTTTTCCAATGGGAAGGTTATATGGCAAAGCATTAGCCCCCAGCCGATCTCTGGCTGATTGAATCGTGCCTAAGAAGTCCGCTCCCACCACATCCATTTTGTTGGAAAAAGCAATTAAGGGAACCTTGTATTTATTAGCCTGTCTCCAAACTGTTTCTGTTTGAGACTGCACTCCGGAAGAAGAATCCAACACAATTACTCCACCATCCAAAACTCTAAGAGACCGTTCCACTTCAGCGGTAAAATCAACGTGTCCGGGAGTATCAATTAAATTAATTCTAATTTCAGCATCTTTAAATAAAGCCTCCTCTTTTTTGGCAATCCAAAAAGTAGTAACAGCTGCAGAAACAATAGTAATTCCCCGTTCCTTTTCCTGCTCCATCCAGTCAGTGGTAGTAGTACCTTCATCAATATCACCGATTTTGTAGGTTCTGCCAGTATAGAATAAAATCCGCTCAGTGGTGGTGGTTTTGCCGGCATCAATATGGGCAATAATACCAATATTTCTAATTCTATCTAAGGGAAAATCTCGTTTAGTCTTAACAATAGCCATATTACTTCCCCGTTTCTAACTCCTGAATAATCTTTTTAACCTGTTCTATCTGCACCCGGAAAGTTACAGCATCTTCAATAGCCATGGTGTAGGCTGCATTTTCGGATAAATCACCCTCCTGGGCAGCAGCACCTTTTTTATGCTGAACCACTACCAGCTGATCCTCCAGCTTTTTAAGGTTTTCCTTCCACATTTTTAATTTTTCTTCGCGCAAATTTTTATCCATATAATCGAAAAAAGCCTCCCTCATTTGGGAGGCAACCAGTTAATATTAATGATTCTGATCCTAAAAGTCAACTCATCGCTTTTTTAAAGATCAGCTAATTAAACAGTTTATGAACGGATTTTAATATTTTATCTCTGGAAATTGATTTCAATTGACCAACTACGTCTTTAATAATTGTTTCATCTGCTGTGAATAATTTATCAGGACGGACAAAACTTTGTACTGGTAGTTTACCGCTAGCAAAATCTTTTTCTTTAATAGCAATTGCTGTTTTACTGGTATAGGCTTTGGAAGTGATTTGGCATAAAACCAGGTTATCAAACTCAACTTTAGCCAAAACTAAAGCCGGACGTATTTTCTGACCTTTTAAATTAGAAAAAGGAAATGTTACTAGAACAACGCTACCTACTCCCAGAGAAGCTTCGCTCACTGTAAACTGGCCCATGCCTTATCCTCTTCCGGTCGATCCCAATCAACTGCCAATGTTTTTTCTGATAGCAGTAAGGTACTAGTAACAGAAGTAGTTTTAGCAGGTGCCGGAATAATTCTTATTTCACCCTTTTTTACCTGTAATTCAACCTGTTCACCCAAGCCGCTTTCATTAAGCAGTGGTTTGGGTATACGTATTCCGCGTGAATTTCCTATTTCAATAATAGTAGTAATCATGGTAATTACATTGTACTCACATATAACTAATTTGTCAACCAGCTAATATCTTCATGTAAGTTCCTTTTCATAGAAAATAGCATTATATCTTTTATTAAGAAGGTTTCTGCCCATTTCAATATAGCCATTTTTTCTATAGAGATTTTGAGCTTTAATCCAACCCTTAGAGGTGTCTAAAATTATTTTCTTAAAACCTAGCTTTCTGGCTCTTTTTTCCAGTTCATCTAAAATGGCCTGACCAAATCCTCTACTTTGAAAATCAGGATGTACCCTCATTCTTTTTAATTCTGCTACAGCATCATCATTTCTTTTAAAAGCTCCCATTGCTACAACTTTACCTTGATACTCACCCACGATAAAATCTCCACCATTAAGATAAATACCCTCTACATCTCTCAGATCCTTATCAAGAAGACCATTTCTAAGAAGTTTTACTCCAATTTCTGCTAAGCCTAATTTGTGAAGCTCCCAAACCACCGAATCATCTTCTTTACGATATCTTCTGATTTTTAACTTATCCACAGGGTAATTATACAAAAAATTATGATTTGACAAATAATTGATCAAGGAGCAATGATAATATTAATGAATTATTTTAAGAAGGGGGAGGGTTTTATGAAAAAACATCCCGCATATAATGCCATTGTTCATGCTTTGGGTGGAATGGCTATTGGAATTTTAATCACCTATCCCTTTGTTGGTCCCCATCCTCTACGCTGGGCCTTAATTCTTAGTGCAATTGCCCTCCTCGGCCACATTTACGCTTTTATTGCTTAAACAAGTTAAGAGATTCTTCGCTAATCGCTCAGAATGACGGGTGAGTTAGAATCTAAAGTGCGAAAATGCACGATTGGCATTGGCAACTTTTTGAATGTCATCACGCTTTTTAATAGCTGCTCCAGTATTATTGGCAGCATCCAGAAGTTCCTGGGCTAATTTTTTATCAAAACCGTGAAGCTTTTTACTCTGCTCAGCAGAGGAGGCACGTAGTGACTCATTACCCCGGGCTCTGGCTGATGATAAAATCCATCGGATTGCCAAAGCTTCTTTCCGGTCTCCCCGAACTTCAATTGGCACCTGATAAGAAGCTCCTCCCACACGACGGGGTTTAACTTCCATTTTGGGAGTAGCATTGGCAATGGCTCTTTCAAAAATAGCCAATGGGTCTTGCTTAGCCTCAATTTTAATATTTTCTAGAGCTTTATAAACCAAAGTTTGAGCAGTAGTTTTTTTACCATCACTCATTACTTTATTAATAAAACGGTGTAACAGTCTTGATCCATAAACCGGATCCTGTGGCAATATTCTTTTTGGTGCTTTTTTAGATCTCATAATTTTTATGCTGGTGGTGCTGCTTCTGCAGCTGGAGCAGCAGGTGCTGCTGCCCTTGGTGCAGCCGGACCACCGCTACCTTTTTTAGTTCCATATTTGCTTCTTCCCTGTTTTCTATTATTAACTCCGGCCAAATCCAGCTTACCTCTGACTAAATGATATTTTACACCAGGCAGATCTTTTACTCTACCGCCTCTAACTAAAACTATTCCGTGTTCTGCTAAACTGTGTCCTTCCCCCTGAATATAAGCTGTTACTTCAGTTTTATTAGAAAGTCTAACTCTAGCTACCTTCCGAAGAGCCGAATTTGGTTTTTTCGGAGTCATGGTTTTAACTAAAGTTACCACTCCCCGCTTTTGCGGGCTAAACGATTGGACAAACCTGCGGTCTTTGGCATTAAAACTCCTACGAAGTGCTGTTGCTTTAATCTTTCCGGCTTGTTTTTTTCTGCCTTTTCTGACTAATTGATTAATGGTTGGCATAATTAAACGTCTATTTTAGCTCTTTCAATACTGGTAGGGATAAGCCTGCCGATAATAACATTTTCTTTAAGGCCAATCAAACGATCAACTTTACCGGAGATGGCTGCATCAGACAATACTGAAGTGGTTTCCTGGAAGGAAGCTGCAGATAAGAAACTTTCGGTTTGCAAGCTGGCTCTGGTAATACCCAAAATGATCACTTCAGCTGTTGATGGTTCTCCGCCACCAGCCAGGATTCTTTTATTTTCATCTTCGAATTTAATCCGATCCAAAACCTCACCCGGCAACAGGTTAGTATCTCCCTGAGATTCAATCCGAACTTTATCAGACATTTTTCTAACAATTACCTCAAAGTGTTTTTCATTAATCGGTACTCCCTGAGATTCATAGACCGAACGTACCTCATCCACAATATATCTTTGAGCAGCCTTCAATCCTTGAACCTGCAGGATTTCTTTAACATCAATATGCCCGGTGGCCAACACTTTTCCTGCTTCTATTAATTGACCTTCCTCCACCAGCAAAGTAGCGGTGGCCGGAATAATATATTCTCTTTCATCATGCGGTTTTGAAGTAGTACGCACTCTGACTCTAACACCCAAATCTGTTTCGACAACAGAGACTTTTCCGGAAATCTCCGACATTGGAGCCACAATTTTTGGAGTTCTGGTTTCAAACAGTTCCTCAACTCTTGGTAAACCCTGGGTAATATCCAAACCAACAATTCCTCCGGTGTGGAATGTACGCATGGTCAGTTGAGTTCCCGGCTCACCAATGGCCTGGGCTGCCACCACCCCAACCGGTGTTCCAATACCCACCATTTGCCTGGTGGTTAAATCAAATCCATAACAGGTAATACACATACCATATTTAGACTCACAAGTTAAAGGAGATCTGGCAAATACCTCTTCTACATTAGCTTTCAAAAGATCAACGATGAGCTCTTCTGTTAGCATGGTACCGGTTTTAATTAATACTTTACGGTTACCCGGTTCAGTGATATTGGCTGCCACCATTCTTCCCAGCAACTTTTCTCTGGCATGATTGAAACTACTTTTGGAAATATCAAATTCCAGGCCCAGTTTGGTTCCACAATCTTCCATTCGAATAATAGCATCATGGGCCACATCCACCAGTCTTCTGGTTAAATATCCGGCATCAGCAGTTTTCAAAGCTTTGTCCGCCACACCCTTTCTGGCCCCACGGGCGGATGTAAAGTATTCAAAAACAGAAAGACCCTGACGGTAATTTGATTTAGTTGGTAGTTCCACAATTTTTCCAGTTGGATCAGTAGACAAACCTCTCATGGCGGAAAGCTGTTTGGCCTGATCCTTGGAACCCCGGGCTCCGGCTTCCACCATCATCCGTATTGGATTGTCTATTCCTAAAAAGTCCCAGGTGGCTGTGGCTAAATCCTCGGTGGTTTTAATCCAAACCATTTGAGAAAGTTGTGATTTTTCCTGTGGGGTGATCAAACCTTTAGTTAAATTGCTTTCAATTTTTTTAATCTCTGCTTCAGCCTCATCTAAATACTTTTGTTTATCCGGAACCACTTTGGCATCAAAAATAGAAATTGAGATTCCGGCAATGGTAGCTCCCCAAAATCCCACTGCTTTAATATTATCCACCAAATCTGCCACCGCTTCCTGATCCAGGGTTTGAGTGGCTTTTAAGATTAAATCTCTAATAGTTATTCCTTTTACCACGCTGTTTAGAAATCTCATGTGAGGAGGTAAAACCGCATTAAACATTATTCTTCCCACAGTGGTGTCGATATTTTCTTTACCAATTCTGACTTTAATCTTTTGTCTGACAGTAACCCGACCCAGCCGGTAAGCCCTAACAGCATCTTCTTCTGAGGTAAAAAACTTTAACTGATCTTCGGCAACCTCATCCAGTAAAGTTATATAATAACAACCCAAAGCCATTTCCCGGTTTGGTACGGTAATTGGCTGAGCATTAGCCGGTCCAAAAATATTCTTTCTGGCCATCATTAAGTTTTTAGCCTCTTCCTGAGCTTTAGTTGATAACGGCACATGAACTGCCATTTGGTCTCCGTCAAAGTCAGCATTAAATCCGGCACAAACACAAGGATGAATGGCAATAGCATTTCCATCAACCAAAATCGGGTAAAAAGCCTGAATACCTAATCTGTGCAAAGTGGGAGCACGATTGATTAAAATCGGATGACCCTCAATAATTTCTTCTAAAATATCCCAGACTTCCGCCGGCCTGGTTTCCAGTACATTTTTAGCTCCTTTAACATTTAAGGCCAAACCTCTGGCGATCATCTCTCTTAAAACAAATGGTTTAAACATCTCCAAAGCCATTTCTTTGGGAAGTCCCACCTGATCCAGCTTTAATTTTGGACCAACTACAATCACCGATCTTCCGGAATAATCAACCCGTTTTCCCAGCAGGTTTTGTCTAAACCGACCTTGTTTACCCCGCAACATATCGGACAAAGACCTAAGCTGATGAACTGTGGCTAAACCACCTCTGCGGGAAGTTTTAGAAGTGGAATCAATTAAACTATCAACCGCTTCCTGCAACATTCTTTTTTCATTTCTTAAAATTATTTCCGGGGCGCCTAAGTTTATCAATCTATTTAAACGGTTGTTTCGATTAATTACTCTTCGGTATAAATCATTTAAATCAGAAGTGGCAAACCTGCCTCCGGGAAGCTGCACCATTGGACGAAGATCCGGAGGTAGTACTGGTAAGATTTTTAAAACCAACCACTCCGGTAAAATTCCCGAAGATCGCATTCCTTCTACTATTCGAAGTCTTTTGGTGGCTTTGATGTGTTTTTGACCGGTAGATTTTCTAACTTCCTCACGCAGCCCGGCTGAGAGTTTATCCAGATCAATTTTATGTAAAACTTCTAAAATTGCTTCCGCACCCATGCCAATAGTCAGAAAATCAGAAACCCCATATTCCACCAGCTTGTAATATTCTTCTTCCGATAATAACTTATTCGGGGCAACGGACTTCACTAAATCGGAAATTGCTTTATTGATATTTTCCAGCTGTCCTGCCTCCACCACCAAATTATCGCGTAGTTTTTGAATCTCGTGCCTGCTCTTAAGCTCTAACTCCGATGCTTCCAGCTCATATTTTTCTTTATCCAGTTTCTTTTTCAAATCAACTAACTCTTTTTTAAGACTGACTTCCAATCCTTTAATACTTACATCCAAAGCTTGCTTACTTTCTTCAATTTTTCTTTGCAAATCTTTTTCTAAGCTTTCCAAAGAAGTGGTCTTAGCTTCCGGATCAATACCAATTACCAAATATGAAGCAAAATAAACAATCGCTTCCAGGTTTTTGGGAGCAATATCCAGGATTAATGAAAGCTTTGACGGTGCGCCTTTAACAAACCAGGAATGTGCCACCGGACAAGCCAGGACTATATGTCCCATTCTTTCCCGTCTGACTTTTGATTGGGTCACTTCCACTCCACATTTATCACAAATTACTCCACGAAATCTGATTCTTTTGTATTTTCCACAATAACACTCATAATCTTTGGTCGGACCAAAGATATTTTCGGAAAACAGTCCGTCTTTTTCCGCTTTCAAAGTCCGGTAATTGATAGTTTCCGGCTTGGTAACTTCACCAAATGACCAGCTGCGGATTTGTTCAGGGCTGGCCACTGTTAATTTTAAACTTTCAAAATCCAAAAGATCGTTCATCGATTATTCCTTCTCCTTTGTTTCAGCAGTCGGATCTACCATTTCAAACGGGCTGGTCTCCGCTGTAATATCTGCTTCAGTCGCAGTGGTTTGCATCTCCAAAGCTTCTTCCAGTTGAGCTACCTCTTTTATTACTTCCGGTTTTTCCTCAACTTCAGCAGCCTGAATTATTTTTGCACCCAGTGTGTCAACTTGAAGTCCCAATGCCTGCAGCTCCTTAACCAGTACTTTAAAAGATTCCGGAATTAAAGCCTGAGGAATATCAATCCCTTTAACAATGGCCTCAAATGCTTTGGCGCGACCAACCACATCATCAGATTTGATAGTTAACATTTCCTGTAAAATATTGGCGGCACCATAGGCCTCCAGTGCCCATACTTCCATTTCTCCCAGTCTTTGTCCTCCCATTTGGGCTTTTCCACCCAAAGGCTGTTGAGTAACCAGAGAATAAGGACCGGTGGAGCGGGCATGAATTTTTTCCTCAACCATATGAATTAACTTCAAAATGTAATTGATACCAACCACAATCGTCCGGTCAAAAAATTGTCCGGTTCTACCGTCAATCAGTTTCACTTTACCGTCCACGTTCAAACCCAGTTTTTTAAACTCTTCAATTAATTTTTCCTCCGGCAGTTTTTCAAAAACCGGTGCGGCAATCTTGTAGCCTAACTTCTTTCCCACAAAACCCCAGTGAGTTTCCAGCAGTTGCCCCAGGTTCATTCTGGATAAAACCGATAGAGGCGAGATGATAATGTCAACCGGTGTTCCATCTTCCAGGCGGGGCATGTCGGCAATTGGTAGAATCCTAGAAATAACTCCTTTATTACCATGACGTCCTGCCAGTTTATCTCCCTCAGTTACTTTTCTGATTTGAGCCACTTTAACCTTAATTCTCATTAGCGTTCCGGTATCTAATTCATCTCCCTCATCTCTTGATAAAATTTGCACTCCGATAACTGTTCCTCTTTCCCCATGAGGTACGCGGAGTGAGGTATCTCTAACTTCTTTAGCTTTTTCTCCAAAAATCGCCCGCAATAATCTTTCTTCAGCAGTTAGTTCGGTCTCACCTTTAGGCTGAACTTTACCCACCAAAATATCATTGGGACTAACTTCTGCTCCCACTCTAACCAGTCCCGCCTCATCCAGATTCCTTAATGCATCCTCGGACACATTGGGGATATCGCGGGTTAACTCCTCCGGACCCAGCTTAGTCTCCACTACATCAACCTCATATTCTTCAATATGAATTGAGGTTAAGACATCATCTTTTACTAACCGATCGGAAATCACAATGGCATCTTCATAACCTAATCCCTCAAAACTCATGTAGGCAATTAACAGATTTTGGCCCAGCGCCAATTCTCCATTTTGAGTAGCTACTCCGTCTATTAAAAGATCTCCTTTTTTGACCTTAACGCCTATTCCCACAACCGGCCTTTGAGAATAACAGGTACCTTGTGGGGTATGGACAAACTTTCTAATTTCATACTTGTATTCATTTTTAGCAGATTTAACAATCAGTTTTTTACCATCAACATAAGTAACTACTCCATCTTCCACAGCTCTGACAACTCTTCCCATGTTATCTGAGACAATTTTTTCCATTCCGGTTCCGACAATGGGAGAGACCGGGATCAGGAGTGGCACGGCCTGACATTGCATCTGAGTACCCATCAAAGCCCTATTAGCATCATCATTGGCCAAAAACGGAATCAAAGAGGCCGAGGTTCCAAAAATCTGTTGGGGTGAGATATCAATAAGATTAATCTCAGAAGTTTTTCCCTCAAAAAAGTTTCCCTGAAAACGGGTTGGTACCCGGTCAGGAACAATAAATCCTTTATCATCAACCGTTATTGTGGCCTCAGTTATATGATATGGCTCTTCATCATCAGCTGATAAATAGATCATTTCTTCAGTCACTTTTGGTTTACCCTTGGTACTTAACACTTTTCTGTAAGGTGTTTCTAAAAATCCGTACTCGTTAATACGCACATAGAGAGCCAGATATGTCACCAGTCCAATATTTTGTCCCTCAGGAGATCTGATCGGATCAATTCTACCGTATTGGGAATGGTTAATATCACGGACTGAAAAAGAGGCCCGGTCGCGAGTTATTCCACCAGCTCCCATCACGGACAACCTTCTTAAATGATCCAGTTCAGACAAAGGATTAACCTGATCCAAAATTGAAGAAAGCTGAGATGAGCGGAAAAATTCATTAACAGCTGCAATCACCGGCTTGGCATTAATTAAACCTCCTGGTGTCACTTCCTGATCAGCTGCAGTCAAACTCATTCTTTCTTTAATAATTCTTTCCAGTCTTAAAGCTCCGATTCTGAAAGCATTTTGCTGAACTAATTCTCCGGCACACCTTACCCTTCGATTAGCCAGGTGATCAATATCATCCAGCCTTCCCTCGCCGTTACTTAGTTTAATTAGGTATTTTAAAGTGGTAATAATGTCGGTCTTGGTTAAAATCCAGTTTTCCTCGCTATTTTTCATATCCAAACCTAGTCTTTTGTTTATTTTGAAGCGTCCGACCTTAGTTAAGTTATATCTCCTGGAGTTAAAAAACATTCCCTCAAGCAAAGCCTTAGCATTATCCAAAACCACCGGGTCACCCGGACGCATTTTGCGGAAAATTTCAAGCAAAGCTTCTTCGGTATTGGCAGACGGATCTTTGGCCAGGGTTGATTCAATAAAGTCTTTGGCTCCTTCGGTATCGGCAAAAAGATCAATAATTTCCTGAGTATCGGAAAAACCCAACGCCCGCAAAAAAGTAGCAGCGGCAAATTTTCTTCGTCTGTCAATTTTAGCAGTTAAAACTCCGGTTCGAGAAATAGAAAACTCCAACCAGGATCCTCTGTACGGACGGATCTCTGCCGAAAATAACCTTTTGCCGGTGATGGGATCATCAGCAGCCTGGAAAAATACTCCAGGGGAACGCACCAGCTGGTTAATAATTACTCTTTCTACTCCGTTAATAATAAAGGTTCCCTTCTCAGTCATTTGGGGAATATCTCCCAAAAAGACATCTTGTTTACTTCTTTGTCCGGTTTGTTTATTGGTTAAAATAGCTTCGATTTTTAAAGGAGCATCAAAGGTAACTCCTTTTTCTGTGGCTTGCAAGGCAGTATATTTTGGAGAACCAAAATAAAAAGTCCCCAGCTCCAGGGTCCAATTTTTTCCTGTGAAGTCTTCAACAGGGGAAATCTCTTTTAAGACTTCTCTAATTCCTTCTTTAAGGAACCAATTATATGAATCAAGCTGGATTTGGATTAAATTTAAATCAGGGACCAAAGTCGGGGCTTTACTCCACCTTTTGCGAGGTGTGTCTTCAGTTGTGATTTGACTTTGTAACATTAGTAGATGGCCTTGGGCAAGAGTCAACAAAAAGAAGCATACATACCTGTACGCCTCTAATTCTTCTATTAAACTTCCCTTAATTTACCATACATATCTTGACTCGTCAATAGGGCAAAAGTATAATACAAAGGTATGACTCAAGTAATTTCTATTAATACCAAAACAGCCGATGCTATCCTCTCTGCTTTGAAAAGATTAGAGGAGGCTATTTCACGTTTAAACGAGAAACTGGAACAAACTCCTCCGTATGGAAGTAAAGCGTGGTGGAAACAGTCAGACAAAAAAGCCTTAGAGAGTATTCGCAGAGGAGAAGGTACTACTGTGCATGGTCAAAAGGAGCTTCAAACCTTTCTTAACTCTTTAAAAACTGCATGAATTTGACCTTTTCTAAGCCGGCAGAAAAAGATTATCGTGATCTACCACAAAATATTCAAAATAAAGCTGATAAACAATTCGCTTTCCTGTTAATAAACTATCGTCATCCATCACTTCATGCCAGAAAAAAATCAGGCAGCGGAGTTTTTGAAGCACGGATTGATTTTCATTACCGTTTTACTTTCCTAGTGGAACAGGATGAAATTTATGTCCTGACAATCGGTACTCATGATACAGGTCTGGGTAAAAAGTGAGCTAAGTTTTATATCAGAAGTTGAATAATTAACGTCCAGGATATCTTTCAGGAAAGAGTTCTTCTTCACTTAAAGGGATTTCACTATCACCATAGTGTCCTCCATTCCAAATCCTTTCAACTACTTGTTGTAATTCCGTTCCAAATTCTCGAATATCTGGATCCGTAAATGTGATGTTCGCACCTGTGCCATTCCATTTTCCGGAAAAATAATGATCTAATTCTGTCAGTCTAAGAATATCGTCACCAGACAAATCTCGATCTTTGTACTTTTCTCCTATTCGATGAACAATATCTGTAAGGGTTTGATAAGCAGCAGATTGAGTTCTGTGCAAAATAACATCATTAGTTTCATACTCTCCAGTAAGATAATCTCCTCTATATTTCTTCCTATTAAAAGTTGTCCTAACTGCCTTTTCAATCTTATAACGAGGAGATCCATACTTACCTTCCAGTTCATCAGCTTTCCTGGCCTCCTTTGCACTAGTTTCCCGAGTGAATTGTTCAAACTCGTCTGGACTGTAAAGCTCTTGGGCAATAATGGCCTTAACAACTCCCATCCTCACACCATATGGTGAATCACCCATCATAGTCCCGAGCACACTACCGCCTACAGTATCAGGGGTAAATCGTTTAAATCCACCAACCTTACCTTCCTCTAATATTCCAGTTACCCTTTGTGCTGTTATATCTTGATTATGCGGATTTTCCAATTGGGCGTATGTTGCTATTCTTTCCCGAGGTGGTATTGATCCCCGTTCAACTGGTGAAGCGCCATCCATATCTACAATTAAACTCTCTCTCTCTGCTTGTCAAGTCCGAATTTTTGTAAAATATTCTCTGGCGTCTTGCTCGTCTTTTTTCATCTGAGAAATCAGCTCGCTGGCAGAGATAAATTTTTGATTGCCCCGGATTTTTTTTAACAGATTAACAGCTATCCATTTTCCATAAATGTTTCTGTCAAAATCCAATATATAAGTTTCACTGTGATACTTTTTTTCATTAAAGGTTTTAACTGTACCAATAAAAGTAATTGATTTATATTCCCTATTAACTATTTTTGTTATGGAAGCATAAATTCCTTCCGGGATCTTTTTACTCGAAGAGGGGCTGTGCTCATGCAAACTGACATTAGCAGTTGGGAACCCTAAAGTTTTCCCTCTTTGATTATGTGTCCTAACCTTTCCCCAGAATTTATGCATTATGGATGATTGGCCACGTTGGCGTTATGTTCTTCCAGAGTTTTAGCATAATATGAGTTACCCTTTGAATCATGATAGTAATACAAATAAGAAGTTCCTGAATCAGCATTGGCTACTGCCTGCAAAGATGACAAAGAGGGATTACAAATTGGAGTCGGAGGCAAACCGCTGTGGAGATAAGTATTATATGGAGAATCTATTTTTAAATCATCACTGCTTAAATTCCTTTTCCACCAGGATTTTTCATCCGGCTGGTAACCCAAAGCATACTGAACTGTTGAGTCCACATCTAAAGCCATACCAATTTTAAGCCTTTTCAATAAAATGCCAGCTACCTCTGTTCTGACTTTATCCGAACGGGCCTCTCTTTCTACAATTGAAGCCAGTATCACTCCCTGAGCATCAGTTAATCCTTTAGAACGAATTTTTTTTCGTAAATCCGAATCATATTTATTGTCAAAGGTTTTTCTTAAAGTGCTAACTATATAATCCACTGAAGCTTGCTTGGGGAAAAGATAAGTATCAGGAAACATATAGCCTTCTTTGGCAGCACTGATAAACTTTGCACTTGGCAATTTTAACTTTGCACTTAATTCATCTGCCATTTCCTCAACCCGCCATCCTTCAATTAAAGTAATCCACAAATCTTCACTGCCTGACTGTAAATTTTTAACTATCTCCGTAATCGACATGGAAGAAGACAGTTTAAAAGAGCCTGCCTGCAGTTTACTTGCCAGATTATTTTGACTAATATATACCTTAAAAGCAAATTGCGATTTTATGAGATTTTCTTCTGCTAATTTTTTAGCAATTTCCGATACACCTACGCCTTTAGCTATCACAAAAGTTTTGGTAGTCTTGTCTGAAGATACAGCCAAAAATTGACTATCCCACCAACCTTTACCCACCAAAAACATTACAACAATAATAATTATGAATGCTAAAAGTTTTTTCATTACTTAGTATCCAACCAATCTTGCAGGATTATGGCAGCTGCTCTGTCATCCGTAACCCGCCGGTCTTTTTTAGATATATCTTCTTCAATCATTTGACTTAACGCTCTTTGACTGGACAAAGTTTCATCTGCCTCCACTACATTAAAACCCTTTTTTCTTAAAGCCTTGATAAATCCAATCACTGTTTGGCCAATTTTCCCTTCCGGCAATCCCACCACAATTATTTCATACCCTTCTTTTTTGGCTATTTGAACAACCTGCTCCAGAGCATCGAAAAAATTTTTAACCTTAATGGTTTTATAGGCAGAAGCAATTTCCCCCTCTGAAATTGCCAAGCCTACCCGTCTTAGTCCAAAATCTATACCTAAATATTTCATCCGGCAATCATAACATTTTACCCAAAACTATCAACCTTTTGAAATTTAAACCAGGTGGCACACAAGTCATCAAAGAAATATACCGGCCCATTGGCTCCGGAGCCAGTACCACTGAGATGTCTTTAGGATCAACTACTCTCAAAGAGCTAACTTGATATTTGAATTTTACTCCCTGAGCTTCCACAATTATCTCATCCCCTGGTTTTAAATCCGTTAGATTGATAAATAAACCGCTTCTATAACTTAACAAATTGCCGACAATTGAATGTCCGGAGATAAACAAATTACCTTTTTCCCCCGGCAAAGCTGATCCTGGAAGTTGGGCCAGATTATTTGACAAATCATTACTATCAACTTCCACAATTGCTTTGTCAATCTTCAGTTTGGCAATAGTTAAGCTAAACTGTTTATAACTGGCCACAGTGTCCCTTTTTAAATAAGAAATCAAAGCCGGAAAATTATCTTGAGTTTGTACTGAAACACCTAGCACATTTTCTGATGTAACATTAGGACTAACTAAAGCTTGCTGGTTGGCTTGTTGTCCCCACCACCAAATTTGAAACGAGGCAATTGGTAATAAAACCTGCAGCAGCAAAAAAACACCGATTGATAAAAAGCCAAGCGGGATTAGCTTTGATCTAACCATTATTTCAGACTAACCTCAACCTTAATGTTTTTGGAAAATAGCGGCAATCTTTGTAAAAATGTGGGTAGATTAGGGGAAAAGGTAATCTCCGATCCTAAAACATTATCCATTGATTTTAAAGTATTTGCAGCTTCCGTTGCTGACTTTCCTTTTATTTTGTTTACAATCTGGCTGGTATCCAGTTTGGGTATTAGCTTAGCTTTAAAACGAGCTGCGAAAATCACTTGGCCGGTTTTACTATCTAGCTTAGATACCTCTGCTTGAGTTTCTGTTCCATTCAAATCAAATTCAAATCCCTCCGGCACCTGGGTAGTAACCAACTTTCCCACAATTTGCTTTAGATCTTTATCTTCAAAAGCCGTCCCTTTGAAATGAACAGTTAAATTCAAAGAAAATTCCGTGGCCTGATCATTAATATTTTTGCTAAAACTTTTCTTGACACTGTCTTCTGCTAAAGCCTCTGCCAAAACTTTTTTAGTCGGCAGCTGACCCTGCAGTTTTTGCTGGGCTTGTTTTCGTAAATCTGAGGCCAAAGAAGCCAACAGCTTTTGCTGATCATCACTGGATATTACTGTGACAGATTTAGAATTACCTCCGGAGAAGTTACCTTCGGCAATAACTGCTACATTGGAATTACCGGAGGAAAATTGTGTACCGGAGGGAAGATTTCCATCAGCCCCCACTGCCTGAGCAGTAACAGAGGCAGTAGCAGTGCTTTTGCTATCAGAGGTGGCAGAAGTTGAGGCTATATTAGCAGTTAGATCAAGCGTAAATTTGATACCATTAGCAGAGATTACACTACCCCTAGAAAGAGTTTGAGAGGCGTTGCTATTGTTAATGATTTTGACGGTTCCTTTGGCCGGATCGCCGATTTGTTTTTTACCAGTGGCAGAAGCTTTTGAAGTGCCTGTTATATCGGTTTCAACTATCTGTCCGGGGATAATATTGGCACTCTCATCAACAGTTTTTTGTTTTGGATCTGCTGTCACCTGCGTTTCTTTATCCAGCACTTTTGGTTCCACAAACACCTTTACATCAGCTTTTAATACAAATAAATAGGCCAGCAAAGTAACTGCTAAAATCCCGATTATACCTGCCAGGAAAATAGCTTTTTTTGATTTAAAGGATCTGATCTTGAAAAAATCCTTTAAACTAAATTTCTTATGGCTCGGTTTTGGCTGTTCTTCAAACTCATCAGCTTCAGCCAGACTGGAACTTTCAGGTACGCTTAAGTTGGTCTCGTCAAAATTAGTTTCCTCTTTTGTATCTGCTTCAATTTCTTCTTCACCAACATCTGCTACTTCTGCCTTTGCTGATACATCACCCACGACAAAACCTAAATCAGCCTCTTCAGTCAGCGGCTCAACTTCCTCTTCTGCTGCAAAAGCAGTAACTTTTTTACTTTCCTGCTCCTGCATTTTGGCAGAAAAATTAACATCACCTTTAATTTCAGAAGCTCCTGCCAGACAAACTGCTTGAATTTCCACATCTTTACCCAGCAGATCAATCTTGGGAAAGTGCAAAAAGGACAGTTTACTCATCCAGGAATAAGAAAGCAGCTGACTTTTTAGCTCCGGATCTGTCATTCCATAAATTAAAATCCGGGAAGGTAAAGTCTCAACACTGGTAAAATTTAAAAGGGCTTTTTCAATACTGGCGCCAGTTGAATCTCCTTTAGTCACCATTTTAACTCCGTCAATTTTCCCGGCTCTGGTTACTGTTACTATCAAATGATGCTCCTCAAAACCTACCAAAATAGCAGTAGGGGGGACTCCATCCTGTTTTTCCAGCAAATGCACCATCGCATGAGCAGTTTCTACATATGCTAGTGGCTTTAACTCCAGCTCTTTCACCAGCTTTCTTAAAATGCTTAGGTTTTCTTCTTTTAAATTATCGTCAGAAAGCCAGGTGCTGGGCACACCAAACAGGATTTTATCTACTTCCAGCTCTCTGATTCCTAAAACACCATCCAAAAGTTTATCAGTTACCGGTATTAAATCCTCTTCGGATTGATAAGGTTGTGAGGCGGTTTCTAAAATCTTTAAATTTTTGCCATCTATGACCCAAAGAGCCGCGGTTAGTTTTTCACTGCCAATATTTAAAGCAAAAAAATACTCCAAAGGCTCTTCTTTTTTACCCAAAGGTAGACGACTGGTAAGGTTAGACAAAAAACTCATATAAAAGTTTGCCCAAAACAGGAGGGCATTAAATTTATCTTAGCACATTCAAAAAATTGTGAAAAGAATGATCGTCATTGCGAGCCCCGAAGGGGCGCGGCAATCTTCCGCTGTCATCCCGTACCTGATAGGGAATCCATAAAATTACTGAGTAAATTTAAAAGTGGAAAGGATTTGATCAGTTATTTTTTGAAAGCCTTTTTCAGTAGGATCCACTGTACCATCGCTAATCATAAAATACTGGTTTCGCCCGGATGTGAGATATATTCTAGTGAACCTACCTTGACTTCCTCCTTGATACGCATAACCGCTAATACCATTTAATACAAAGGGTAATAATGGTTTAACTATAACTCCTCCATTTAATTTTGTCTGCTCAACTCCACTATCTGCAAACTCTTTGAGAGTTTTATCTTTAAGACTCCCACTGGTGAAGGATAAGTTAATACCATCATAAAATTCAGTGTTAGCTTTTTGTGTTGGCCCCCAAAAAGATACCAGTACCAAGTTATCTTTTTCCTCCAAGGTTACTTCAGCAGGATATTTGATAGAAAAGCCCAAATTACTTGATGTATATCTTTTCCAATTAGTTGTATCTGCAAAGGAGACGGATTCTGTAGGTTTGGGGGTGGGATTAGTTTGATTTACCGATGATGCAGTTTTTGTTCGAGAATTAGAATAAACAAAATATCCACCAATTCCTAAAACTGCTATTAGAATAATTATTAATGCGGGAGTGAATCCTTTTTGGTTGGGCATTAAATGTATTGCACCTGTTCAAAGTCAACTTTTATTGGTAGCTTAATGTTTTGATTAGTTTTTTTAGATCTTTTGGAAAAATTTAGGATAGTAAAACCGGTTACTTCTTTAGTCTGTGGATTTGTCCTGATAACTACCTCATCTGCAGTTTCATCAGATTCATCTTTAGCAGAGGGTTTACCTTTGGAAAAATAAAGCACATCAGCTTCAGTATCGTAATATAAATTTAAATTATTACTCTTTTGCATATTTTTCTCCTGATAACATTCTATTGGTTAAATAACTGGTTAATATAAAACTGCGTTCACCTAACTTAACTGCCACCAGAATGTATTTACCTTCCATTATTTTATCAAAATACTTATAGAATAACAACACTTCAGGATCAGATTTACTAATCCTAAGATCGCTTGGAGTTAAAAGCACCTCTTTTATCTTTGGAAAATAGGGCTTGAGATCCGGATGGTAAAGGAGGATATGCTTTTTACGCTCAATTGTCAGTTCAATTGTCTTACCAAGAGTAGTTTTATATTTCACTTTTTAATAACTCCGCGTAAATTCGGCGGATTCCGGCAGAGACTGCTTCTTCTTTAGTAATTTTAATGCCACCAATTACTCCGGTATGTTCTACATGCGGGCCGCCACAAAATTCAGCTGAATAATAGCCGCCGCGGTCACGCTGATCTTTAGCCTCCGGATCCAGTTTAAAATTTGGCCCAATTTCATAAATACTAACTGTTTCATCATATTTTCCGGTAAAAAGGCCAATGGCATTTAATTTTTGAGCTTCCGGAACAGTCATAAATTCCCGGTCAACTTTTAAATCCTGTTTAATTAAATCATTAATTATTTTTTCTGTTTTTTTAATCTCTTCTTCAGTCATTTTTTTATCATAGGAAAAGTCAAACCTAAGTCTTTCTTGATTAATATTAGAACCTTTTTGAAAAACTTCCGGCCCCAGCACATCCCGCAAAGCCTGATGCAATAGGTGAGTGGCAGTATGATATTTGGTCTCTGTCTCCGAATGCCCGGCCAACCCGCCTTTAAACATTCCAACAGAGGCAGTGCGGGAAAGTTCCCGGTGCTTTTCAAATTCTTCTTTATACTGACCTTTATCGATTTGTTGTCCTTTTTGTCTAAATATTTCCTCAGTTACCTCATACGGAAATCCATAAGTCTGATATAAATCAAAGGCTTTTTTCCCATCAATTTCTTTAATTTTGGCTATTTCTTTTAAACCTTTATCTAAAGTTTTGCCAAACCGATCCATTTCTTCGTTAATAACTTTACTAACCAGATCTGATTTCACTACTGCCATCGCCACTTTGGATAAATCTTTAATCTGACCGCCCAGGTCACGCAGTTTAATAGCAGACCGGCGGAGGAGTCTTCTTAGAATATAGCCCTGCAATTTATTAGAAGGAATTACTCCGTCTAAAATAATAAAAGTGGCAGCTCTCAGGTGATCCGCAATAACTCTAAACGGAACTTGATCAGTAGAATATTTTTTTCCGGAAATTTCCTCGGCTACTTTAATAATATCCTGAAATAAATCTATTTCAAAAATATCTGGATTATCATTGGCAGCTGCGGTTAATCTTTCCAGTCCCCCACCAAAATCCACATCACATTGCTTAAGAGTTTCAAACCTAACATCCCCAGAACCTATTTTTTTACCTTTTACGTCAGTAAAAGGCAAGATTTTCTTATACTCGATAAAAACAGCGTTACAAATTTCCATAAATCTACCACAATCACAATTCGGGTGACACTGATCCCCAAATTTTGTGTCATGTTTAACTTCTGTGAATTCATAAAAAACTTCTGTATCCGGTCCACCTATTTCTCCCACTGGCATTTGATCCGGCGCGCCGGATTTACTCCACCAGTTTTTTTGATCGCCGTAAAAATAGATTCTTTCTTGCGGTACTCCTAAGTCTTTCCAGATTCCAGCTGACTGCTCATCTTTGGGAACAGAGTTGTTACCTTCAAAACAAGTTACATGTAGTTTTTCTAAAGGCAGTTCTAACTGCTTGGTTAAAAATTCCAACAGCCATTCTATTTCTTCTTTTTTAAAATAATCCCCCAACGACCAGTTACCTAACATTTCAAAAAAAGTAGTATGACGGTTATCCCCTACTTCTTCTATATCTCCTGACCTAAAACTGGGCTGAGAATCTACCAGACGAATTCCATCCGGATGTGTTTCTCCCAAAAGATAAGGCACCAAAGGCTGCATGCCGGAAGAGGTAAAAAGCGTGGTGGTATCATTATCCAAAACAATCCGAGCGGGCTTTATCTCAGCATGTTTCCGTGCCTTAAAAAAATCCAAATATTTTTGCCTAACATCTCTTGAATTCATGAAACTATTTTAGCACGAAGTGATAAAAGAAGCTCCGCTTATTGTATCATCACAGGACTTTTTTGTAGAAGCGTTTAGGTTTGGGCGTTCTTTTTAGAGCTTGGCTTAATGCTTTGGCTCCGGCTCCAATGCTACCGGTTACAATGTTGCTGGCTGCTGCAACCGGTTTTTCTAAATCTTCGGCAATATTTTCACCGCTTTGTAAAACTTTATTTAGTTTATCCAATGCTGTTTTTAAATTTTTCAGAATAAAAAATACCTGAATTCCGGTAATAGCCAGAAAAATAGACAAAAGGAGAATTAAAAATATTAAAGCTATTTGTAAAATATCCATGTTGAAAATATTAACACACTAATGCTTCAAAAACACCGTTTTAGTAACTTTTGTTTGTTTGCCACTACCGGAAACCGCAGTAATGGTAATGGTGTTTTCCTGATTGGATAATTTAATCTGTTGGGAAAATTTTCCGTTTTGATCAACTTGAATTTCCTGATCATTAATACTTAATTTAGCTTCCGGATCTGTTCTTCCGATAACTGTAATTTCATCAGTGGTGGTGGTTTGCTGATCCGCTGGCTGAGTTACTTCTAAATACGGAGAGCCTACTAAAAACCGGTATTGAAACCAAAGATAGGCAAAGAAAATGACGACAAATGATAACACTACACCAACTAGCACTCTGGTGGGAGTAATTTTAAATCTTTTTTTATCCAAAGGATTGGCAAAAGAATCCAAAATCCGGGGAGGATTTTTCCCTTCAGAAAATTCACGCCGGAAAATAGCCAGCAGTTTTTCCGTATTTAATCCCAAAAATTTACCATAATTTTTAATAAACCCCTGGACAAAAGTAGGTGGTGGTAATTTTTCATATTCCCCATTTTCCAACGCTTCTAATAATTCTTTTCTGATTTTAGTGACTTTTTCAATTTCATCAAGAGAATAGAATTTTCTTTCTCTTTCTTCTTTTAAAATCTGTCCAACAGTACGCATAAAGGGAATTGTAATTTAAATTGGAGGACTTTTCCATTCCTAAGATTACTTAGAAAGAAACAGCATCAGTGTCATTTTGAGAAAGATCACTGTCAAAAGTACCGTCTATATCTGTAGCATCCAAGTCTTTTGAGGCTAACATTAAATCATCTTGCTGAAGAGAAGAGGTAGATGTAGATGTAGTTGTAGTTGTAGTGGAAACCGGAGTACTCTTTTTGCCCCACCAGTATAATCCTGCTATCAAAACCAGCACTACTATCACAATAATTAAAATTTTATTGTTGCCTTTTTGGTTCATTTTTTATCCTTACTGCTTTCTGTCGCGTCTTTTGAAACCACATTTTCAACTGCCACTATTAGGTTTTTAATTGAAGTCCGGTAATCTTTCAAAGCTTTTTTGGTAGCCTGCATATCTTCTCTAAATTGGGTCATTGCTGCTTTAGGATTTGGATTTGTGCTTGAACAGCTAAAGTTATTTACATCTGTCTGTGCTTTAGCAAGAGCAGCAGAAACAGTTGCCTTTTTGGTATTGATATCGGAAACCAGACTGTCATAGTTGGCAACGGTTTTACCAGAGGGTAGTACTTTGGTGGTATAAAAAGTTTCCACTTTTTGAGCATGACCGTCAAATTTGCTGATCATATTGTTTGCCAGTTGAGTCAAATGATTCATTCTGGTTTTAATGGCTGACTGCCTGGCTTCACAGGCTTTTAATTTACCAGGAGGGGTAGCGGATTTAGGTGAATCTACTGCTAAGGCTGTGGAGGTAAAAAATAATACAGAAGCTGCAATCGTTAACGGAAGAACTGTTGATTTAATCCGATCTAACATAGTTGTTAATATTTTAATCCAACCAAATCAAAATTTCAAGTAACGATTTTGTAAGAACCTTCTCTGACAGTTATTACAGTCCCATCACTATTTAATTTAATAATTGTTGAAGGTTTTGATTTAATTTCTCCCTTGTCAATATAGAATGAAACACTTTCACCAAAGTAACCTTTTGCCTCCGCAATTGTTTCTGATGGTTTTTCGCCTTCGAAATTGGCAGACGGAGCAACCAGGGAACCTGTTTGTTGCAAAATCTTCAGTAGATTTTGATCATTTGGCATTCTAAAAGCTTGCCCTGATAAAACTATGCTAATTGGATTTGGCCAGTGTCTTTCTAAGAAGTCTTTTTGTTTTTGAGTTAAAAAAATATTGAATTTTTCAAGATCACCTAAACCAGAAATTAGTGTTATAAAAGGTTTATTTTTTGATCTTTTTTTAAGTTTATAAATTTTTTCAACAGTCTCTGGCTTTAACGCCGACCCCACTATTCCATAAATAGTATCCGTGGGAATAACTGCTACCCCACCTGTTCGCAAAATTTCTATTAACTGATTGTCCATAAGAGGAAATTAGCTTTCAGTAGTTGCTCCGGCTTGGGCAGCGAAATATTCTTCGGCGTTTCGAACCAGGACATCCCGCGGTTTAGATCCTTCTCCCGGACCAACAATTCCGGCAATTTCCAGTTCATCTAAAATCCTGGCTGCTCTGGCATAACCTACTTTTAATCTTCTTTGAAGAAGTGAGGCAGAAGCCCGATCATACTGACATATAGTTCTAACTGCCTCTTCAAATAACTCATCTCTATCTGAACTATCCCCTCCTTTATTATTCCATTTTCCAAGAGGCATTTCTGTTACCTCAGTTGTATAGTGCGGAGCAATGCCGCTTTCTTTTAGGAATTTTATTAGGTTATTTATCTCCCCGTCTTGAACAAATACTCCCTGAATTCTCATTGGTTTGCTCGCATCCGGAGGCAAAAATAACATATCTCCCCGTCCCAGCAATTTTTCTGCTCCGGGCCCGTCTAAAATAACCCGGGAGTCAATCATAGATGACACATTAAAAGCAATTCTACAGGGAATATTGGCTTTAATTAAACCGGTTATCACATCAACCGAAGGCCGCTGAGTTGCCACCACTAAATGGATACCGGTAGCTCTGGCTAACTGGGCAATTCTGGTAATGGCATCTTCAATTTCCACCGGCGCAAACATCATTAAATCCGCCAGTTCATCAATCACAATTACAATATATGGTAAGGCCTGGAAACCGGACATCTCGTTATAACCGGTGATATTTCTTACTCCCACTGACTGGAATAATTTATATCTCCGGTCCATTTCTGCCATGGCCCATTTTAAAGAGGAGAGAATTTTTTCCGGTTCGGTAATTACCGGAGTTAACAGATGTGGGATACCGTTAAAATTAGTCAGCTCCACTCTTTTGGGGTCAATTAAAATCAGTTTCATCTCATCCGGAGAATTTCGAAAAAGCAGGGAAGTGATCACACTGCTTAGTAAAATTGATTTTCCCGAACCAGTGGTTCCGGCAATTAACACATGCGGCATTTTATCCAAATCAACCACCATTGGCTTAGAAGAGGTGTCCCGGCCCAAAGCTACTGCTAACTTTGATTTATGTTTAGCCATTTCATCAGAGGCCAGAATATTTTTAAGTCCCACAATTTCCAAAGACCGGTTTGGTACTTCAATTCCTACTAATGATTTTCCGGGAATAGGGGCTTCTACCCTAACCGTACCAGTAGGAGTTGCCAGCGCCAAAGCCAGATCATGTTGTAAATTAGTTATTTTGGAAATTTTAATACCGGCTGAAATTTCCAGAGCATATTGAGTAACTGCCGGGCCACCATTAACCTCAGCCACTCTGGCCTGCACCCCAAAAGAATCCAGGGTTTTTTCTATCACTGAGGCGTATTTTTTGACATCTCCCCGATCTGCAGATGAACCAACTTTATCTGATAAAAGCGCCAAGGGCGGATATTTCCAGACTATCGATTTGCCGGCCACATTTTGCACCAGAGCATCGGCAATGATAGGTTTGTTAACTGCCGGCTTAATGGCTTTAGCCTGCAATCTGTCTTCCATTCCGGAAACTCGAATCGGAATATTTTTGGCCTCAAAAGTGCGCTGTCTGTTAAATATCGGCTTAAATATTTTCTTAACACCACTAAAAATCCAGACAAAGATACTAAATATTTGACTAAGAGAAGTATTAAATAACACCACCAGACCTACTAAAAATAATATTGCTAAAAGGGCAATTGCCCCGGGAATGGTCACAAAAGAAGAAAGCTCTCTCCAAAGCAGCTGGCCGATTGATCCGGCTTTTTCATACTTCATAGAAGCAGTCAAGCCACCTAAAGATAAAACCACCAGGATAAAGCCCAGTAATACATTCATTTGGGCAAATTTCCATTTGGATCTGGTTAAAGTTAAACCAACCAGGATAAATATTACCGGAGATAGCAACTTCATCCAGCCAAGTTGTCCGTCTAAAAAATCCCGCCAGAAAGATAAAGTGTCTGAATGAGTGGCCAAGGTAATTATTGATAAAATAGCCAAAGAAAAAGCAATCAAAGTACCGACTGCCGTAATGGTTTTTTGCCTGAGTTTTAATTTAGGTAATTTATAAATTGAGCGACGTCTTGACATAATAACTAACTAATTATACCACAATACTATGGGGTTTTAGACTCCTATCACCACTGGTAAAACTAGCGGTCTCCTTTCAGTTGCACTATACAAAAACTTCTCCAAAGACTCCTCAATGGTTTTTCTTAAAAAGCGCAAGTCAGGAGATTTGTGCAGATGCTTTTCCAAAATTGCGCCTACCTCTGTCTTTGCTTCATCTAAAATCTCTTTAGCCATATCTTCAAACACAAACCCGCGGGTTATAATATCAACATCAGATACTATTTTTCCACTGCTGGTATCAACCGAAACCACCACCACTACCACCCCTTCATCACTTAATCTTTGCCGGTCACCCAAAATTACATGCCCGACATCACCAACCCCCAATCCATCAACATAAACATTTTGGACATCAATAGTTCCGGTTAGTTTAATACTGTCTTGTTTGATTTCCAGAATATCCCCATCTTCCATCTGCAGAATTTTTTCCTTCTGATACCCCAGGTCTTGTGCCATTACGGAAAAGGCTTTGACATGCCGAAAAGTACCACCAATCGGAAATAAATATTGCGGTTTGGCCAAATTAACCATTAAACGAAGCTCCTCTAAAGCCGCATGCCCCGAAACATGCAAATCAGAGGTAATAGCAGAATAATAAACATTTACTCCTAAGCGGGATAAAGTATCAATTAGCGCACTCTGTGCAGATTCAGTAGAAGGAATCGGGTCAGCGGAAAATACCACAGAATCACCTTCACGAAGTTTTACCTGTTTATGCTCTTCATTGGCTGCCCGGGACAGCGAAGAACCGGGTTGACCTTGAGCTCCGGCGATTAAAACCAACACTTTCTCCGGGGCAAAAGAGGAAATTGCATCTGAGGCAATAATAATGCCTGGCGGAACCTGTAAATAACCTAAATCCCTGGCTACCTGAAAGTTATTTTCAAATGAGCGGCCCACAATGGCCACTTTTCTCCCCAAACGCTCGGCTACATTAATGGCCTGTTGCATCCTGGACACATTAGAGGAAGTCATGGTAATTAACAATTTTCCTTTGGTTTCCAGAGCAGTTTTTTCAAACGTTGCTTCAATTGATTTTTCTGATTTATTAAACCCGGGTTTTTCCACTCTTAAACAATCTATTAACATAAGGAGCACCCCTTCATTACCAAGTCTCGCCACTGCTCCCACATCTGTCACTTGTCCGGATACCGGTGTCCAGTCTATTTTAAAATCTGACTGGTGGATAATTAAACCAACCGGAGTTCGAATCACTATTCCGGTTGAATCAGGGACTGAATGTGAAACCTGATAAAAAGAAATATCAAAACTTCCCAGTTTCAAAGTTTGATCGATTTTGACATCAAATATTTTATCTTTGGGTAAATTATGCTCAGCAAATTTGGCTCGAATGAAACCGGCAGTTAACTTTTGAGTATATATAGGCACCTGCAACTCCGGCCATAGATAGGGCAAGGCTCCGATATGGTCTTCATGACCATGGGTAATTAAAATCCCCCGGATTTTATCCATTTTACCTCTTAAATATGAAATGTCGGGAATTACCAAATCCACACCAGGCATGGCTTCATCAGGAAAACCAACCCCGCAATCTACAATCAGAATATCATTCCCATATTCATAGATATACATATTTTTGGTCACATCACCCACTCCTCCTAATGGAATTAGTTTAAGTGACTGACCGTTGTTTTTATTAAAATTTAATTTTGGACTAAAGGTTTTCATCCTGATAGATATTCTCCTAAATTTTGCTCTGTTATTTTAACCGGTACCGCCACACCTTCTACAATCTTTTTAGCAACTTTTCGACAAATGGTTTGTAAAGTGCGCGATAGCGACCTGATCCCGGCATCAAAACCCAACGGTCTAATAATATGCGGCCACAGCGCCTCATCAATTAGTAACATATTTTTATCAAGGCCGGCATCATCCATGGCTTTTGGCAACAAATAATTTTTGCCGATAAACAGCTTTTCTTCATCAGAATATGAAGGCATCTGAATTGGCTCCAACCGGTCCATCACAGCAGTTGCCAGGTTTCCAGTGTTGTTAGCTGTGGCAATAAAAAGCACCTGTGATAAATCAAAAGCAAAATCCAGATAATAATCCACAAACGATTGATTTTGAGAAGGATCCAACAATTCTACCAACACTCCCATAATATCCACCCGGTGTTCCGGGTCAATTCTGTCTACCTCATCCAGTAATATCACCGGATTGGCAACCTTAGCTTTACTGATTGCTTTCATGATCTGACCTGGTTCACCTTCTCCAATACGGGATTGACCACGCAAGGTAGCCGGATCTCCCAAACCGCCAAAAGGAATCCTGATAATTGGCCGACCCAGGCTTTCGGCCACTGAATAAGCCAGAGTAGTTTTACCAGTACCGACAAGGCCTACAAAAAGCAAAACCGGAGCATGAAAAGGCTCCTGGTTATTTCTTTTTTTATGCAAAATCAAAACCGATAAATATTCTAAAATCCGATCCTTAACCGGTTGCAAGCCGTAGTGATTTTTATCCAGAATTTGCTGGGCTCGGGCAATATCCAAAATATCCTCGGAATATCTGCCAAACGGCAAAGTGCTGACAAAATCAATATAACTCTTTAATTTTTCAAATTCCGGTCCGGACCGCGGAAAACGCAGCAGATTAAGCATCCGCTCTTCAATATCTTTAGGCAAACTACTTGCCAGAATCTTTTGTTTTAAAACTTCTGTATCAGCCAGGGCAGCATTATCCATAATTTGAGCCAGTTTACTGGCGAGAATTATATCAGAGGAGCCTGCACGACTATGGGAGTGCGGATCTGCTGATATAATAAATCATCCTGAACAAAAGTTCAGGATCTTTTTCGTTATCTCTATTCTACCTCAATTGTCATTCCCGCGAAAGTCCCGATTATATCGGGATCCCGATCCATCGGGGCAGGAATCTATGAAATAAATTTGAGCGGACACCCTAGGGGTGGGAAGCTAATGTTTAACAGATCTTATAGAGTGTTCTTTGAGCCATTGAGAAATTTGTTCTACAGAATAATCCTGATCATGGACTTTTCTGGCAAATTTCACTCCCTCTTTGTGTTTAAATTCTACTTTCCAACCATTAGCAGCGAGAAATAACACTGCTCCAAAAAATGAAGTTCTTTTATTTCCGTCTAAAAAAGGATGATTATTGATAACTGAATGCATTAAAGCAGCGGCTTTATCAAAAATAGTTTTGTAGGCATCATGAAATGCCACTGACATTTGGGGTCTACCTACTGCCAGACGCAATAAATTCAAATCTTTAACTCCATGCAAACCCCCATACTTCGAAACCATTCTCCCGTTAATAGCAATTAACTCAGCTTCAGTAAGAAAAAGGGGTGGCTTCACGATTAAACCTTAGCCAGATCGGCCCATACTTGAGTATATTTTTTATCAATCTCATCAATTAACTTAGCAACCCTTGGGTCAATTTCTGTAGCTTTTCTCGCTCTTTTTTGGGTAATTAGGACTAAACCTTCATCTGTTGTTTTCCAGTCCACAGAAGAACCATCCCTAATGCTTAATTGATGAGCATAGCTTTTGGGAACTGAGACTACTAAAGAATTACCGTTTTTAAATACTTTTGGCATATGAAAATATTATACCACATTTCGTCAGTACAATGTACTGACGAAAGCAGTTTAATAGCTGTTGCGGCTGCCACCTGATCCGCCTCTGTCGCCGCCGCCTGGTCTTCTTCTGTCAAATGAAGGTCTTGAACGTGGTCTGAATCCACTACCGCCTCTGTCTCCTCCGCCACCAAATCCACCAGATCTTCCACCACCTCCGAAGCTACGACCACCACCTGATGGCCTGCCTTCTGATTCCGGTTTAATATCTGCTCCAAAAAGCATACTTAAGCCAATTTTTCCCTCAGGAGATACATCGGTTACTCTGACTTTTACATCCTGGCCTTCTGTTACCACATCTTCTGCTCTTTCGACATGGCCGGGAGCCATTTGGGAAATATGTACCAGTCCGTCTTTTCCGGGTAAAATATTAACAAAAGCGCCAAAAGCCGCCAGCCGAACCACTTTACCGGTAAATTCCTCACCCACTGTTACTTGTCTAAATTGACCTTCAATAGACTCCAGTGCAGCTTTGATAGATTCCGGATTAGTAGCAGAAACCATCACAGTTCCGTCATCTTCAATATCAATTTGAGCTCCAGTTTTAGCAATAATACCATTAATATTTTTACCCCCTGGCCCGATTAACATACCAATTTCTTCCGGCTTAATATGCACAATCTCTACTCTTGGTGCATGCGGAGACATTTCCCCCGGTGCAGCAATGGATTTACTCATGATCTCCAAAATAGCTTCTCTGGCGGCTTTACCCTGTTTTAAGGCTTCTTCCACCACTTCAAAACTGATTCCTTCCAGTTTAGTATCCATCTGGATGGCGGTAATACCATTTTTAGTACCGGCTACTTTAAAATCCATTTCTCCGTAAAAATCTTCCACTGCTCTCATGTCTGTAATAACTTGAAACTTAGCTCCATCGGACAACAGACCCAAAGCAATTCCCGCCACTGGTTCAATTGGTACACCGGCATCAAACAAAGCCAAAGAAGAAGCGCAAATAGCAGCCTGGGAAGTAGAAGCATTAGCCCCTAATACCTCGGAAACAATCCGGATGGCATAAGGAAACTGGTCGGCTTTTGGTATCACCGGCTCCAGAGCTTTTTCACCCAAAGCGCCGTGGCCAATATCCCGCCTGGTTGGGGAACTGAGTCTTTTAACTTCACCTGTGGAAAAAGGATTAATACTCATATTGTAATAATGCATAAAGCGCTTAATTCTTTCCCCCTCCATACCTTCAATGGTTTGACCAAGCGAGGGAGCCCCCAGAGTAACTACTGATAAAATTTGTGAATCACCCCGGGAAAATAAAGCTGAACCATGAGTCCTTGGTAAAATCCCCACTTCAATTTCAATTGGCCGCACTTCATCCATTTTCCTGCCATCAACTCTTTTGCCTTGTTTTAACACCAAATCATTCATAATTTCTTTGGCTACTTTGTCAAAAACACCGGAGATTATAAGCGGAGTTAACACTTCAGTATATTTAGTGGTAAGTTCCTGTTTAATCTGATCTGCCATGGAATCATGCCAGGCGGTTTTTTCATCAAATAACGCCTGCTCAATTCGCTCTTTGGTAATTTGTTTAACTTCTTTAAGCAAAGCTTCTTCCACTTCTTCAGCCACGGTTGAAAAGGTTTGTTTCTCCTGCCCTGCTTCTTTAACAAATTCCTCAATCACAGTAATGATGGCTTGAGCATGCTGGTGAGCTTCTTTGATGGCATTGAAAACCACCTCATCTGAAACTTGCTCCGCTTTAGTTTCAATCATGGCCACTTTATCTTTGGTAGAGGCTACAAAAAGATCTAAGTTGGAATTTTCCAGTTCCTCAATGGTGGGATTAATCATCAATTTTCCTTCTGCTTCACCAACTCTGGTGACCCCCAAAGGCCCGTGCCAGGGAATGGAAGAAATAGAAAGTGCAGCAGATGCGGCAATTAAACCCAAAATATCCGGATCATTGGTTTGATCAATTGATAAAACAGTCACAATAACCTGTACTTCATCATGATATTCTTTGGGGAAAAGCGGGCGGATGGACCGGTCAATCATTCTACCGGTTAAAGTAGATTCCTCAGAAGGCCTGGCCTCTCTTTTAATAAACCGGGAAGAGGAAATTCTGCCTCCGGCATAGTGTTTTTCCACATATTCAACTGATAAGGGAAAGTATCCTTTATCTTCTGTCAAAGGCTTACTGACTGCTGTTGCAAGTACCACTGTCTCGCCCCAACTGGCTACTACTGCAGCATTAGATTGCAAGGCAAGCTTGCCGGTTTCTAATTTAAGTTTGCGACCGTTTAGGTCAATTTCTTTGGTTATTATTTTGTTCATTAAAACTATTTACGAGGATTTGGAAACTGGATAAGAGGTAACTAGCTTTCAGTCTTCAGCTGTCAGCTTTCAGACTTTTATTGTCTGATGACTGACGACTGATTGCTGATGACTACTTCTCTCTTTGCAATTACCAAACCACTCTACTGTCAAAAGTATAGCACAAACTGGATTACTTTGATAGTCCCAATTTGTCTATGACGATTTTGTATCTCTCTTCGTCCTTTTTCACCAAGTACTGCAGAAGCCTTCTTCTTTTATTAACCATGGATAGAAGTCCTCTTCGGGAATGGATATCATGAGTATGTTCTTTTAAATGGCTGGTTAGATGTTTGATTTGTTCGGTTAGAAGCGCCACCTGAACCTCAGGGGAACCGGTATCACCGCTTTTTGTAGCGAAATCCTTAATTATCTGTTGCTTAATTTTTGCATCAAGTGGCATCGTATCCTTTCTGAGACAACCTCGGTGCCAAGACGTTGCTCTTTGTTGGTGGTATCTTACCAGAACAATCTTAAATATGCAATAACTTATTATGCGTATTTCCTGGAGTTATCTTCCGTGGTATCTTTTGCTAGACGCATTAATCCAATTAGGATACCTGTATTTACTCGTCCTAAAATATAAGTAGAATCCCAAAACTCAGCTCCCAATAAACGAGCCCTGTTTCTTAAGGAGGGGGTTACCCTAGTTTCTCCGGAAGCGAAATCCTTTGGTAAATCAATTGCTGAATCTATTAAATTAGCTACTCTGGTTACTGTTTGAAACCAACGAGTGCACTCACGTCTTTTGTCTGTTGGAATCTCTTCAGGAAGTAGCATACTAAGAAACCTACTGGCTACTTGTCCTTCTAATCTTCGATAAAACATGTATTCTGATAAACTAGTTGTTTGTTTGTAACCCTCAATCACTCTTGCATATACTCCTGCATTAAGAGCAAATTGTTCTCTAGTAGGCTCTGGAAATCGCTGCAAACAATTCCTAAGATTTCTAAGAGATTCATCTAAAGTATTGCTCCCCGTATTCACACCTTCAGCACTACCCGTTACAAAAGCTGTTGTATTGGCAATAAAATTACTTCTTTCTGATGGATCATTAAAATGGTCTATTTGATGGTCTGATAAGCGCATGGCAGCCAATAAATATCTCCAGGATTGATAAGTGCAATCCGGAACTGAATGGCCGATGATACGAGTAGTAGCAGCTCTTAATACATCTGCTACATTTACATATTTTTTAAGAGAAATGTCCAACCCTCTTTCCATATTAAATTGAGTTTCAGTTACCCTAAGGATGTGCCTTTGAAGATTTTAGGAGTTAACCACTCTGGTTCAACTGTTTCGGAAATTACGCCTTCGCCGGCCGGACGTTCTTCCGGAGATCCACCAGCCTGAACAGTCATAGTGGGAGCTGAGTTTACGGCTGATGCACCGTGATCACCGGCATCCATAATTACCGGTGGAACCGTAAAACCGGAAACCATCTGAGATTGAGGTTGCACCGGTGTTTTTGGAATCAAAGCTGACAAATCATAAGCCGGGCCTACTTGTCCACTTGAAACCTGGGCTTGTGGTTTTCTTCCACCCACCCGCAAACAATTAGCCACTGCCATATAAGCATCAGCGCTGACCTTTTCATTGGTTAAATTGGCGGTGGAGGCAAAAATTCCGGCTAATAAGTTACTGGCAGTATCTGCATCCATGGCAAAGCTTAAGTCTTGTAAGAGATTTACCATTACTTCAGATAAACAAGAGGCAGAAGAATCTAACACATTAGTTTGACCAAAGCTGGTATTGGCAGTTTGGGTATCGACATTCACAATATGAGTTCCGGAAAAAGCAGCAGTATTTCCTGTATAAACATTACCCAAAGCATTTAAATTAACAGCCCCCACCGTAAATATTAGATTAAAACCTGATCCTTGATATTTAGGCACAATTTTAGCTGGCTGAAAAGTTTGACCGGAAGTTACATGAAAAACCAGATTTAGATTATTATTTTCGGCAAACCAATCCAGTTTTTCCAAAGCCGGAACAGTATTATCAGAAGCAGCTACCCCTTCTAACACCAGGGTTAAATTACCACCTTCTGTAGTAGGAAGAGTTTTTTGCACATGATCTACTCCAAAAAGATGAGCCTGACCAACCAAAATATTATCATCAGAAGCAATAGAAACCTGTTTTCCCGCAGCTTCCAAAGTTAAAAATAAGGAAAGTCCTGCAGCTAATTTATCAATATCAGCGCCCGTTGGAAGCGTAATTAAAATATTTTTGGCTGTGGGAAGTAAATTCTTCAGCTCCGCAATTTGTGAATCGTATTTCATTGATTGATACGATTCTACACTAATATCCCATAATAAGTCAAGCTACTGCGTCAGGGGGAATTAACTGTATTTTTTGACCACAATGCCACCAATAACTACTAATGCTGCTATCGTTAATAAATATAAAACAACTGGATCCATGAAACTTTTTCCTTTACTTACTTATTATATAACTTATTACATAACAAAGTACAGTTACTATCATTCCTGCTGCAAATCTATTTAAATCAAACTGGCCACCTGAAACAAATTGTGCAATTACCAAACCCACAGCTACATAATTACCAAGCTCCATTAATTTTTCAGATAATCTGGCTCTAAATTGTGGACTAATTTTCTTCCTGGCCATTATCTTCCTTTTTCTTTCAAACTTTCTTTAGTGCTGGTTAATATTACCATTGGTTTACCGGATTTAGTAATCAAAATTTTCTCTTTACCAAAATGAACTTCATTGATTATTTCTGCAAAATTTTGTCTGGCATATTTGGCTGTAACCGTTTTCATCTAATCAATTTTATCTAAATTTATGATTCAAATGCAAATTGTGTACATTTGATACACTTTGTACCTATTGACAAGTTAGTTTAGAGTAGATTATTATGAAAAGTATGTTAGAAACTAACGTCAATTTGGGCGACTTTCAACTGAGTAATTGTAAATTTAATAATTTCCATTTCCTCAAGCGATAGTTTCCCAAAAACAAATTAAGGTAGTTATTAGGCCTAATTAACTCCCAGAAAGTGGTGAGTTAATATGTCAAAAATTGGACGATGGAAGAAAAAGAGCGAAAGCTACAAACTTTCTCATCGTCGGGAGAGAAATAAAATTAGGAGAATTCTAAGACACTTAAAAAGGCATCCAAATAATTTGGAAGCTGCAAGAAGAGTTAAGGAATTAGAGATAGTGATAAATTAAAAACAGGTGGAAGGATAGGCTGAACCCTTCATAATTCCGAAAGGATGTAGTAAAGTTCTGCAAGGTTGCGAAGCACTTAGGTAGGAAATTTCTAACACATCTATAAACAACCAGCCTGTTTTAGAAATAATTTATTTGAAAGTGGCGGAATAGTAAGCCCTAGCCTGACAAAGGCAGTAGTAGACGCTAAGAGAAAGCGTAACCCTGTTACTCCTCTCTGAGCTTAGAAACAAGTATGCAAGGTGACCGGCTTGAAATCCTTGCCTTTTTTAAAAAAAATAAAAGGAGAATAAATATTATGTGCGCAATGTATTGGAATTTAGATACTAAAATAAAATGTCCCGGATGTGGGAAAACTACTCTATGGAATCTACAAACCCATTTTATGGGTGACTGGGGTAGTTATAGTCATGTTTACAAATTAGGAGAAGAAATACCAGAATTAGAAGGTGTTAATGTTGCGTTAGATGGTAGGATAGATGAGTTTAAAGGAGATTGTGAAAAATGCGGCAGGCTCTTTACTATTGGAGCAGACATTGTTGAGGGAAAAGTTACAAAAGTTTGGATCTTAAAAGAATATACAAGAGCTGCAAATTTAGTTAAGATGAGCTAATCCATTGGATTTTGGCTTATGTTGTTTTAGAGCTAATAATTTATCTTTGATACGCTGTGAATCACCTATAATCACAACCTCATGACAATGTTGTAAAATCCGGTCTGCCAGTCTTGCGGCCCTCGCGTCAGTGCCTAATAGTTGTCTACCCCACATTTCGAATGCCTCGTTAGTAGTAAATACAGTTGGTCGTTTCTTATCATCTCTACCTAGAAAAAGCCTATACAGAAAATCACTTACAGTACTTGTAACTTCAAAATATTCCATATCATCCAAAATCAGCAACTCGCAATTTATGAGAGAGAGTAGAAAATTACGCTGTGTTGATACTTCTCCATTACTTTTTTTATCTATTTGATCAATTAGATCTATCAGTCTAAAACATTTTACTTTATATCCAGCATCAATCGCCCTTCGACCTAAGCCACCTGCTAGATGTGATTTACCTACTCCTGTTGGACCTACAAAAATAACGTTCTCTCCCGGATCAATAAATCTACAAGATGCTAACTCAAGTACCAGAGATTGATTAATCTCTTTAGGAAGAGAGAAATCATAATTTTCTACTGTTCCATTAAGCGGAAATTTTGCAGCTTGTACTTGTAATGGTACTCTCACCCCTTCTCTCCATATATATTGTGTTTCAAGAATACTTTCCAGGAAATCGTAAAAGGTGATCTGTCCTAGTAGAGCCTTTTTTGCCAGCTCTTTAAAAACCGGTATCATTCCATCTAACTCAAGGTCGTATAATGCCTTAGCTATTCTCTCCTCTTGAGTTCCTGAAGTGGGGTAAATATAGCGGCTAACTCTAGCTTTTTTAC
>Ga0209515_10001515_pt1 | contig 38557 bp, 37 predicted proteins | sample Subgroupgradi54m_FD_187454 | JGI IMG/M metagenome (GOLD analysis project Ga0209515, IMG submission 187454) | Subsurface groundwater microbial communities from S. Glens Falls, New York, USA - GMW60B uncontaminated upgradient, 5.4 m (SPAdes)... ... | reverse complement strand
ACACTTCAGTTTCAACAATCATACTCTCACGTGATAAGATTCGTTGCAGCTTCGCATACTGTTCTTTTTTCCTATCCATAACCAGATCATTATTCCTATCTGCCTCATCCACATAACACTGCTCAATCTTTTGATCTAAAGAACTTTCAACACACATCTCTCCCTGATCTTTCTCTTCACAATTAACCGGAGCATCACTACCCCCAACTGCACTCAGTACCGCTGCCACTATATTTTGATACAATCCAAACATACTTTTAATTCGCCGCATCATCATATTATTAACCTATTCTTCCTATTTTTTGATAAATTAACCATTTTAGATAAAATTTAACCTATTTCACCAATATAATATAAATTATAATTGTAATTATTCACTCAAAACACCTCAAAATACACCTTTTACTGATATCTCGCTCTACTTTACATCTTTAAAATCAATCTTTCCATTTCCATTATAGTCGCGAAACGAATACGTCTTTCCTGCCATAATTCGATCAATTGAATGAATCGCATCATTATCATCAAAAAATTGCTGCGTATACGGTTTTAATTTTCCCAGACGTACCGGCAACAATTCTCCTCTCTCATCAACCAGCGCCTCTTTTCCTAACTCTCCTGCTAAATACCAGCGAAACATCTGTCCTGGTGCAAAAGAGCTTTTAATCTTTGCCACCTCTTCCAATCGATCTTGCTCTGCTTTTTCCGGCGTTCCATACGAAATAACTCCATCTCTATTTAAATCTGGAAGCAAATACACTTTTCCTGAACGTAATTTCCCTGGGCCAATTCCATTTTTCTCAATAAATTCTGCAACCACTTGGTCATACTTCTCTTGATCTTTAACATATAATTTTCCTTTTGCATTATATCCTGCAACACTTCCATCCTCTCCTGCCAATATCCCTAATACATATTCTCCTTCATTCATGCGCCGTTGCAGCCATCGTGTTCCTTTCTCTTCTTCTCCTGCTAAAATCTCTTCCACTTTTTTCGCTTCTGGTGCATTCATTCCTTTAAATTTCATTAAGCGCATAAATTTATCTTTCATTGTCTTGCGAAATATCTCATCTATACTCATCTTTTCCATCACGGCATTCTTAATCTCATTCACATCTTCGGGATATTTTATAATAATCCCATCCGCTCCCGCCGATAATGCATCTAATGATGCTGTTACAACCCACTTTTGTTGCGTAGCGTAACGCTCCTCAATTGCGCCCATATCTAAATCATCTGTAATCACAAGTCCTGTATACCCCAACTGATTTCGAATATAATTATACGCCTGTGAATTCAACGAATCAGGTATGTTCGCGCTATGACCTAAAATATGCGTCACCATAATTCCATCTAACTCTTGAGCAAGCACTCGAAACGGCTTCTCCACTTTCTCTCTCTCCTCTCCCGTCAACGCACCAAGTGTCGGCAATCCTTTATGTGGATCAACTGTTGTATACCCCGTTCCAAAATAATGTTTCCCAACCACTTTAATATTAAGTCCATGCATTGCTTCAATATACATTCGCGCCAAAGCAATAACTGTCTCCGCATCCGCACTATAGGCCCGATCATGCTCACTCATCAAATTATCTTTGCTCTCTGTATCAAAAACAACATCAATTACAGGTCCAAATACATAATCAACTTTATCATCTTTCAAAATTCGCGCCGCGGTACTAAACAATTGTCGTACTTTCTCCACCCGCTGTTCTTTGGCTGGTAACTCTCCTGTTGCCCCAAATAACGACCCATATTTTTTCATGCTCTCATCCACATTCCCCTCGTAATATTTTCCCAGAACTTCTGCCGGTGGCAACCCTAAATCAATTCGTGAGACATACCCTCCCTCCCCTTCATCACCTACAAATACCTGGATACTTCCTGCCGTTTTCTTATTCTCACATATGCGTTTCTGTGTCTGCTCTTTTAACGCCACAATCTCTCCTTTCTCATAACTTAACGTATCTGCTGGCGTTAAATAACGAAATCCACTTTGAGCCCCCTGTCCCGTAGAATACGTCGTAAAAATAGTTTGCTCCACAATTTCTTCCAGTGGCAAATCATCAAATTGTACATTTCTATTTTTCTTCTGTTTTTCTCCACACTCCTGTACTGCAACCGCCCTATTTCCAATAAATCGTTTCAATAGATGCGGATATCTCCCCTCAATCGCTCGATAACCACCATACGAACCAACCGCTAACGCTAACGCAGCTATACCTGCAATTACATATCCTCCTTCTCGTCTTGTTTGCGGTATAATTGATCGCAGTCTATCAATAAGCGTCATTACAACCTCCAATAGAACTTGGCAAAACCGGCGCAGTACACAACTTTTCCTCTACAGCCTCCACTTGTAACACATACGCTGTTTGTTGGATAGTTTTATTTTCATAATCACTTTTATTTTCTCTCATTGCTAACAATTGTGGCAAATTAAATTGTTGTTTTTGTATTATAATCCCTTTCATTTCTTTTTTTTCAACACCCAATTCTTCATATGCTCGTTTAAAACTTTTATTATCCTTCCCATTCAAATAATCAAGAATGTAAGTAAATATTCTAAAATCATGTGTCATCGCAGCAGCATCAAACACCTGAACCAAAGAATTGGTATCATATATCAAATCATTATCCAAATCATCCCCAAAATAAATCGCTTTATCCGCAATCTCATTCCGATTTAATCCATATTTTAATTGCACCGCTAAAGTTGATTTACAGTTTGGTAACCCCCGTGCATCAAAAAAATCATCAAACAAATCTTCTAAACCCGTAATTTTTGCTTTTTCTCTTGAAATTACCGCCGATTTATTTGATAAGATTATATTTGTATACCCTTTTTGTTTTAACTCTGCCAACACCCCTCGAACCGTTGGATTAACTGTAATCTCTAACGGAAGGTCATAATATCCTCGCAACATAAAATTATCCTGATCCCATAATAAGTACTTTCGCTCCATACTCTATTAAATTACAGCCTCTTTTATAAATATTACTCTTAAAAAGTAGTAAATAATCACTTCTGGTCTTCCTGTTAACTCCTTCACTCCAAAAATTCCCCTTTCCATAAAAATAATCTATCTTTATATACTCTAAATAAATTCAGGGTAATTATGGATAATCACTCCCTTCTCACTATTGTAACCGATAAAAAAATATCACAAATAGTATCTTCAACCATCCAAGAACAACAAAAACTCTTTTCTCTCTATCTTCAAAATTATAACCGCAAACTACAACTCTTAGATGCTTTTTCCGAAGAATGGAACAAAGGAAAAATAGATCGTTTAAAAGAAATCATGCAAGAGATAACAAACATCGACCTCACCCAAACCACCTCATTTTCTCAAGAAGAAAAAACCATCCTGCAAATAATCAATGAATTTAAACAGCTCATCAAGACCGAATTAGATAAACGAAAAAGTAAAACCGAATCAAAAATCTATCAAAAATTTAAATCCTTCCACTCTAAATTAAATATCCTTGAAAAAAACATCTCTCTTCAAGTCAAATGGTTTGAAAATAATAAAACAATTATTGAAAAAAACAAGAATAAGTCTCAGCTCATTAATCTAATTCGTAGAGAAGGAGATGTCTTATTTGATATCAACTCTACCGATCTTAAAGAAATAATCCTGCAAACAAATACGCTCTTGGAAGAATATAATTTAACTGAAATTCCTGCAAACACCGCCGACTACTGTGAACAACAACTTCAAAAAGAACTCCGTGAATTTGAGAAAGATCGTCCAGATGAATCAATAACCGATATAACTCCTCTCAAAGGCGGATTCGTAAATTATGTAGTACTTGTCAAAACAAACAATCAATGCGAATATGTCGCCAAAGCTTTCAAAAAAGCCGGCGATTTTAATCTATCCCTTCGTGGTCGCAAATTAGTCACCGCCGCCGGCGGTTTAGTTGCACCTGTTATTCGTCTCTCCAAAAATGAAATTATTTGCGAAAAAATACATGGCCGAGCCGTCTCCGATATTCTTCTCACCCAGCCCACTCTCGCGCCACATGCTTTTTACACCTTTGGCAAATCCGTCGCCATTATCCACAAAAACACGTTACAAGAACTATCATTATACAATCCTAGAGCCATTTTCCAACATAAATATACTGCTGACTACGAAAACATCCGTAAACGCCTCAAATTATTTCTCTCTTGGCAGGTCATTAGCAAAAAAATGTACAACGACTTTCTGGCCGTAAGAAAAAAGTATTATCCCTCATATATCTCAACCATCCTCAGTGATGTAAATCTAAGCAACTATTTCTATGTAGAGAATCCAGATACAGTTATCGTCATTGATTCTGATTACGTCAAAATTGGTGACCCTCTCACTGACACGGGTAGACTAACCAGTTCTATTCGCTACCAGTGTTTTCGTGCAAAATTAAGCAATATCTATGCCGACCAAATTGTTAAATCCTTTCTTGATGGCTACCGCTCTGTGTTAAACATCGAATTACGCGGTATGGACTTATATCATGTTATAATCTATAGCATTATCATCAACAGCGCTAAACGCTTAATCGATAAAGTCACTTTATTAATACAAACTCACCCTGAATTCGCTCAACAGATTCCCTCCCCTGAATATTTTTTCCAAGGAAATGTTCAAAAAGTCGCTTCCTATTTCGATCCGCGAGAAATAAACAAAGCACAAGAAGTACAATATAGTCTTGAACAACTAAATTTATTTATTAATGGCAAAAATATAAATCCTCAATTAGCAGCATTCAAAAAAGCAGCCTAATTTTTTTCATTTTCTATCCTAGACTTTACACCACCATAATCTTTTTAATACCCTTTCCTTCTCTCCACGTAGAAAAACAGGTGATATCTTTGGTCTATAAAATCTGCTTAATCGGAACACATGGCACCGGCAAAACCTCTCTTGCCGCATCTGTTGAAGGCGAATTAAAACGCAGAGGTATAGACTCTCGTTTTCTTCGTGAAACATCAGCAGAAGCAAAAGAAATCGGTCTGCAAATCAACACAGAAACCACCCTTGACGCGCAAATGTACATTCTCCATACTCAATTTGCCCAAGAATTACGCTACGCCAACCAGCATAAAAACCCTCCCACCTACAACGCCATCATCTGCGATCGTGGCCCAGATAATTATTGCTATCTCAAACATAACCTTGGAGAAAGTCCCGAAGCTCTCTCCATGACGCTCAATCATCTCAAACTATTCCCCTACACTCAAATGTATCTTCTTCCCATCGTACAAGAAACCATTCAACAAGGCGAAGGTGTCCGCTCTCTTGATAAACAATTCCAACAGCACATGGATCAAGAAATTCGCGCTTTTCTCAACCAACACCAATTACCCTGCTATGAACTCCCTCTCCCTCAAACACAAGATCCCCTGAGAAGAGAATGGCTAGATATCATCATCCAAAAAACAATGCAAGATTTAAAGAATAAATAAATAAAAAAAATAAAAAAAGAAACAAAAACTAAAAGTAACCTACCAAAAATAATTTTAAAAAATATACTCATGGCAAAATTCGTCTCTTTAATCGCCGGCAACATCTGCGCCGGCAAAACCAACAAAGTCCAACACATCGAACGCCAACAAGACCAATTCCAACCCTTCCTCAACCCCACAGAATCATTAAAAATCATCCCCGAATTCATCGACCCCATAGCAAGAAAAGTCTTCTATCGCAACCGCCAAGAAAACAGCGCCTTATTCGAATACAGTTGTTTAAGCGGCAGAATCGCTCGTCACTTATACGCACGCGGCGATCACTTCGAACAAGATAACAACCTCTACTTCTTCGATCGCGGCATCATCGAAGGCGCTGAAACTTTCGCCCGCAACTCCTACGAAGAAAGCTTCATGACCAAGAGTCAATTCCATCAATACACCGACATCATCAAAATGGGAATAGACAGCCTGGGCAAAAACCGCCAGCATCTCTGGCTCGAACAACTCATCGTCTACCTCGAAGTCAAAGACGAACATATCCTCCAAGAACGCTACCAACAGCGCGCCGCAGCAACATCCGAAGAACCAATTCCGCTCGACTACTTCAAACGCATCAACGAAAAATACCATCACTTCTTCGAAAACATCAACAGTATCTACGATAAATACGGCGTCAACCCCCCTCAAGTATTGCGACTCGACGCATCAATCAACGGCAACCATCACAACGACTACCACAAACATACCATCATCAAAATCGCTCAAAAAATGCAAGAAATGAATTTAAATATCCAATCCCCAATCATCCAAAAAGAGAAATAACCATGCTGCAGCTCGAAGATAAAATAACCATTGGTATCGCCGGCCCAATCAAAGCCGGAAAAGATATCTTGGCAAAATACGCCAAAGACTATCAAAACACTTTGTTTCAAAGTCTGCAAGGCAACTTCTGGATTCCCCAACAATTAACCATCATTAACGAACAGCAAAACGTCGATTTATTTGAACGCTATTCACAACACCCGCAGCAATATGCTTTCGAATTTCAAACCGCCTGCATCGCTAATCGCCTCGCACAACAAAATCAAGTCGACAATTCAACTGGCCTTGTACTGCTCGGCCAACCGCTTGAAATCGATCGACACATCTACGCCGAAGCGAATAAACAAAACCTCGGCAATTCTTTTCCTACCTACGAACAACTCTATGCTGAAGTTAAAAAACGTGTCACCTCCCCCGACATCTGGATTTATGTCAGAATAAAGGAAGATCAACTTCCTGTTTTGCTCGATCGCATTGCCAAACACGGTCGTCCTGGCGAAAAAAAATTCCTCCAAGACCCCTCCTACTTGCGCGAAAATATCAGTCTCAACGAACAATTCTTCGCAACCGTCCGCCAGCCTGTTATTACTCTTGACGGCACAATTAAATTTTTCAACCAAGACAATACCCCTCTCAACACAACCCTCGCTGCACAACTCTATACCACAATCGCACAACAAATCAACCAATATAAATCCCCTCACAACTTAACACTTGACGAATGGGAAGCAATAGATTACAACCGCGCCCAAAACGGCGTGCGTGAAGCAAAACGACAGCTGCGCACCTATCTCCAACAACACCAAAAAATCTTAACCATCGCCGGCCCCGTCGGCGCTGGTAAAACCGGCCTAGCCGAACTCATCAGCCACGAATTAGATATATCCATTTTCCGCGAATTAGACGGCAAAAACGACCAGATTATCGATGAATTATTATTTAAATTCTTAAACGATAAAAAAACCTATGCCTACGATTTGCAAAAAAGTCTGCTCCCTAAACGCGTCAACGCCAGAATTGAACTCGCCCAAAAAAATAAAAGTTTCATCGAAGACCGTTCCCCCGTCGAAGACCAAAGCATCTTCTGGCGCAGGTTGCATCAGCAAGGCTACCTAAGTAACGAACAACTCTCAGAACTAAAAACCCTCGCCATACAATCTTATCAAACCGCCCCCACCTCCGACGTCTTAATCCAACTTTTACGCTCTCCAACAGAATGTCGCAAAATGATTCTCAATCGCGGCCGCCTGCCCGAAGTCAAAGCCTGGCCTCAAGAAGAATTAGTCGCCATGCAAACCCTCTACGATGATTTCGTTCAAGATATCAAACAATACGGCTCCCATAACGGCCCCGCAGTAGATATCAACCTGCATCAATTCAACCCCAAAAACACCATCCACCAAGGCTACCTCTGGCAGGAAATCTTGCATGGACTGCTTGAACAAGAAAAAAAGGGATGAATAAACGTCTATCTCATTTTATCCGTAATCTTTAAAAATACCCCCCTGTTTTAACCATATATTGGCCCTGTAGCATAGCCTGGTATTGCGCACGACTGATATGCTTTAGAAAGTTCCTAAAGAATAGATATCGTGAGGTCCCGTGTTCAAATGCCAGCAATCTATCTCAAAGTAGATTGTTGCTTGAAAGTCACGGCGGGGCCATTTTTTTCATTAAAAAATTATCTGAGGTTTAACCCATGCAAACATTTTATCTAGAATCAACAAAATTAATGACACCACTTACTTTAGAACAGCAAGGCCTACTCTATCAATATCTTCCTCCAAATCAAGCAACATATCAAGCAGCTTTAGACAAATGGAAAACCGAGCGTGGCTACACCGCCCAAGACCAAATCCAACTCACACCGCAAACCGAAAACCTCAACACAATTTTAGCAAAATTCGACAAAGAACATCTGCACACCGACGACGAAGTACGTTACATCCTTGATGGTGCAGGCATCTTTGACATCCGTTCAAAAGAAAACGACTGGATTCGCATCCTCGTCCAAGCCGGCGATTTTCTCATTGTCCCTGCCAACATGTATCATCGTTTCTTTCTAACAGAAGAAAAATCAATTCATGCCATTCGCTTGTTTAAAGAAAACCCCTCGTGGGTACCCATCTATCGCTAAACTAAATCTTTTCTTTTTTTCTCTAAAAACTATCTTCCTCAACATTTTTAAAAGAAATACTTCTTTTTAATATATGCAACACCAACCACTTCTCTTATTTGAATCAGAAATCTGCACTCGCGATCTTGCTATACCTATTCCTGGTGCATCCTCTTATTCTACCAACCAACCTAATATCATCACAACTCTTTACAGCAAAATAGCCTACGGCTGTGATAAAGGCACCCGTGAAATCAACATGGACATCATTGTAATCAACCCTGCAACTGGAACCGTCGCCATCATCGATGGTATGGGTGGATATGGTGAAGAAAGTAGCAAAGCCCTGCTTCCTATTACTTCATACATCCAACAAGCAGTTCGTGGAGATCTCGAGATCACTCTTGCCCATCAACGTGCAGAACAAGAATTAGATACTCAAGAAATTCGTGGCGGCGCAGTATATTTATTATTAAGTTTTGATAAAAAAACGTATTTATGTGCTTCTGCCGGTGATGCCGGTATGGTTCATTTCAATTCTAATAATGAAATTTTATTTAGTAGCCTTGCTCAAACATTTAACGGTTCTCCTTTTAATTTTATTCGTGGCTCTAAATTTTCCTCTTCCCGTGAACCACGTTTACCTGTCTATAATCTTGGTATTGGCCCTGGAAAAACCATCAATCCCAATCCCCCCAAAAACACCTGGGACCCCTCGCCTCGTTTATATGATATTGGCGATCGCTTTATTCTTGCCTCCGACGGTTTATGGGGCGCACTCAATTATAAAGAAAGCACTGATTTAATCAAAGATGTTCCTCTAGAACAAACCATTCAGCTCTTAGGAAAAGAAGCAAAAAAACGCATGGATTCTGGAAATGCCAATAAAGACAATCTTTCTATCGTTGTCTGTGAAATGACCAACGAACCAAAATAAATTTCAATTGAATCATTCTTTCTTATAGTAAATTGCATAAATAATGGAACTTTTCAAATGCAATTTACTATTCTAGCAAAACTCCCAAATGTTCCATAATTAAAGAGATTTGCTATTATATTAAATCTGTCTCACTTCTTTCAAGCGTATCGCAAATACTCCATTCTTCTTAATCAGCTCTATATAATTTGGAAACGACTCAATCGATTGTATTCCCTCTTCAAGATTAGAAGTACTCGACAACGTCTGCGTCGTCCCTTCGGTTAATAGCAACTCCCTGACTGTTTGATATAACATTATTCTCTCAATCACACACTCTATTTTTTCTTGCGTCACTTCATTCGTAAAAATAACTGTATCACCTGCCCGCATCAGATTAACCGAATTTCCCTCAAAAATATACTTATTTGGTCTAATCTCCACTTTTTTCCTACCCGCTACAATAGCCTTAAACGGCCGTTCTCGCAAATTCAGCATAAATGTTTTTGAAATCATAATCTTAAAATATTCTTCGTACTTTTTTGTCTCTTATCTCTTTAACTAGTAAAGAGAATCTGTTCATATACATAAAACGTTGCGGTGGAAAAAATCCATACTTCATTTTTAGCTTATTCAAAGAAATTCCATTTGAAATCTCTCCTAAATATATTTTTCCCGAACACACCTCACCCCTCCACAAACTCCGTCTTTACCTGCTTAAGCGACGTCAACGTCTTAATCTTCATAATCCCCTTGCGCGATAACACCCGGCGTAAAAATCCATAATACTCATCTTGGTCTTTTGTTCGCACTTTCACAATCATCTCCCAATCGCCCGTGCACACATCAATGCTCTCAATCTCAGAATGTTTAGCTAAATCCACTGCAATGCGCTCCGGATCACCATACTCATCAGGTGATAAACTAATTAATACAAACACGCAAAACCCTTGTGAAATTTTACCATAATCAAACACCGCTTTATACGTAATAATCTCCTGCTCCTCTTCCATACGTTTGATATTATAATGAATCGTCGTTGCCGGCTCTTTTAACTTCTGCGCCAACCGCGCAATCTGCGGCGTACAATACCCTGAATGCAACAGCGGCACCAGTTTTGTCTTAATATCTTTCATAAAGTTGTATAATATTCAATTATTTATATCTTTTTCGCCTAATTATTGAATATTCTACAGATATATATTTAAAGCAGTTACCCCCTCAAAAATAAGTGATATACCATGACAACCGAAATAACTCGATACGATATTAGACCAAGTACTCCCTTTTCTCTTAGTGAAAGACAAAGTTTTACCTACTTCAACCAAAGACCGTTGGAAATAGAACGCAACTACATTCGATAAGCTCATAAAGAGAACCAAAAACAAACCCACAAATACCATGACAACCACCTCAACCCAACCCCTGCACACCCTCCCCATTCTCGATCTAGATCATCCCGGCGCACATGACATTGAATACCGTAAACGCCGTGAACAGATCACGAAAGCCGCCATAACATTCCACGCAGAAGAAAAAAGTACCCCTTCATTTGTCCACTACACAAAAGAAGAACATCAAGTCTGGCAGCACGTCTACAACAAACTAAAACCACTGCATGACAAACACGCCTGCTCACTCTACAAACAAGGAAGAATTCTCCTCAACCTCCCACAAGACCACATTCCTCAGTTAGCCGACCTCAGTCAGCAACTTCAACAGCTAAGTAACTTCCAACTCCAACCCATTCATGGCCTAGTCGATGCACGTATCTTCCTCTCAAAACTCGCAGGCAACACCATGCTCTGCACCCAATACATTCGCCATTCTTCCAAACCAGAATTCACCCCAGAACCAGACATCATCCACGAAGTCCTCGGTCACGTTCCTTTATTCACCAACAAACAACTCAACCACATCTCCCAAGTAATCGGCAACGCCGCCATCACCGCAACCGAACCACAACTCCTCTCCCTCACAAGATTATACTGGTACACCATCGAATACGGACTAATTCTAGAACACAACAAAATCAAAGCTTTAGGCGCAGGACTACTTGGCGGCCTTCACGATTTACAAAACGCCTTCAGCGGCAGCGCCATAATCAAACCATTCAACATCCAAGAAATCATCGCAACCGATTTCAATTATTCCTTTGCCCAGCCGCACTTCTTTGTTATTCCATCGTTGGATGTATTAGAAAAAGAGACGGAAGAATTAATAGAGAGTTTTTCTAAAAAATAATATGACTCTTACTCATTCCTCACCTTCTCAAAAACATCTCTAGAATTTCTCGAGGTGTTTTTACATGATACGTCGGCTGCGCACAATACTTTTCCCGCTCCCCGTTATGTACTAAAATAGTTTTCATCCCTAAAGAATTACCCGCAATAATATCATCTACTTGTTTATCACCTACATACACCGCTCTATGCGCATGTACTCCCAATCGTTCTAACGCCGTAACAATCGGTTGCGGATGCGGCTTTATTTCTTTACAATCATCCCGATTAACCACCACATCAAAATATTTTCCAATGTCGTGTATCTGTAATAACCTTGGCAGAGAATTAGACCCACGCGTCGTCACAAGTCCAATTTTATACTCTTGTATACGTAAATAATGTAATAATTCTTTTGCCCCTTCAGCTAAATAAAATTTATCATCAAATGTTCCTGACACTCTTTTATTCACAAAATCAAAATCTGCCTCTGTAATTTTCCTCATCTCCTGCTTTTTATTATACTCTTGTACCATAAGCTTCCTCATCTCTTTGTAATCACTCCTATTACCAAAATGTACAATATCTGCAGAAGTATATCCCATTTGCATCTGTTCTGAGATCGCCATCAATCGCGTGTACAATTCTTCTTTATCTCCTTGTTGCAACGTATTATCAAAATCAAATAGTACTGCATCAATGTTTAACATGTCATTCAAAATTCCTCTCTTAACCCCAGATCGTACATGATGATAGTGTGCAACACTCTCATGTGCAATTGCCGCAGCTCTCCCAATATATTTTTGCGGTGTAAGTATCAATAATCGTTCTTTTTCTGCAGAATCAGGTAACACCTCATTAATTATTTGTTGTAACCCTTCACTATCCAATTTTTTTCCGCGAGTCAATATCTTAATTTTAGTGTACACATCCGCAACACCTAATAATCTTCCTGCAATCTGCACCGCTTCACTCAACACTTCCGGCGTCGTTTGCAATTCTCGCAGCGCCTCTTCTTCATTAACTCTCAACGTTTTTAACCCCTCTGCAATATATGAAAATCCTACAACACTCCCCGCAATTATTTCCCCATACATTCTCTCCCATGGATGATCCGTTAAATCACGCTCAAACGCACTCATCAACAATCCATCTCGCATACCATCAATCAACCTATTTGTAATTTCAAAATATCCTTGCCCCACCTCAAAAAACCACGGATTAATTTTATGCGGCATAACCGATGATCCTACATGAGAACTCTTCCCCTCCTGATACAACCATCCCTGCATCACATTCTGTCTGATATTATCACATAAATCTGCACCAAACGTATTAAGTATTGCCACTTCGTTAAATAACCGCACAATTCGCTGATGTGAAATCCGCTGATTTTCAACCCCTGCATATTCAAATCCAAACCCCTCAACAAATGATCGCGCATAACTATCAACCTCAAAATTTCTTGCCACCGCAATCATCGCATTATGATTTCCCACAGGGCCAGAAAATTTTGCATTTAGCCGTATCTGTTCAAGAGCAGTTAAACTATCTACCATTTTATCTAATGTGTATCCAAACCGTTTTCCTATCGTAGTAGGTGATGCATTCATTCCATGTGTTTTTCCAAGCACCGGCACATCTGCATACTGCAGTGTCATCTCTGCTAACGTATCCGTAACCTCTATTACTTTTGGCAGCCACACAGAATTGAGCGCCTCACGCAGCATCAAATTATAAGCAATATTATTCACATCCTCTGACGTCATCGGAAAATGCACAAACTCATTCAACCGCCCTAATCCCTCATGGGTCAACTGTTCGCGTAAATACATCTCAACTGCTTTAACATCATGTTCTAGAGGTCCAATACCGCACCGTCCAAAATGATCATACTCTGCCACTGCTCTTGCATCAAATCTCCCTGAGGCAACAAGAGCACGCAGTACTTCTCTTTCCGTAATTGAAATCTCTGGTTTTCGTTCTAAATTTGAATCCGCAAGACTAATCAACGCCTCAACTTCCACAACTGCTCTATATCGATGCAGCGCCCCTTCTGATAAAATATCTTTCAACTTATGTGTAAACAAAACTTCCCGCCCATCAAACGGATTAATTGAACATAAACTTTCTAAATATAATATTTTATTCTTTTCTAATTGTTCATTCACCATTTTTCCCTACCTCACCCACATCCTCTCATACACCCTATGTCCTACTTCTGAAAAATTATGAAAATACCCCGTATACCACTGATTCAACAACACACCAATTTGTTCAGACTCCTCAATATCTTTCCAACTCTCCACCCCGCCTGTCCGCACAACATGAAACTCCTGACTCGGTCCTCCTTCCCTCAAAAACTCCACTGCTCGCGCACATAATTCCAACGACGATTCTCGCAATGGCCTGCCGCTCACCCCGCCACCAAACGTCGTTGTGAAATAAGAATACAACTTCCGATCCTCAAACGCCATCATCTCCCCTCGTTTTTCATACTGCGTGGACGTATTCCCAAAATTCACCCCATCATACCCCCGTGAACATAACATCTCAACTAACATCGGCACTTGTTCAACTACTGTATCATTTGAAAACTTCACAATCACTGGCACAACTCGCATTCGCCCATCCAACGTTCGTGAATCCAAAAAATGTTCTTTCACATATCGCAATCGCAACGCCAAATCATTTTCCTGCAATTTCCTCTCACCCGTATTCGGGCAACTCTCATTTATCTCTAAAAAATCAACTCCTGCTTGCTCATACAATTTCAAACTACGAACCAAATTCTGCAACTTTTCTTCACCCGCAAAATCAGGCGAACCCATTACACTCCAGCCAATAGGACAATTCAACATCCGTCCCATCGTACGCGCCCGCAGAGAATTCTCTGTATCACCATCATTCGGCAAACCCAAAAAATTTGATGCTGCATGTGATCCACGATAAGGCACAAACGGCAAACGCACACTTTCTTTTTCATTACCGCGTCGCGCATTCCACGTACCCGTCCCCCCTAAATACCCCCCTGCCCCCTGCATCGCAACCATCTCATAGCCTTCCCCATTCTTAAACATCCCTGCCGCATTCAGAAGAGGAGTTCGAAATCGTATGCCCCATAACGTTCTTGCCATTTTTTCTGGTGGCTCATACATGATTGGAGAAATTTCCTCTTTCAATTTTGCTAAAAAATCTAACCGTCCTTGAGAATATCGTGAAACAACCATTCTCACTGGCATTCTTCGAATCACTGCTCGCAGTCTATTCTCCCACTGCGCCAATCGCAATATATCCATTATTATTTCACCTCTGTAATTAAATGTTCCAACTGTTTATACGGATCAAACGCATACTCCCTGCGTCTATCTTTTGTTCGTCGTACTGTACGTGAAAGTCCCTCAAGTCCAAATCGTTGTGCGGCATTATGAAACGTTAATTGTTCAATCAGTGCATCAGAAAAATTCTCCGAGCGTAAATACTCCTCAAACAAAGGCCACCATGCTAATCCCGGAATACCCGACATAAAAGGACTACTCATTTTTTCAGGTAGCGTATGCGGCGCATGATCGGTTTCAATCCAATCAATCTTTCCTTCTCGCAAATAATCTAACACCTGCGCCCGCGATTCTGGACTACGTAACGGTGGATTCATCTTCCACAACAACCCTTGTGCCCCTCTCGTAGCCCCCTCATTTCTTTCAATCATCTGATCCACATTCATCTGCTGCCAATCATAAATAAAATGATGCGGACAAATCGCACAAGAAATATCCCTTCCTTTTAATTTAGCATCATGTACCAATTCCACCGCCGTTGGCGAAGAAATATGTGCAATATGAAGTTTTCCACTAAACCCCGTTTCGCGTACAAATCGTAGTTGATCTTTCACCGATTCAACTTCCGCCTGCTCCGGTCGTGCAAAACAATGTGTGATTGCGTGTAACGGATTAAATGGCGTCTTATTCATCTCCGACTCTTTCTCACAATGCACCGCTAATAAACCCCCATATCCTTCACACGCCAGTGTCTCATATACTTTAAATTGATCTCGCTCAGTTGTAACTCCTAACTCTCCCACCGAGTGGCCAGCATACAATTTAATCCCAACGACTCTTGGAAAAAATAATCGCGTCATCTCAACCGCTCGTTTCAATTGTTCTGTATCCTTCGTCGCTCCAATATATAGTCCATAAAACACCTCAGGAACTCTCGCATCATCCGCTCGCTGCAATCGCGCCTCCACAATCTCTCGCGTTAATATTGGCGGATCCGTATTTGGCATATCAAACACCGCATCCACTCCCGAATCTCTTGCCACGTCTAACCCATGCTTGATTGTTTCTTTATACTGCTGCTTAAAATCCCGTAAATGCACATGCGTATCTATATACATAGAAAAAAAGAAAGAAATTAGATTTAAAACAATTATGGTATTTGAATTTAGGTCTTTCAGTATATATTCTTCTGCGTATAAATCTTTATAAAAGAGTCATCATTTGAAAATTACAATATACTAAATGCATAACAAGATTTAATACTAAAAACGGAGGGGTTTATTATGAAAAAAGCAATGGTGGGAATATCAATATTATTATTAGCCTTAGTGATTGTCGGCTGCGTCGATTATAAAGCATACGACGTACCAAAAGAAAATAAGACCGAAGCAAAAGATGATGCATCTTTAGTAAATGAGATTGCTCAAATAGAGCAAGAAGTCAAAAAAGACGACACTGCCCAAGCTGAAGTAAAAACTCCTGACACAAAACCGGAAGAAAAAACACCACTTACTGGTGCTGCAACAGCCACCAACCAACCTTCTTCTCCAGCACAAAACGGTACTGAACAACAAAAAATAGTTGCAGAAACACCAAAAACCGAAGAAACTATTCTTCCTGATTTGAAAGAAGAAAAAACAACCAAAGCAACCGAAAAAGTTGTAGCTGAAGAAAAAACCATCACAGAAAAAACCGTATCTGAACTCATCGTGCAAGGCAACGAAACTATTATCAAAGTAAAAGAAAATGACATCGTAAAACTTCATGTCAATGTCACTGATCCAGATAAAGACGTTGTAACCTTTACCTACGGTAAACCATTAGATAAAAATGGTGAATGGAAAACTAATTACGGCGACGCTGGCGAATATAGCGTCACTTTAACAGCAACCGATGGAAAATTAACCACCACGGAAAAAATTAAAATTATGGTTCAACGTGTCAACGTTCCACCAATGGTATCTGACTTGCCTGATCTTCATGTGAAAGAAGGTGAATTAGTCAAAATTGATCCAAAAGTAACCGATCCAAATGGCGACCCAGTCACCGTCAAAGTATCTGCTCCTTTAGAAGAAAACAAATGGCAGACAGATCACACCAGTGCTGGCGAATATTTAATCAAATTGATTGCCAGTGACGGTGAATTAAAAACGGAGAAATCTTTCCGTTTGCTCGTTGATAATGTAAACATGCCGCCAACAATTGAAGGTTTGCCTAAAGATCTTCGTGTCAAAGAAGGTGAAATTGTTACCTTGAAACCAATAGTTAAAGATTTAGATGGAGATGATGTCAAAGTAACTATCTCTAATCCTGTAGGAGACAAAGGCAGCTGGCAAACCGGTTATACCGATCACGGTGATTATACAGTTATTGTCACTGCGGATGATGGTAAAGCGCAAGTAAAAAAAGAAGTTCACCTTGTTGTTGAAGACGTCAACGTTCCGCCAATTATTAAAGATATAATTGTGCAGAAAAATTAGTTTTTTATTTTTATTTTTTTAATACTATTAATATATAATCATTAAATGGTGATAGGCGTTTAACGGAGAACTATTCCCATGATAAAAAACATCAAATTCACCTCATTCACTTTAATTCTTCTAACCCTATCTATTCTCTGTAGTTACTCTTTCCTTGCTGCCTCGGAAATGACCGTCAAAGAAGGAGACTTAGTCCGTCTTAAAGTAACGGCAACTGATCAAGACAACGACAAATTAACCTATCATTTTCCTGAACCATTTAATTTGCAAGGCGAATGGCAAACAACCTATGGTGACGCTGGTGAATATGACATTGAAGTGTTAGTTTCTGACGGAAAAAATGAAGTAATCAAACATGTCCGTCTTCTTGTTGAAAAACGTAACCAACCCCCAATATTAACCAAAACAGAAATCACAGTCAAAGAAGGCGAAACAATCGATTTAAAACAATTCGTCAACGATCCCGATAAAGATCCTTTAACCTACTCTTTTCCTTCTCCTTTTTCAAAAAGTGGCACGTGGAAAACTTCTTTTGGTGATGAAGGCTACAAAATTATCCAATTTTACTTTACTGATGGTGAATTCAATCAAACAGCTAAAATCGCCATCAATATAATTCACTCCAATCAGCCCCCCAAAATCCTCTCTGTATTTGATGAAAAAGCATTAGTTGAACTCTCCGAAGGTAAAGAATATGATTTCTTTGTTAACGCCAAAGACGCTGAATCCGATCCTATTCAATATTCCTGGCAGTTAGACAACAAAACTATCAGCACCGAACAAAAATTCAAATACACCTTTTCCTACGTAAGTGAAGGCGACCATTATCTAACACTTGAAGTAACTGACGGGATCGAAACAGTACAGCGCAAATGGACAATCTTAGTCAAAGATAGTAACCGCCCTCCCACTCTTAATCTGTTAAGTCTCAGCGCTAATGAAAATGAACTCATCACTCTTAATCTTCCTCTGAAAGACGAAGATGGTGACGATTTGATGTATACTCTACCTCCTCCCTTTAAAGAAGACGGCACTTGGCAAACAACCTATGGTGATGCCGGCATCCATTTTTTCCCCTTTACTGTATCTGATGGTAAAACAACCCTAACCTCAAATATCACCATTACCATAGGTAAAGTCAATCGACCGCCTCAATTTAATCTTCCATCCAAAGCCTATCTCAGTGAAGGCCAAAATTGGATTTTCCCTCTTGACATCACCGATCCCGACAACGATCAATTCACTGTAACCATTGACGGCTTGCCAACTGATGCCCTTTTATCCTCAGAAAAAAAACAAATTTCCTGGCAGCCTAGTTATGACTACATCCAACGCAAAGGTGGTATGATCAGCAATATTCTAAACACCTTGCGAATCGAACAACTCCTACTACGCGAAAAGAAAATACCTTTAACTATTCGCGCGTGTGATCCACAGCAATGCAGTAATAGTACTTTAACACTTGTTATCTACAACGTCAACCGCCCACCAACACTTCTTCCTGTAGAAAACGTCACCGTGAAAGAAACTGAAACGGTTCAAATCACTCCTGCTGCTTCTGATCCCGATGAAGATATTCTCCACTTCTCACTAACTCCTCCTTTAGGCAAACACACTGGCAAATGGAAAACCACATTTGAAGATCAAGGTGAATACACAACGTACGTTACCGCAACTGATGGAAAAAATCCCGATACCAAACCTGTTAAAATTACTGTTCTTAAAAATAATCGTCCACCTACAATCACTATCAAAAACGATGACGTCACCGTAAATGAGAATCAACAATTCCAAATCACTGCCAAAGCCACCGATCCCGATAACGATAACGTCACGTTATCACTTGAAAATCCCCCGGCAGGTGCTACATTTATCAACGGCGCTTTCGTCTGGTCACCTTCCTATGACACCGTTGTTAATAAAACTGACAGTTTCATGAATGATATTTCAAGCACATCCCAATTATTAAATAAAAAACTAAACTCTGACGCAACCGTGTTGTGGCTAACCTTCAAAGCCTCCGATGGCGAACTCGAAACAATCCATCCGGTAAAAATTACCATTAAAAATATGAATCGTGCTCCTCAAATAATCAATTACCTCCCTGATAGTCTCGCCACCGCCAAAGTTGAACAACCCGTTCGCTTTACTGTTAGCGCCGCAGATGAAGACCATGATGCCCTCTCTTACTATTGGACCTTCGGCATCGCTGAAACAACCGTCGAAGGCACAAATACTATTGACCGCGTCTTCACCTATCCAGGCACCAAAAAAGTAACCGTAAAAATATCCGATGGCCGTGATAGTGTTGAAAAAACTTGGGAACTTAATGTAGTAGCAGAGGAATCATCAATCCCTATCACCGCTCCTACTCCACAACAAGCTGTAAGTTCACAACAACCACCTTCTACTCCTACCGGCAGTGCTGCAACAGAAATTCCTGGTGAAGAAATCTATAAAGTGTATGTGATTGAACACTAACTATTCTACTTTTTTAGTTTGATTTTTTCTACCCACATCACAACGCACCGTAAAACATAAACATTTTTAAACTCTTTCTTTCTACCTCCTGCCTATGAAAAGCGTAAATCAAGAAATAGCCGAAATTCTTCAGAAAGATCTCGCACTCCAGAAATGTTTGAAACGTGATCTAATTAATACTCGTTCTCTTGCACGCCAGCTCATCAAAGACCATGATCTTTCCTACTCTATCGACGCCGTTATCAGTGCTATCCGCCGCTATGATTTAGAAAACATCTCTCTTCTCTCATCTGAAGCCCAAAACGCATTTAAAAAAATGAGCATCACCACCAAAGACAACGTCGCTCGTCTTACTCTGCACGACCATGCTTTTTCAACCATCGCTCAAGACACTCTGAACAAAAAAATTCTCAAAGAAAACATTCGCTTGATCAAATCAAAAGAAACCATTACCCTTCTTGTCAGTCAAAAAGATATTGAACAAAAGATCTCCCTTTTCGTTAAAAGCGACATCATCAACATCCAAAAAGATTTAACCGAAATTCGTCTGCAATTCGCCCAAGACATTGGCCATATCAAAGGCATCGTCGCCCGCGTTGCCTCTGAATTAGCGTTATGCGATATCAACATCGAAGAAATCATTTACAGCATGCCCGACCTTCTGTTATATGTTCGTGAACAAGACCTTGTTTCTGCCCATAAAGCACTATTGGAAATAAAGAAAAGTAAGTATAGTAAGTGACGTAAAGTTTTATACAAGAGTCACTTACTATACACAAGATGAAGAAACTACTCTTCCTCGATGGGAAGTCCCGAACGTAGTGACTGGATCATCTGTGCACAGGTGAAATCGTTGTCCACGATGAAACAACGATTTCATCGGGACACCAATAAAGTCGTTGCTTTATTGTGTGTTTCACCTTGTGTTCCGAAAGATATAACTATCTGTGTAATTATTTATGTCTTTCATTATAAATTTTGAACAAATGCTGCCCATCGATAGATTTTTATAATACGTTAGTATACCACTACTATTATGAAACAGAGCGTGACTATATCACCCATTTTAATTTTATTAACAATTATTATTTTGATTGTGGGTTGCACTCAACAAAACATACAGCAGCCAACCTTTTCCTCATCTGCCGATAAAACAAATTCTCCTATCAGTACTGAGCAAAAATCTTCTAATGCCGCCAGTATTCAACAAAAAGAAATACTTCCAACAGAAGAAGATGCTGCATTTGATGCACCTGTCACAGATAATACTCAAAGCTGGGCTCAAACCTCTGGGCCTCTAGGAGGAACTGTCATTCGCATGGTTCAGCACGACAAAACCATCTGGGCATCGTTGTATTCTGGAGGAATTTATGAACTACAGCCAGATAATTCATGGAAGCAAATTGCCGTAGGTCATGGCATTCCTGAAGTACGTGCGTTTGATATTGTAACCGATCCCACAAATACAAATATCGCTTATGTTCCAGAAACACTTAAATGTACCGCAAAAACAATCAACAATGGTGCAACTTGGGTTGGGTTATGCGATAAGATGCTAAAATCTCTTAACTCTCCTAACTTTAATACCAACACTTTGGCTCTTGATCCGCAAGATTCAAAGATAATTTATGCTCCGGGAAATACGTTCGATGATACGAGTGTTCTGGTTGTGTCCAAAGACGCAGGAGAACACTGGGAACGATCGTTCACATTTGATAAGCCTTATAAATTTAATCATCTCTTTTTCTTTGATTCTAAAATGTATCTTGCAACACTCAATGATGGTGTTTTAGTTTCTTCTGACAAAGGAAAAAGTTGGAAATCTTTGAACCATGGCCTTGAAGAGCTGACTACCACTAGTTTTGTCAGTTTTAAAAATGAATTATATTTGCTTGCTGCACTACGGCAGCATAATACTCGTCAGGGCGGAAGCCTGTATCGCCTCTCCAGCGACCAATCATCGTGGGAAAAAATATCAGAACTCAGCCAAGTTACTGGTCTTGGAACTGATGGAAATACTCTCTTTGTTGGCACGTTAAATCCTGATCCAAAACTGTGGCTTTCAATCGATGGCCATTCATTTGAAGAAACCATATCTCAAGGCCTGCCTCAAGATTGGGTCGGCGAAATTGTCCGCGTTAATTCCAAAATCTATGTAGGAGCAGGAGGCAATGGTATTTTTGTCTCATCTGACAACGGTAACACGTTTCAAGAATTTAACAAAGGGATGATTTCAGTCGCTACCCACGAACTCCACGTCAATCCTCTGGATGAAAATGAAATTTATGTAGGGCCATGGGATCGGCTCGGTTTTTTTTGGTCAAAAAATGCCGGCAATGGTTATCATCGTATAGCAACCGATTATCAAGTTATTGCGCTTGCACCTGATCCCCATGATTTTTCTAAAGTATATATTGGCGGTGATCGATTTGCATTTGTTTCGGTCTCAAAAGAGAAAAGTCAAATTATAGAAAAAAAGCGGCCAGGAAAAAACGATCAAGCCTTTGTTAAATCAATTACCATTGACCCACGCGATAGCAATCATCTTCTGGCAGGTGTAGGAACTGAAGTTGCCGAAACACCAGCAGGTGAAGGGTTATGGGAATCACATGATGGTGCAGAAAGTTGGACTAGAGCAGACGGCATTGGTAATTTTGCCGTGTATTCTATTCTCTTTAATCCCACAGACCCATCTCTTGTCTACGCGTCCGCATTAGGTGAAGGCGTCTTTAAGAGTACTGATGGCGGAACTCACTTTCAAAAGAGTAGCAGCGAACAACTCAAATATACCTATCGCCTCGCCATGTCACCAGCAAATCCTAAAATTCTTGTAGCCTCCTCAAATCTCTTTTTTGGTCATCTTTCTGATGAGGAACAAACATCCGGAAAATATGGAGGAATTTTCCAAACTCTCGATGGTGGAACCACTTGGAAAGAACTTACTAAAGGAATTAGAAATTATGAAGGCGGCGACACTCCCGAAGATTTCTTACCATGGTTGTATAATTTTGGCCACATGCCCAACTATGAAAATATCTTAATAGATCCAAAAGACCCCAATCATTTAGTCGTCGGCCATCATGGTGAAAATGTCGTTGAAACAACTGATGGCGGCACCACTTGGAAAAAAGCAGGTGCAAGTGAGATGGTGCCCAGCGGCGTCCATAACTATGCCTACTGCTTAGGTGCCTCCCCTAGTTTTAAAAAAATCTATGCCTGCACGTGCGGACGAGGTCTGTTTCGAGGTTTGATGAATCAAAAAGGGTACATCTCATTAAGTCTAACTGGTGATGCCGTATACGATGAACAACCCGACGATCATTTCCAACCCCGCAACGCCAAAGAAGCTAAAGCAATTCTTCTCTCAGGAGAATATAATCATGAACATTAACCGTAGAGTAAATGATTGTAACTTTTTCTTCCCATTAACTTAATAAATAATCTAACATAAATCTATTCTTATGGACGAAACCCAGCGTATAGCACTCGAAACAATAAAGATGAACAAACAAGCGCTCATCTTTGTCGCTTCTCGTCCCAGCGCCGAAAAAACTGCCGAAGAAATCGCCGCACTCACCACTTTCAATTATCCCGAATTAGAACAAGAAATTTTGCATAAAATTTCCGCTCCTACCAAACAATGTCGCCGTCTTTCCCATTGTGTAAAAAAAGGCATCGCGTTTCATCACTCTGGTCTCACCTCTGCCCAGCGTGAATTAATCGAAGACGAATTTCGTAGAGGAACAATCAAAATTATCTGCGCAACACCAACCTTAGCCGCCGGCGTTAACATGCCCGCGTTTCGCGTCATCATCAAATCACTCAAACGCTTCAGCGAAAAATGGGGCAACGATTGGATTCCAGTCTTAGAATACCTGCAAATGGCGGGCCGTGCCGGCCGACCGCAATACGAATCCCACGGCGAAGCCATTTCCATCGCCAAAAACGACGCCGAGAAAGAAGAAATCTACGAACGCTACATCCTCGGCGTCCCTGAAGAAATTTATTCTAAATTAGCTGCCGAACCAATCTTAAGAACCTCTTTGCTATCATTAATTTCATCTGGCATCATTCGTGACTCTCAATCTTTACAACACTTTTACTCGCAAACCTTCTGGGCGCATCAATACCAAGACTATCACAAATTATCACAGATCATGGAAAAAATGCTCGCTCTACTCCAAAATTACCAATTTATAACTGTTGATCAACCCTCTTCTTCATCCCAAAATTCCCCAACTATTTCATCTGACTTTATTCCCGCATCTTCATTAACAACATCTTCATCAAAAAAATCAACCATTTCAGAACCCACACAGAAAATGCGCCCAACTCAGCTAGGCAAACGCATCTCCGAATTATACCTCGACCCTCTCACCGCCCGCCATCTCTTAGATTGCTTAGAAAACTTCACCGAAAAAAAACCTCTTTTCTCTTTATTACAAATGATCGCTCACACTTTAGAAATGCGCCCTTTGCTCAACATCAAAGTCAAAGAACGCGATGAAATCCAAGACCAACTCAACAAACACTGCGATGATTTGCTCAAACCTGAACCCAGCGCATTTGATCTTGAATACGATCAATTCCTCAACTCTATTAAAACCGCTTTATTCTTTGACGAATGGATTCAAGAAAAAGACGAAGAATATCTCTTAGAAAAATACGACATCCGCCCCGGCGAAATCCACGTCAAATTAGATCTTGCCGAATGGCTGCTCTACGCAAGTGAAGAATTTTCAAAAATCACCTCCAACCATCACGCCCAAAAAGAAATCCATAAACTGCGCTTGCGTCTAGAATACGGCGTCAAAGAAGAACTCCTAACTTTACTCAAACTCAAAGGCATTGGTCGCGTCAGAGCCAGAAAATTATACACTAACGGCTTCAAAGACCTTGGTACAATTAAAACCGCCGACCTCACAAGCCTCACTCAAATCCTCGGCTCCGCTCTCGCCAAAGACATCAAAGTACAATTAGGGGAAGAAATCATCGAAGAAATATCCACCGGCAAACGCAAAGGCCAGATGAGTTTAGGGAAGTATAATTAAAATGATATCTCAAGTAATATTTTCTCAATTCTCTTTAAAAAAACTTTACAAATCAGTCTTAATAATATTTTTACAACTCCTATCCCCACACCTGCACATAAAATTCATATTCGGAACACCTTCTTTAGTATAATCAGCAGTAATCTCTTCTCCTTTTTTTATATTTCTTAGTGCCACATCTGCTCCGTTTTTTGTCTTCGTATTTGCGTTGCAAGAATGATTCACATACCTTTCCGGTATTCCATATAGAATATATTTTCCATCTTTAAAATAAGAAACATATCGTTTTTTTGTGGCAGGTAATTGTTCAAACTCTTCTCGAGATAACATATTCTGTGCTTTCCACAGTATCACAACTTCCCCTCGCTTAAAATCTTTGCCTGCAAATACTCCTCTTCCCTGGATTTTAGATTTTTTAATAATTGCATTTGCCATTTAATCACCAAAGATAACCGCAGAAAGCAGTATATGTTTTTAAAAGTTATTATCAAACACTGATAAACCTCCCCCACCCCCAACACAACAACCACACCTTCTCTACAAAACATTTATATATCAATTGATATATTAACAGATTATGCAAGCACAACTAGAAAATCCCTATGTACGTTCACCCACTTTAGATACAGTATTAATGGTGGAAAAAATAATAGAAGAGTATAGTGGGGAATATAATAGAACAGAATTATGGAAAAATCTCCCCAAACAAGTGATGTGGCAGACTTTTTTAGTTATTTTAGAATATTTAGAGAGTATTAATAAAATTGCGATAGATAGAGAAAGAAAAATTGCTTACATCTGGAATCCAAAACTTGCTAAGATGCTCAGGCAACGCAAGGAGATAATAGTATGATGATCAAAAAATCGTGCCAAAAATAAAAAAATAGATCAAAAAATTTTCTTTCGACACAAAAAAATATGTCCAGGATATTTATTTTCATTTACAGATATAAAATCCTGCTCCTCATACGATAAAATCTGTAATCCTCTCTCCAATATTAATTGTTCTAATTCGTCTTTTGCAAAATTATGTGTTCGAAATCTCTCTAATCCATCCTGATTTCTCACAATTCTCGTCCCATATTCTCCTGTAACAATAGCCTGTTCAATATATTCCTCTCTACTTTTTCCATACCCAAACTCCGCTAATTGCATAACCCCTTCTGGTTTTAATATCCTATAACTTTCTCCCAACATTTTTTTTCTATCTTCAAGTATCATACATCCTAAAACCGCTTGTGATATAATCCCCTCAAAAAATTCAGAAGAAAAAGTCGTGTTTGTCGCATCCTGCACACTAAATGAAATCATTTTCAATTCTTCATTTTGTTTCGCTTCAGTAATTGCACTCACATTTACATCAATTCCATATACCTCATATCTTTTTGCTAAAAGAAATCCTGCTAATCTCCCATATCCACATCCTACATCCAACACACGAGATGCTGGTTTTAAGTACTTAAAAATCTCTTCAGAAAATACAGACGTCGCAGGCACATCTTTTCCACACATTTCTTTCCAAGACGAATATGTCATAACTTTCCTCAAAACTCTCGTGCCACATCACTCACCCGAACCTCATCAATAGCGCCTTTAAACCCATTCTCATATGCATTCAAACCCATAAATACACTCTTATTTGTTTTATATACAATCGTCCCTTGCGCCAATTCTTCCGCCACTAGTTTTCGCTCAACATATAACCTCATCTTCGCCCCATCATACGTAAACGCCAGATGTGTAAACGTATCTATTGGCAATACATACGCACTTGACACCATATGAATCTTCCCATCACTTAACATCGCCCCACCTGTTACTTTTCCTTCCTCAATCTTCAAAAAATATCCTTCATAAAAATCTTCTTTAGTAATAATACTTCCTGACTTTCCATCATAACTCTGACTGCTCAATTGCGGTTTCACTAACGCTTCCAACGTCAATCCACTTTTCACTTTTAATAGCGTAGAATCCGGCAATTCAAGATACGCTTTCCCATCAAATAATCTCGCCTTCCCAAAACCACTCGCCGACCCAACTTCATTTGTATTATACTCATTTAATTTCAACCCATTGCAAGCATCCTCAAACGGTGCTAACACCTCAAAGTGAAATAAAGCAATACACTGCTCATCTTTTCCATATGGCATGGGTCCCTTGAATACATCACTACTCTCATCAACTTCTAAACCCTCGTTACTCTTTTTATCTGTCGCATCATAATTTATTTCCGAGAAAATTATATCTGCATTCACAATATCCACTTGACTCACATCTAATCCCCTCTGATCTTGCCCAGCAACCTCATTCTCAACACTATCTGTCACATTCGTATCTTTTTGCATCGTCAAAAACTGCTCAGACGTATATGTTGGCGGCAGACAACCATATCCTATAACCGCCAGCGAACCGTACAGAATCTGCGTTAAAATTGATTTTTTCATCATTCTATCGTAAAAAATGGCCTATTTATAATGGTTATGAAGAAAAAAAATAGACTCACTAAACAATTTCTCTCCACAACATTTATAAACAATCGTTTACTTTAGTTATCAATCATTAAAAAAAGTAAACAAATGTCAACTTTAGTAAACAATAACGCTTCGGACAAAATCCTCTCTTTTTTCCTAGTTCATCCCACACGTATTATCCATCTCCGTTCTCTTGCCCGCACTCTCTCCCTCTCTCCTGCAGGAATAAGTAAAGCCCTGCCCCCTCTTCTCAAAGACCATCTTCTAGAAATTGAAAAACCATCCGACACCAACCTCACCCTACTCAAAGCAAAAAGAGAGCAGCCATTTATTTCACTCAAACGCTCTTTTAACTTACACCAACTCTCCAAAAGCGGCCTTCTTCCTCATTTAATCAAAAAATATGGCAAACCCGAAGCCATCATTCTGTTTGGTTCATATTCAAGAGGGGAAGACACAGAACAAAGTGATATCGACATCGCTATCATCACAAAACGCCATCTCCCAATCAACATTTCCACTTACGAAAAAAAGCTCTCTCGAAAAATTAAAATACTTGAACTATCTAAAGAAAACATCGAAAAAGAATTTTGGCAAACCTTAGCCAACGGCATTGTACTCTACGGATATTTAGAATTACCATTATGAAAGAATTTAAAGAATTATTAAGAGAAGGAAAAGTAGAAAAAAGAACCCCTGATTTCGCAGAAGCAGAATCACTATTGCAACAAGCAAAAGAAAGACTCAACGATCTTGTAACTCTTCCTCTCAATGAACAAAATGCTTCATTTCGCTTCGAATCAGCTTATGAATCTTTACGAGAAGCTCTTCAATCATTCCTTGCTAAAAGAGGGTACAAACCGTACTCTCATGAAGCAATCATCTCCTTTGCTTTAGAAGAAAAAATTCTTTCAGAAAAAGAAAGCAGAATCGCTGATAGATATAGGGAAATTAGAAATGATATTAATTATCGAGCAACAAAAGTAACTGTTGAAGAAACAAAAGAAATAATACATTTTGTTAAAAATATAATACCGCATCTTAAAGAAATATTTCACCAAAAATGAAAACCTTCCTCAACATCGGCCACCGCGGCGCCCCCTCACTTGAACCAGAAAACACCATTCGTTCATTCAAACGCGCAATAGAATACAAAGTCGACATGATCGAATGCGACGTCCATCTCACCAAAGACCATAAAGCCATCATCATGCATGATGACACCTTAGATCGCACAACAAACGGCAGAGGTAAAGTATCAGACTACACCCTCAAACAACTCCAATCATTTAACACAAAAGTAAAAGACGAACCTATCCCCACCGCAGAACAAGTACTCAACGTAACAAAACATAAATGCCAGCTCAATTTAGAAATCAAAGGCGTTCAACCCGCCCAACAAGTCGCCCAACTCATAACCTCGCATAAAGCCGAATCCTATGTCATCGTCTCCGGCAACTCTGTTGATACCCTCAACCAAGTAAAAAAAATCAACCCCAAAATTAAAACCACATTAATCTTCTGGGCCACCAAAACCGACATCGGCCAATACCTCTTCGACTACTTTGCTCTTCTCTTCCTTCCTATCACTAAAAGAATCATTCTCAACCGCGCAACTAAAGCCAACGTCCAATCTATTAGCTTAGGCAAACCATTAGCAACAAAACGCACTATTCAATACTTACATCAACACAACCTCAAAGTCTATGTGTGGACAGTAAACAAAAATTCTGAAATCACACTCCTCAAACAACGTGGAGCAGATGGTGTATTCTGTAATGATCCAAGGGAGTTTTAGAACATTAATTCTACAACTAAAAATAATTTTTTCTTAATAAGATCAAGAATTCCATAACTGTTGCACTAATTATTTTAAATCAGTCATGTTCAATCTCAATTATTTTTTCAACTTTATTGATAAAAAGCGTTGTTTTCATTTTTAGATTGTTTACTTCTTGCATATTAAACTTTATTCTTGTAGAATAAGAAGCTTCTTCTCTTTTCTGCTTGGATTCAACATAAAATAATAAGTCTTGCGCATCAAACATATTCAATAAAGTAATGTCTTCTCGAGATAATTGTCGCTCATAGAATTCTTTGATTAAAATGCAAAGCGTTGCATCATGGTTGAAAGTTTTGAAAAATACCCCTTTGATAAAATCAATGCCAAAGCGGCATGATAGGCAGCATAATAGCAAGCAACAAGCATCCAATCGTTATATTCTGATTTTATTTCTTTTAAAAAACTCAGATTATGCCTTGACTTTTCAAGATGGCCTTTAATTTCATGTTTTGAATCACTTTTAAACATAATATGATTGCTTTGATAAAATAATAACCTCTTCTCAAGATACTCTTTGTCTTCTAATAAGCTCTTTAGGTCTTTTTCATCCATTATTTTTTACCTCATAAAAATACATTGGATTAAATATAGGATAACCCGTCTCAATGCCCGCTTGTATGACATTATCTTGTTTTAATTTTAATTCTAATATGAATTGCTTGTAAGTTAATTGAAACTCACTTATTTTAATGCCGCTTTGAGCTTCTGCGTATTTAATTGCTTCTGTGGTATCAGTCTTCTTATTAAATATAGTGATTACATCAATGTCAGAATCATCTCGAAACGTTCCTTTTGCAGTTGAGCCAAATAAGAGTATGAATATAGGCTTTTCTTTTAAGGTGGTGATATAAAATTTGATTGCATTTTTCCTTAATAGGGGAAGGGCTTCTAATTTCTCCGTATCAAATAAAGAGAATATTTCGGGAATGGCTTGTTTTTTGATGCTATATTTTTTTAAGTTGGCCTCTTTGTAGCTTTTAAGGATATTAGTCTTTTCAAGCATATTCAAATGCCTGCTGGTAGCACTCTCTCTGAGATGTATCTTTCTGGAGATATCCCTTAAATGCAAAGGGGAGTTATGATTAGCATAGAATAATTGTAAGATGGTCCAATATTGTTTGTTAATTATTGTTCTAATCATTGTAACAGTTGTTCTAACTATTAGAACGTTTAAAAATGTTTCGGTTGGTTTTGAGTTTTAAAAAAATTAACAATTATCAAGCCGCCGATTCTGGCAGTTCAATAGTAGAAATAAACTCATTCACGTTTGCAAGCAAATTCGTAAGTTTTCGTTTCGGTTTTTGTATAGATGGTCGAGAAAAATCAACTAAATAAAGATAATCTACATCTTCTCCACGATAATATGGTGACCACTGGATATATCCATTTTGAAGAACAGCATACATCAACCTCTCTCCTTGCTGAATTTTTTGAAAATATTCTATTAATGTTTTTTCACTCCAAACAAAATCATTTTTACTCAAATATACTTTCAATTTTCCAGTATCATCTCGCAACTCCAAAGGAATATTCCCATACCCATCATGTTCAGAGAGAGGATAATAACATACACGTGGGAGTAATACCTTTGACATCACTCCTACTTTATTTTTATTAATCATAAAATCCTCAATACTCCTACAAGCGTAAAGAGGTAATGTAGTGAGACCTAATTTAATCACCCAATATTCTAATCCTTTTGTTTTTTGAAGTGCTCTCTCATGCAAATTAATCATATCTTTCTAAAATCTTCTTCTTTTATAAAATGTAGCACTTATTTATGTTATTTATCTAACCTCCCCCATTCACAATCTACTAAACCATAAGTAGAATTACAAATTAATTATTATGGTTTAGTATTAGGAAACAAGAAATGAAACCGCGATTTCATTTCTGCTCAGAAAACAAATAGTTTTTTGTTTTCTTGAGCCGCAACAATTAGAAAAATTAATTGCGGTTGACTATACCCAAAATCTCCCTCCCATACCGTTTAATCTTCGCGTCGCCCATCCCATGAACCTCATTCAAATCCTCAAGAGTAAGAGGCATCTTCTGTGCAACATCGATAATCGTTGTATCATGTAACACCATATACGCCGGCACTCCTTGTATACTACTCTTCTGCGTCCGCCACTGTTTCAACATCGTTATCAGCTCCGCAGACGCACTATTCTTAGACGCAGACCCCGTAGGATTCGCTTTAAACACCGCTGACACAGAAATATCTTTTCTCTCTACAGGCAGCGGCAGATTCATCTTTGTTAAAAACTGATTCTGCTCCTGCCTATCCAAAAATCCCAACATCGTAGGCGTAATATAAGACGTGTGCTTCGATCCAAAATAACTCAAATACAATATCCTTTTTGCTCGACTCATCGCCACATAAAACAACCGCTTCTCTTCCTCTTCTTTATCATACTCCTCCAATTTCACCATCTCAACCACCGGATGTTCCGTACCTCTGCAGGGAAAATTATTTTGTGTGCACCCAATCACAAACACCATCTCCGCTTCTAACCCTTTGATTGCATGAATCGTGGCAAGCGTAATATCCTGCTCTGCTGCCTCAACCGTTTTTCTCAATTCATCACTTCGTAACACATGAGAAATCCGTCGAGCCTGAAGCAAGCCAGACAATTCCACTAACTGCTTATTTGTTCGTGCCAGTACAAATATCTCTTTACGAGAGATGTTTGAAGAAATAATTTTCTGCATCACAAACTCAAATTCCTGCGCCTCCGTATTAAACTGCAATAATTGCACCTCTCCAGCTAATCCACTGTCAAGTACCGCCGATTTCAAATCAAACAACCCCATCTCTTTAATCGATTCATTAATCAATGTCACAATAGCTGGAGACGACCTATAATTCTGCGCAAGCATCAGCAACTGACTGCCAGGATATTTTTCCCTAAAACCCAGCAGATACCGTATATCCGACCCTCTCCAACCATAAATCGATTGTCGTGGATCCCCCACCGCAAAAATATTCGCAGAACCTAACAAATCCACCAATTGTATCTGTGTTGAATTCACATCCTGATACTCATCAATTAAAATATGGTCATACCTTGGAATTAAAGAAGGCAGTTTCGCAAACAACGCCATTGTATCCGTCAGCTGGTCCGCAAAATCACGCAGTCCATGTTCTGCCATATACGAATCAATATATCTGCAAATATCAAACACTAATCTTGCAGATGGACTCGTCTTCCCCAGTGTATTCACATCGCACGATTTCAATTTCAAATAATCGCGGATAAAAAAACAATCATTCATAAAAATATTTGCCAATTGCTCTTTCGTCTTCAACCTTCTCTGCGTTGACGTAAAATAGATCGTCGTCGCCCTCTCCATCCCCATCCCAATTTTGGTAAGAGCTCTATTCATCACCACAAATTTTTCTGGATAGGTAATCACCCTCACTTCTCGGTCATATAACTCATCATTATGTTTTTTCAATAACTGCTCACAAAATGAATTGAACGTCTCAACCTGCACTCGTGACGTACCAGGCATTCGCTCCAGTCGCTGCATCATCTCTGCTCTCGCTTTTCGCGTAAACGTGATTGCCAGAATCTGTGACGGATCAACTGATTTATAATGAATCAAAAATTCTATCCGTTTCGTCAAAACCGTCGTCTTTCCCGACCCCGCACCCGCAATACATAAAATCTGTTTATTATTTGAAATAATCGCTTTCTTCTGCTCATCCGTAAACTCAGCCATCACTTTCCCTAATGCTTTAAAGAGTGTACTATCTTCAGCAGTAACAACATCAATCTGCGCTTGAAGACCAGCCGCAAAATTAACTTTCTCCTTTACCTCAATAGTTAAATTGGGGTGACTCAATTCTGTTCTCCCTTTTGGCGTAATTTCCAACACTTTCCAAAATTTCTTTCCCAGAACAGTCGTATACCTCACTAAATCATGCGACAGAAGAATATCCATCAGTTGTCCAATCTCCTCTTCAGTATATGCCAGCGACCCAAAAGAATTATTCAAAGATAAATTATTACGTTCAATTGACTCATTACCCTCATTTCCTTGTAGATAATCAATTAATAGTCTCTTACCTACCGAAAACGGCAAATCCGCAAACGCCCTCAATATTATAAGATAATCAGTTTTTACATCCACAAAATCAAAAACACTCTATTTCATTTAAGAATGTTTGGGAAAGAAACCATTGAAGAATAAAACACAACCTCACTCCCGTTCTGATCATTTCATTCACAACACAAAATACAAAATCACTGGCAAAAGCAAACATCCCATCAAATGATTCTTCGCAATCCCCCACACCGATGTAAGCAGTCCAATCGCCGTCGCAGTTAACAAAATAACTAAACCAAGCCAGCCATCAAAATAAATCGTAAGCACCGTAATAAATCCTAAAATCCCATACACCAAATAACGGTAATTTATTTTCATAATCCATTTGCAAAATATCTTCGAACCATAAATCGTAATCACTGCTCCCACCCCACCCGCAACTAATGCCACCCCCAAAAATAACATCATCTCCTCAAATCCTACTCCGCCAATTAATTGATTGATTGCCACAATCGCTCCATTGCGCGCTTTTTCAATTGCATACACTGCCGCAATACTAATCAACATATTCGCCGTATTTAACCCTGAAACCAAACTCAAAAAACCCGCATCCCCGATATCACCTACAAATTCCGTTGCGATGATTGCCGCCTGCGAAGAACCAAATCCCGGCAGAAACGCCGCAATGAACCCCATACCTGTTCCCGCACCCACTGATTTTATCGTATTCTTCGAAGACAACGTCATCTTCTTATTCACATCCTGCGTTGGAATAGTTGTATTGTCAGACAAACTCATAATCAACAGCGAAAACCCAAACAATCCCGAAAGAAGCGGAAACAACGGCTGATGCAAATCCGGAATCGTAAACACTAATAACCCTAACCCTCCTGACAACACAAACGCTGCCAAACAATAAAACCATTTTGTCTTCTCCCGAAAAATCATATACACAACCATCACCATCAAGACATAGCCCACAATCGAACCAACTAATGGCTGCAACCGTATCATTCCAAAAATAAACAGTGGAAACAACACAACTCCCAGTCCTAAACTTCCAAGCGATCCCACAATTGTATACAACACCGCATTATGTCCTTCTCCTTTCATCAACAACCGATGACCTGGAAGTACATTTAACACCTGTCCCGCATCCGGTGCTCCCAAATAAATACTTGGAATTGCATCAAGAAACGTATGAATAATTGCAAGAGAAATAATAAACGCCCCTAACACTACAGCTGTTGTATACTGTAATAATATTGGCGCCAGTGACACCACAATCACCGAAACTAAATTTACATGAATCCCAGGCGTAATGCCTGTAACAATACCTGCTAAAACTCCTAATCCCACCGCAATTAAAATCTCACTAAATACCATTGTACAACTTAATGTATTTCTCAACTTAAAAAAATTTATCTCTTCAACCATACATATTCCAAACCCTAAATTTTATAAAGAAACTGTCAAAACCACTGTGTATGACTCTAACTCATTTCATCATCGGCCTCAAAGCCGGCATTGGCAAAACATTTCAAGAAGCTGAACTTGCTTTAACTGACACCAAAAAAAAGAAAGAAAAAATAAATTCTCACGACACACTCTTAGAAGCACTTGTCAAAATAGAACAAAACATCCACGCTCGCAATTATGCCATCTCCCATTACACTGGTCCTACACTAGAAATAAAAACAGATAGCTTATACACGCTCAAACACAGTGTTGACTTTGATGTATTACAAACAATGACCTCTCTGGAAAAAGTTCTTCAAAAATATGGTCCAGAATCTCTTGCGTATCACACTTTATTCGAACAAATCGAAAAACGTTGTCTTGATCACACTACAAGTGCTCTTACCCCTTTTGGCTACCACTTTAAACTTGCAACCGAAATTGATCCTCATCGTCATCATCCCTCTTCTGAACAGCATATTGCCCGCTATCGCATCATTGTTGATGGTAATGACATGCACTATTGGAATGATACAGTTGGTTATGATGCCGTCACCGACCGTTTAAAATTAATCGGCCAAACACTTGTCAATTCTACTCGTAAAACCACGCCGCAACGTGTTGGCGATTTAGTTTTTCGCCCCCCTTTAGTCAGCCGTATGCATGGCAGTGCTGGTGATGAATTTTTTATCGACATGTACGCGCGTCCAGAACATATTGAACCAGTAATCTATCGTCTGTTCGATAAAATCTACGCAGCTCAATATGAGATAGAACAGTTTAAAGTATGTTCTACTATTTCATCTGGTGGTGGAAGTTGTATACCACCACCACCACTCCCTGGCGGTTTGCCAGGAAAACGAGGTTGATTTCCCTCTTTCTTTTCTGTATTTTTCTTTCGTTTCATAGAAGAAGGAGTATGAGCATTATCAAATGCTTTGAGGTAACGTTCAAGTTCGACTATTTTCGCACGAAGCTCTAGATTCTCAGCTTCTAAGTCTCTTATTCGTTGACGCCAGCTTATCATAAAGAAAAGAAAGAGCTTCTAATTAAAGGTTTTTCTGCCTACTCAAAAAAGGTAACATATTACTTACATAGAACAAAAACGTTTATAAATACCCCTCTCCTACCTCAAACCTATGGTATTAGAGGTGAGCGGCAGTTTCTTTACTCAGTTAGGGATAATTATCATTATCGTCGCTCTACTTGCCTATCTCCTGCAACTACTCAAACAACCCCAGCTTCTTGCTTATATTCTCGTTGGTGTTCTCGTCACCCCCATCCTCCAACTCGTCACAAATAATACCATCATCGAAACTATTTCAACTATTGGCGTTGCTTTTCTCTTATTTATCGTCGGCTTAGAAATGGACATTAAAAGCCTCAAAAACGTTGCCTTTGTCACAACTCTCGGCGGTTCTATTCAAATTGCCATCCTCTTTTGTATTGGCTATATCACCGCTCTTTTTCTTGGCTATCTCAATCTTGAAGCCGCTTATATTGGTCTCATGGTTACCTTCTCCTCAACCATGATTGTCATGAAACTTCTCTCTGATAAACGTGAACTCAACACCCTTCATGGTCGTATGATTGTCGGTATTTTACTCATGGAAGATATCGTTGCCATCTTTGCCCTCTCTATTCTCACCTCACTTCATAGTTTTAGTATCATGCTTCTGATCATTGCCTTGCTCAAATTTATCTCTCTATTTACAATTGCCTATCTCGCCAGCCGCCATATCTTTCCTCATATCTTCAGCTTTGCTGCTAAAAATCAAGAACTCCTGCTTATTTGTTCGTTAGCCGTTTGTTTTCTCTTCTCCATCACTTTTGCTGTTCTTGGTTTCTCCCTTGCCATTGGCGCATTTATTGCCGGAATCACCCTTGGAAATTTAGAATATAACATTGAAATCATCGGCAAAATGAAAAGTCTTAAAGATTTCTTTGCCATGCTTTTTTTTGTCTCGCTTGGCATGGGTCTCTCTTTTGCCATCCTCCAAAAAGTTCTACTCCCTCTCATCATTCTTCTCTTTATTATACTGTGCATCAAACCTTTCATTGCCATGTTTATTTGTACACTCTTCAAATACACCAAAAAACCCTCTTTCCTTACCGCAATTTCCCTAACTCAAATGGGTGAATTTTCTTTAATTATCGCCGCCCAAGGTCTTGCGCTAGGCCACATTTCTCAAGACACTTTCTCACTTGTTGTTTTAACCCTCCTCTTCTCAATCATCATCAGTTCCTATTTCATAAAATATGATGATACAGTATACACTCTCCTGCAGAAACCTCTTCATCTCTTTGATTACTTTACCACCGAACGTCTCGAATACCTCCCAACCGAAATAAAACCAAAAATAATCTTGTGCGGTCATAACCGTATAGGATATAGCATCCTTCGTGATTTAAAAGACGTCAAAAACAAAGTACTTGTCATCGATTACAACCCCGAAATCATCAATACCATGGTCAAACACGGCTACCACTGTATCTATGGTGAAGTCACCGATGACGAAATCATTGACCGCATGCATCTTGAACAAATCCAAATTTTGATTTCCACTGTTCCCAATATGAGCGACAATATCCATCTCATTCGCCGTGTCCGTGCCGTCAATTCTCGCGCAAAAATTTTGGTTACAGCCTCCGACATCGACGACTCATTAAAATTATATACTCAAGGCGCCGATTACGTCATTCTCCCTCACTTCTTAGGCGGTGAACACGTCTCAAATTTAGTCAGCGGCATCCGTCATAAACAAATTGACCTCAAAGACGAACGCCAGCGTCACATCGAACACTTACACGAACGTCGCAAAATGGGCCATGACCATCCTAAGAACTAATTATTTTCAATTTTCGGTCTGATTTTAAATGCGCAATGCAAATAATACGGTTGTAACATTTTTGTCACTTGTTCTCCATATCTTTTTATTTTTGTATCAGCCTCTTCCCCTGAACAAGCAAGAACATACAATTCTGTTCCCATATATTTCTCATCAAATCCAATAATACTAATTCCTCGTACACATTCTCGAATGCCACTGTCTCGTAATACCTGTTCTAATGTAGAATTAATCACTCCCTCATTCTGTGTTCGTCTTTCTTCTAATTCTTTATAGTGTAATGGCAGAATCATTTTTCGCAGTCTCGATCGTACTGTCAAAGAAGAGTTCAAAGACTTTCGCGGCAAACTGGGCGTACGATATTCAATTCCTCCTCCTCCCCAAGATTTTTCATAGCGTTTCCCACTCCCCATCAATAATTCATAAACATAATATTTTTTATCTGCTTGTGTTTCAACTTTACGTTCTCCTTCCTGTGCCCTAAATTCCAACGATCTGGCAGTAGGCTTGTTTAGATAACCACCTAAAAAATATTCTCCCACAGATTGCAATAATCCCATTTTCCTCAAAATAAGAACCCCATTTAAAAATTATCCCCTCTAATCCCTTCTCAACCACCACAAACTATAAAAACCACTTCTAAAACCATTTTGGTATGATTGACATCTACACATTATATCAACGCCCATTATGGGTCATAATCATCCTCGCCACAATCATCCTCTGGGACGCCATCTGGCGCGGCTTTGCCTTATGGACTGCCGCCAAATACCAGCAAAAAGGCTGGTTCATCGCATTACTATTAATTAACTCAATTGGCATCTTACCAATTATCTACCTACTGGGCTACAAACCAAAACGTAAATCACAAAATATTGTATTAACAAAATCGGTAAAGAATAGCAAAAGAAAACGCTAACCTGTTTTAATCAAAAATTCCTACTTCCCTTCCTCAATCTCCACTTTTCCTTTGCGCACTCGCATCACATATTCTCGTCGATCAGTAAACCCACTCACTTTCGTCACAAATTCCGGTAATAAAATCCTCTCTCCGCG
>Ga0209515_10001514_pt1 | contig 38583 bp, 28 predicted proteins | sample Subgroupgradi54m_FD_187454 | JGI IMG/M metagenome (GOLD analysis project Ga0209515, IMG submission 187454) | Subsurface groundwater microbial communities from S. Glens Falls, New York, USA - GMW60B uncontaminated upgradient, 5.4 m (SPAdes)... ... | reverse complement strand
GATGCCGCGGACACGTACGTGCTCGTTGTACCCGGCGTAGAGCGCGATCGGGGTCCGATGGTACCGGCAGGCCGCGGCGATCACCTGTCGCGCGGGGAGTGGACCTCGGCGGCCGCCGCGGGGCAGCAGCTTCATGACGACCGCGGCCGGAACGCCGCGCTGGACGGTGCGCGCGCTCACGCTGACGAGCTCGGGCGAGACGTGCACGACATAGCTCCCGTGGGGCCGGGCGAGACGCCAGCGCAGGTGCTCGGGGGTCCAGCGGTTGGTGATCCCGGTCGTGGGGTAGTCGTCGAGGTCGGCGGTGAGCTCCTCGAAGCGCGCGCTCCCGAGGAACTCCGGGGTGGCCGGGATGTCCTCCACATGCGGCGTCCGCAACGCGGTCCGGAGGCAGAGCTTCACGGGCATGGGGCCGAGCAGGCGCCAACCGAGGTGCTTGACTCCGGCTCCCACCGAGTTCGCGTTCGGCATTCCGATCGCGAGGCTGCGCCCGTCCTCCCCGGCTCGCTGGTAGAGCTGCTTGGCCAGCGCGAGGAAGTAGCCCTTGCGCTGCGTGCCGGTGCGGGTGACGGCGTGGAGCGAGAACACGCCGGGAACGGTGCCGTGGGCGTCGCGGTAGTCCTGAGGGATGAGCGCGTAGTGGGCGACGCGAATCCCGTCCTCGTCGACGCTGTCCTGGTACGCAGGTCCGGACGGGTGCTGCTCGTAGAGCCAGGGGAGGTACCGGTCGTCGACAAAGCGCGGGTCCGGGAGCTCGGCGTTGAGGAGGTCCTTGCTGGCGAGCAGGTCGGATGTGGGCGGGTCGGACATCGGGCTCGGGCCTCGGTCGTCGGGTCGATCGTCGGCGTCGTGCGGCGAAAGTCTAGGTGTTCGCCGCCGGGGCCGAGGCGGGGATCGGGTCGGGCGCGGAGACCCGTCGGCCGCTCGGGACCCTCGCCCGCCGACGTTCCACCAGGCTGGTCCACAGCACGTCGACGGACACCGCGGCGGCGAGCACGATGCTCGGCTCCGCGCTCACCCGGTAGCGCAAGACGCCGAAGAAGATCGCGGCGGCGAGCGTCACGCCGATGACGGGACCGAGGATCGGCATGATCGGGATCCGCCGGCGGCGCAGCACGATCACTCCCGCGATCGCCAGCGGCATCATCAGCCAGTACGAGATCACCGCGAGCCGCGACGCGGCACGGGTGCGTCCTTCGAGCACCGCGTTGAGGTACAGCGTCTGGCCGGGCCGGTAGACGTCCCAGAGGCGTCCCACCCGCATCGCCATCACGACTGGTAGCCGGTGGAGGTGATGGCGGATGTAACGGACCGCGTCGCGCCGCACCACGGCGTCGCGTTGCGACGCATCACCGGGGACGTCACCGTGTGGGAACGTGTAGCACTCGAAGTACCAGCCGGCGAACTTCCCGTAGTACGTACGGTCGCAGCTGGCCGAGGAGAGCACCGCGCCGAAGCTGTCGGTGAGTGTCACCGGCTTCGCGAAGCGGGTCATGTTGTATCCGACCCACGGGCCGACCACCACGAGCGTGGACAGGGCGATCGCGCCGAGCATCTGCACGCGCCGGCGCAGCGTGAAGTAGCGCATGCCGAGGACGAGCGGCAGCGTGACCAGCGGCGCGATCAGCACGATCTCGGCGCGGCTGAGAGTAGCGAGCCCCAACGCCAGCCCGAACCACGTCGCGTTGGCGAAGGTGGCTCGGCGCCACAGTGCATACGCGGCGAGTAGCACGAGCGCGGCGGTGAGCGCGGTCATCGACTCCGACAGGAGCATCCCGTCGTTGATCCACAGGTTGGCGTAGAGCGCCGCGAGGAGCGCGGCGATGAGCCCCACTCGCTCGCTCGCCATCTTGCGTCCGGTGAGGCCGATCAGCACCACGGCCGCCGTGCCGAGGAGGCAGGAGGCGAGCCGGTGCGCCGTGATGCTCCAGAAGCCGAGCCTCGACACGAGCCCGAGATACATGCCGTAGAGCGGCGGATGTGCAGCCGACCCGGTGACGATCCGGCCGTGGCTGTAGTAGAAGCGGCCGGGATCGATGAACCAGTGACCGTCGGCGATGACCCAGCCCTGCAGGTGGTAGAAGACCGCGTCGCCGCCGATCTTGTAGTTCGCGTAGCCGACGAGCACGAAATAGACGCGCACGCCGAGGCCGGCGAGCGCGATCAGCCCGAGGCCCACGAGGAACGAGCGGCTCGCTTCGCGCAGTGGCCGTAGAGGCGGAGGCGGCTCGCGGCTCACGGCGGCCTCCACCCGTTCCTCGGTGGTTTCGTCCGCGCCCCCTGGGCTCACGCCACGACATCCCGTTTCCGAGCGCCGGCGCGCCGAGGGTCCACCAGGCTCGCCCACAGCACGTCGATCGAGACGGCGGCGGCGAGCACGATTCCTGGCTCCGCGCTCACCCGGTAGCGCAGCACGCCGTAGGTGATCGCCGCGGCGATCGTCACGACGATCGCGGGTGCGAGGATCGGTGTGATCGGCACCCGGCGGCGACGGAGCACGATCACTCCCGCGATCGCCAGCGGCATCAGCAGCCAGGTGGAGATCAGCGCGAGCCGAGAGGCGGCCCGGGTGCGTCCTTCGAGGACGGCGTTGAGGAACAGCGTCTGCCCGGGCCGGTAGACGTCCCACATGCGTCCCACCCGAATCAGCATCAAGACCGGCAGCCGCCGAAGATGCGCACGCGTGTAGTGCAGCGCCTCACTTCGAAGCGTGGCGTCCTGCTCCGAGGCGTCGCCACGGTGCCTACGGAGGTCGCAGTTCGCGTACCAGCCCGCGTACCGGCCGTAGTACGCGTCGTGACAGCTCGCGGCCTCGAGGACCGTGCCCCAGTGGTCGGTCATGAACACGGGCTTCTCGAAGCGGGTCAGGTTGTAGCCGACCCACGGTCCTACGAGGAGCAGCATGGCGAGCGCCGTCACGACCAGGAGCCGGAAGCGCCGGCCCACGGTGAGTCGGCGCATGCCCCAGAGGAGCGGCAGCACGAGCAGCGGGGCGAGGAGCACGACCTCGCCGCGACTCAGCGCCGCCACACCGAGGGCGAGCCCGAGCCGCGCCGCGCTCGCGAGGCGAGGCCGGCGCCAGAACGCGTACGCCGCGAGGAGGACGAGCGCCAGTGTGAGCGCGGCCATCGACTCGGAGAGCAGCATCCCGTCGTTGATCCAGAGGTTGGCATAGAGGGCAGCGGTGGCCGCCGCGACGAGACCCACCCGCTCGCTCCGGATCAGGCGGCCCACGAGGCCGATCAGGACCACCGCACCGGTGCCAAGCAGGCTGGACGCGAGCCGGTGCGCGGTGACGGACCAGAAGCCGAGCTTCGAGACGACGCCGAGGTACATGGCGTAGAGCGGAGGGTTCCCCGCGCTCGGCACCAGGGTCTTCCCTCCGCTCCGGTAGAAGTCGATGGGATTGATGAACCCGTGGCCGTCGGCGAGCGACCAACCCTGCAGGTGGTAATAGACCGCGTCGCCGGCGACCTTGTAGTGGGCGTAGCCGACGAGCACGAAGTAGACACGCACGCCGAGCGCGATGAGCGCGATCAGCCCGATGCCGAGGAGAAACTGACGGCTCGGCTTGCGCGGCGGCCACACGGGAACGGGAGGCTCTCCCTGTTCGACGGTGGCCCCGTCCCCGCCCCCGTTCGACATCGCCGTCTCGCTGGCGACGGTGTCGGTCACGAGGCGGGCTCCGGTTGGGTGATCGCGGGCCGACGAGTTGCGCGGCGGGTGCGGACCAGGCCGCACCAGCGGAGGCCCGCGTCGATCGCCACCGCGGCGAGCACGGCGGCCGCGGCGTCGAAGCCGGCGCGGTAGCGCGTGATGCCGAAGGTCATCGCGGCCGCGATGGCCACCGTGATGGTCAGGGCCACGTAGGGGCTGATCGGGAGCCGGCGTCGCCACAGGACGACCGCGCCTCCGATCGCGAGGAGTGTCATCGGGTAGTACATCGCGAGGGCGAGCCGTGACGGCCACAGCCCGCGCCGCTCGAAGAAGCTGTCGAAACTGATGCTCTGTCGTGGCCGGTAGAGGTGGAAGAGCCGACCGACGCGCGCGCCGAAGACCTTGGGTTGGGCCCGGAGGTGGGTCCGGATGTAGTGGGTTGCCTTCTTGCGCGCGGCCGTGTCGATCACCGTCTCGTCCTCGGTCCTCGGGAACGGGGTCAGGCCGCAGGTGAAGGACCAGTAGCCGAGGTACTGGCCCGAGTACGTCGTGTCACAGTTGCCGTAGCTCATCGCGATCCCGGAACCCGACACGATGAGCACGTGATGCTGGAACCTTCCCAGGTTGTTGTAGGCGACCCAGGGGCCCATGACGAGGATGGCCACCAGCGCGGCCAGGCCAACCCGTTCGAGGCGCGCGCGCCGCGACAGGCCGGGGCGCCGGAGCACGAGCGGGACGATCGCGAGCGGGTAGAGCAGGATCGCCTCCGAGCGGGTGAGCGCGGCCAGGCCGATCCAGAGGCTCAGCCAGGCGATCCGGCGGAATGTCGGGCGTCGCCAGCACCGGATCGCGGCCCACAGGAAGAGCGCGGTGAGCAGGGCGTACGGCGTCTCCGAGACGAGTGCCCCGTCGTTGATCCACAGGTTCGGGTAGATCGCCGCGAGGACGGCCGCGACGAGCCCGGCCCGGTTGCCGGCGAGCTCCCGGGCGGTCAGACCCAGCACCAGCACGGTGATCGCGCCGAGGACGCACGAGGCGAGTCGCTGGCCGAACGGCGTGTCGATGCCGATCGCCGACATCGCGCCGAGAAACACGGGGTAGACCGGCGGGTGCCCGGCGCTCGGCACGTAACGGCCTTGCTTCCCCCACACGAGGGGATTGCCGAAGCCCCACCCCTCGGCGAGCATCTTGCCGGCGATGAAGTACCACCGGTTGTCGGTGGTGCGGCCGAGGGGCTGGTGGCGACGGGCGACCGCGGTGAACACCATCCGGAGCACGAGGCCACCGGCGGTGATGCCGAGCAGCCACGCCATGAAACGGCTCGAGGGGCCGGCCGCGTTCGTTCCCCGCGGTCCGGAGGTATTGACCGCGGCCGGGATGACGGACGGCTCTTCGGGCTGTTCGGTCGTGCCCAGGCGCATGCCGTCGTCGGCGGTCTGCACGGCCTCCCTCGCCGGTCTCCGAGCCGTCGCAGGGCACCGGGCGCCCGGGCGACGATCGGGGCGAAGGATACTGCCCGCGGACGCGACACAGGCCACGTGGCCCGTGTCGCAACGAGGGGGCCGTGCTCGGCTCCACGACGGGTGCGGCGGGTGACCGACCTCTCGTACGGTCAGTAGACTCCGCCGCATGCTGCGCTCTGCCGTGGAGTACGTCGAGTCCCTCCGAGATGGACGCGCCGTCTACTACCGGGGTCGGCGGGTCGACGATGTCACCAAGGAGCCCGACCTGCGGGTAGCGATCGACCACGCGTCCATCGACTTCGAGATGGCCGACGATCCCGACCACCACGATGCGCTCGTGGTCACCGACGAGACCGGCGAGACGAACAGCCTGCTGTACCGGATTCCCCGCTCGCCTGCGGACCTGCTCGCTCGATCCGCCGCCATCGAGGCGACCACCGCTCGTGGCCGGTGCATCCCGCCGCTCATCAAGGAGATCGGGACCGACGCGATGTTCGCGCTCCTGCGTGTCACGGACGGTGAGCCGTACGAGCGGGCGGAGAGGTTCTACGGCCACTGCCGCGCCGGCGACCTGGCGGTCGCGGTCGCGCAGACCGACGTGAAGGGCAACCGGGCGTTGGCCCCGCACCAGCAAGTCGACCCCGACCTGTATCTCCACGTCGTCTCGGAGTCGGCCGACGGGATTGTCGTACGGGGAGCGAAGACCCACACGTCCGCGAGCGCGAACGCCAACGAGATGGTCGTGCTCCCGACCCGGGCGATGGGCGCCGACGACGCCGACTACGCGATCGCGTTCGCGCTCCCGCTCGATACGCCCGGACTCTCGCTGTACGTCTCGCCCTTCAGCGCCGGCAAGCGCGACCCGTTCGAGTTCCCAGCCTCCTCGCGAGCGAAGATGCTCGAGACGCTCACCGTCTTCGACGACGTCTTCGTGCCATGGGAGCGCGTCTTCCTGTACAAGGAACCACAGCTTGCGGGCCCGCTGGCGCTCGCGTTCGTCGAATATCACCGGTTCACGGCCGTGAGCTACAAGCTGCCCCTCCTCGACGTGTTCGTGGGGGGCGCGCTGCGCATCGCGGAGATGAACGGGGTCGAGCGGGCGGGCCACATCCGCGACAAGCTCACCCATCTCATCACCTTCGCCGAGACGGTACGCGGGCTCACGGAGCTCGCCGCGCTGCGAGGGCGGGCCGGAAACCGAGACATCTGGCACCCCGACCCGCTCACCACCAACATGGCCAAGTTCACGTTCGCGTCCGGCTACCACGCCGCCGTGGAGATGGTGCAGAACTGCGCCGGCGGGCTGCTGGTCACGGGGCCCGGGGCGGAGGACTGGGCCGCGGAGGAGATCCGGCCCGTCCTCGAGAAGTTCTACGCCGCCGCGGCATCCGCAGAGGACCGCCTCCGGCTCGTGCACCTCCTGAGCGATCTCACCGTGCGCGACTTCGGCGGCTACCACGCGGTGCTGGCCGTGCACGCCGAGGGCTCGGTCGAGGCGGAGAAGATGCAGATCCTGCGGTCGTACGACCCGACGCGCAGCCGCTGTTACGTCGGGGAGCTCGGCGGCCTCTCCGAGTAGCCGCGCGCTTGTACCCTCACGTGAACGAATCGCGCGTTCACGTGTGCTCGACCCGGCATGGTCCGAATCCGGGCGTGGAGGGATGCGTGGGGGCATGACCGTCCGTGACATGACCGTCCGTGACATGACCGTCCGTGACATGACGTCGAGCGCCATTGCGCTGTGGTTCGCCGCGGCGAGCTTGGGAGCCGAATCTCGGAGTGCTCTCGTCGTCGATCTGCGCGGCCCGCGATGATGCCCGCGTCGCCGACCGGCGCACCCGAACGCGAGCAACCTGGTCCGGCGCGCCGTTCGTCGTGGCGGTTCCTCGTATGGCTGGGTGCGGTCGCCGGCGGTGGTCTCGCGTTGCGCTTCTTCGATGTGCTCGTCGTCCGCCCGACGGTAAACCGGCCGAGGCCGGGCGGCTACTTCCTCCTGTGGGGAGACGCGTGGTACTACCACATCCAGGCGCAGGCGGTCGCGGCGGGCAAGGGCTATCTCGACCCCGCGCCGTGGTTCTGGCTAGGCCGCAGCGAGCCGGGCTCCGCGCACCCGCCAGTGTTCACGACGTTCCTCGCGGTCCTCGACAAGCTGGGGCTCACGAGCATCACCGCGCATCGACTCGGGTGTGGTGTGCTCGGAACGTTGGCCATCGTCGTGATCGGCTTGGTCGCCCGCGACCTGGCGGGGAATCGGGCGGGTCTCATCGCCGCCGGGTTGGCCGCGGTGTACCCCCAGCTGTGGATCAACGACGGGATGATGCTCTCCGAGTCGGCGGACGCTTTGATGATCGCGCTGGTGTTGCTCACCGCATACCGGTTCTGGCGCAACCCTTGCGGCCGCACCGCGGCCCTGCTGGGCCTGACCCTGGGCCTGGCCACGCTCACCCGCGCAGAAGCCCTGTTCCTGTTCCCGTTGCTCTTGCTGCCGCTCACCTTCACCATGTGGCGCCTGGCTTGGCGCCGCCGCCTCCAACTCGTGCTCACAGCCGTCGCGGTCGGCGCGGCAGCCCTCGCGCCTTGGGTCGGCTACAACCTCACTCGCTTCGACAAGCCGACGACGATCTCGAATGGCTTGGGCGCGGCGATGAATGCCGGCAGCTGCGAGGCCGCGTGGTACGGCCCGAACGTCGGCTACTACTCGGAATGTCCCCGAAAGACCTGGCCGAAGGGCGATGAGTCGGAGGTAGAAGCGTACTTTCGCAAGCTCTCGATCGACTACATGGGCGACCATCTTCGACGTCTTCCCCTCGTCGTCGCGGCGCGGGTCGGTCGCGTGTGGGACGTCTTCAAGCCATTCCAGAACACGAGGCTCAACATCGCCCCCGAGAATCGTGGGCGGCTGGCGTCGTGGGGCGGTCTGTGGATGTATTACGCCTTGCTCCCGCTTGCCGGGATCGGCCTGGTGCTGCTCCGCCGACAACGTATCCCCATATCGCCCATGGTGTCGCTCGCCGTCATCGTGACGATCGCAGCCGCGATGACCTTCGGTGTCACGCGATACCGCGTACCTGCAGAGGTCGCGCTCGTCATCCTGGCCGGTGTGACCCTGGGCTCCGCCCGGTGGGGGCGCGGCGCGCGTCGCTGGCTCCGTCGCGATCAGTGGCTCGACTCCGGACGAGCAGCACGGACCGAGGCCGCTTGACGCGCCGAACGCGTCGCATCGGGACGCGCCTGGGGGAGACGCAGGCTTCTGCCGCCGTTCCGGCTGGTGCGAGGGACGGCCGCGGATTCTGGACGGCTCTCGCGGTCATCGTGCTGGTCGGCGTGATCGTAAGGGTCGTCTACGTCGCCGCGACGCAGTGGCACGTGCCGCTGGGCGGTGACGCGGAGTTCTACAGGGGCCAGGCCGTCCTGCTCGTGCGGGGTCAGACCTTCATCGAGCCGTTTTCGTTCGCGTACACCCTGGGCACCAGGGTGGAGCCATCGGCAGCGCATCCGCCGCTGTTCACTCTCGTCCTCGCTCTCGGGTACCGCCTCGGTATCAACACGGTGGACGCCAGCCGCCTGTTGTGCTGCGTCCTCGGGGGGATGGGCGTGGGGATGGTCGGGCTGCTCGGCCGCGAGGTCGCGGGGCGCCGGGTCGGCCTGATCGCGGCCGGGCTCGCCGCGGCATACCCCGTGTGGTGGGTGACCGACGGTCTGGTGCTCGCGGAGGTGCTCTACGTGCCGCTGGTCGCCGGGTTGCTGCTCCTTGCCTTCCGGCTGTGGCGGCGGCCGTCGCCGATGGCCGCCGCCGGGCTCGGTGTGGCGGGCGGGCTCGCGGCCCTGACCCGCAGCGAGGGGCTGCTCTTGCTCGTCCTCGTGGCCGTGCCCCTTGTTTCGTGCCTGCGAACGCAATCTCTCCGCCGACGCGCCGGACTTGCGGCTGTCGTCCTGGGCTCCGCGGCCGTCGTCGTCAGCCCGTGGGTGGGCTACAACCTCTCGCGCTTCGAGCTCCCTGTGTTGATGTCGACCAATGAGGGCGGGGTGCTGGCAGACTCGAACTGCGACGCGACCTACCACGGCACGTACTTGGGCTGGTTCGTGTTCGCGTGCCACCCGGGCCACGAAATTGCCCTCAAGGGCGACGAATCCGAGAGAACGCGAGACATGCGCGACGGCGCCCTGTGGTACGTGAGGCATCATCTCGGACGCGTGCCCGTCGTTGTCGCGGCACGCCTCGGGCGCACGTGGGGCGTGTACCGCCCGTTGCAGACGATCACGCTCGACTCTTATGGCCGTTGGGGCAGTGGAGAATCACTGCTGATGCTCATCTCCTACTACGCCCTCGCGATCGGGGCCGTGGTGGGCGCGGTCGTGCTCGGGCGCCGCGGCATCACGCTCCTTCCCTTCATCGCCACGCTCGTCTCCGTTGCGTTGACGGTGGCCGTCTTCTACGGCCTCGTCCGCTTACGAACTCCGGCCGATGTGGCTCTCGTCGTGCTCGCTGCAGTGGGCATCGACGGGCTCGTGAAGCGCGTTGCCCGCGACACCTTGCCGATCCCCCAGGCCACGATGAGCACCCCCGCCAGTTGAGGACCTTGGGTGCGCGTTCGATCCTTGCCACCGCCTCACGCCGCGGTCGCCGTCCTCGTTGTCTCGAGCAGCAGGCCGCGTAGGGCGGCGAGGGCGATCATGTAGATGATGAGCGCAAGGAACAGCACCACCCGGAACCCGAAGGTCATGGCAAGGATCGTCGTGAGCACGGATCCGATCACCGACGCGAACCCGTTCACGGCCCATCCCCACGCCACGTACTCGCGCGGGAACTCGCTGAGGGCGGCAACCGCGCCGAGACCGAGCGGCATGAACATGCCCAGACAGATCCCGAGGGGTGCGAGCACCATGAACGCGATCGGCACTCGTGCCGCCAGGGGCAAGCCCAGCAGGGCGTGGGTCATCGGCGGCAGGCCGAACAGATAGAACGCGGTGAGCACGGTGATGGCGGTGAGCAGCAGCGTCAGGACTCGGCTCGGCCGCTGCTTCAGGCGCCCGCTGAGGAGGGCGCCTATGCCGGTGAAGATCAAGATCGCCATGAGCGTCACCGTGAGCGAGTACGTGGGATAGCCGAGAAACAAGATGAGCCGCTGGATGAGCGTGATCTCGAAGAAGAAGAAGCCGAGCCCGATCGCCGCGAAGTAGATGGCGGACCTCCCCTTGTGGGGGAGTCGCGCCCAGGTGTCGCGGATGGCGACAAACGGAAGGAGGAGGAACGCTGCGGCGAGGACGATCGCTACAAGCAGCAACAGCAACAGCACCCTCTCACCCACTGAGTCTTCGAAATCGGTGCTGTTGATCGGGTGTGCGAAGTTGCTGAGCACGTTACCGAATCGTGCGAAGTGCCAGAAGAACGGCCCGTCATCGGTGATGGGGCGGACGTCGTAGGGATTCGATGCATAGAAGGCGGCCAGCTCGGCGCGCGTGCTCTTGATGACCTTGCTCACGGGGTCGCCCGTGTCGGGACGACCGGGGGCATACCGCAGGGTCGATCCCGTCACAGCGTCCAGCTTGGCGACGAAGCGGTCGACCTCGGCCGGCGTGAAGGGTGTGGCCTTCACCAGAATGGTGGACAACACCTTGCCCCCGACGAAGGCGTTGGGTGAAGTCGCCACGAGGATGTGACCGGTCGGGTCGGCGATTCCCCGCTCGCCAAGCGCGTGTCGAGCCGTGGCCACGTACCGCGTGGTTCGATTCGGCTTCCGCTCGTAGTCGAACTCGCCGAACTGCGCGGCGAGGATCCCGTCGCGTCCCAGGTGCTCGAGGCTGTTCACGATCGCGTCGCTCGTGTAGAGGTAGCTCTCGGACAGGACGAATGCACCGGCGGTCGACGCGTTCGTGGCCGAGTAGCTGTCCGGTGCCGGGTACCAGATCAGGTTGTACTTGTCGTTGCTGCGGGCCAGGAACGACCGTCCATCAGCCCTGACGTAGTTGACCTTGGGGTTCTCGGCCAGATGACCGTCGTAGTCCGCGAACTTGTCGGTGACGAGCGAGTACGTGACGGGATTGAGCTCGATGGCGTCGATATGGCCCGCGTCGAAGTACAAGGATGTAAGGACCTCGTGGCCGCCTGCCGCGCCGACGATCAACTCGTTCCGCGGTGGGATCCCCGCCACGGCGAATGGGAACGCGCGAATGTCGGTGTCGAAGCGGTACCGGCCGAGCGTCGAGACATCACCGTTCCAGCGGAGTATCCCCGATCCGATCAGGCCATCGTGGTACAGGAAGCGCACATCCGGCGTGGCTTGGGCGACGTCGACACGAAAGATCGGACTCCACGACGAATACATGATCTTCGCGCCGCGCTGCGCGAGCTTGCTCGTCTCCAGTCGCTGTGCGGGAAGCAGCCCGGGCGCCACGAAGCCGGTGGCCAACAGCACCGTGAGGACGGCAGCAACCGGGAGGACGCGGAAGTGACGGCGCGCCGCGATCCGAAGACCCGCGAGCGCGAGGATCAGCCCGGCGAGGAAGATCGTCGCGGGCGGGCCGATGGACCCGATGAGCGATACGACCACGGCGCACGCCAGTCCCGCGCCCACGAGATCGGCGAAGTAGAGGCGGTTGATCTGCTCGGGCCTCCGGCCGAAGAGGGTCGCGATGATCACGCCCACCGCGATGAACGAGGCAAACAGCGCCAGAGAGATCACCACCAGGAGCGCCAGGTTTTGCACGGAGTCCCACGTGCCGTAGTGCCAGATGGCGAAGGTGTCGAGCGACGCGTAGGCCACGATGATGTACCCGACGCCGACGCTCGCCGCACCCAGAAGCAAGCTCCAGATCAGGATCGTGTCCGTTGCGGCGCGGCGCAAACGACCGGAGATCGTCACGAGAACGCCGCCGGTGCCGATGCCCAACAGGGCGAGGCCGATGACGAAATAGGTGTAGTAGTAGAAGAGCTTGAACGAGATGACTCGGGTGTAGCTGATCTCCAGCAAGAGGGAGGCGAAACTGGCCAGCAGGATCTCGGCGTAGTAGGCGCGGCTACGTGAGCCGGCGTCAACCGACATCGTGCTCGCGCTGGCCATCGGCGCGCCCTCCCTGGTCCCGGTCGGCTCGCTCGTGAGGCCCCTGCCCGGTGGCCCCCTGCCCGGTGGCGGGGCATCGTAAGTTTGTTCAATGAAGCGACGCAACTTCGCAACTTGCGGTGCAACGCGCCTCTCGGCCGACGCCCTACGAGACGATCATCACCACGGTGAGCGTACGATGCCGTCTACTTGTCGATGCCATCGACTTGGGTTTCGTCTCATCGCCGCGCTCGTCTCGGTTGCGTTGACGGTCGCCGTGTTCTTCGGCACCGATGCACTCGTGAAGCTCGTTGCCGTGAAGCGAGCACACGTTGCCCGGGGCGGGTACTAGGCGGCCCGCTCTTGATCGGCACCCGGCGGCGCGAAGTTGCGCGCCATGCGCTCGAGGAAGGTGCCCCGGCCGACGAGGGCACCGATGGCGTCGTAGGCCTCCCGCCGTCGTCGAAACAGGGCCCCGGCAAACCGCAGGCTCGCCGTGCGCCGCAGCGGCAGGTAGCCGATCTCCCAGACCATGATGAGCCCCCAGAACGCGAGGTCCTGGCTCGCGCCGCCGGGCTGGAGGTGGGTGCGGATGCGCATCGAGCCCTGGACGAAATGGGTGATGCGGTTCTCGATCGCGTCGGCCAGGACCGCTTCAGGCACCCGGATGACGGATGCGGCGTTCGCGGGTGGTGCCTCGAGCGCGCGCACGCGCCGGCGTGGCACGTCGATCGTCCAGTAGGGCCGGGGTGATGACGGCACCTCGAAGACGATCGGCCGCGTGAGGACACGCCGCCTCAACGGGAACGGGAGCGCAGCGGCGAATTCCTCGAAGTAGTCCGCGAACATGCGGAACTCGAGGTGCCGGCCGCGCTCCTGCTCGGCCTGGCGTTCGAGGGCCGGTTGGATGCGTTCCACGAGCGCGGCCAAGCGCCGTTCGCGCTCGGTCCACCAGTCCTCGGTCGAGCGCTGGAAGCCCGTCTGCGAGTCCCAGGAATCACCCGGCGTGAGCGACACGAGCTCGGTTGCCGTCATGCCGCCCGCTCGCGCGATGAACTCGTTTAGCTCGGCCGGTGTCACCACGAGCCGGTTGAGGTCGCGGGTCTCCGGGTGCAGGAAGGCGACGAGGCTCGCGAACGGGATCGCATACCGGGGGCGCAGGTGGCGGGCCACGTCGAGGAAGTCCTGCATGGGTGTCTCCCGGGTCACGAGCGCGAGGTCCGCGGGATCCTCGGCCGTGTAGCAGTGCGGATAGCCCTGGGCCCACGAGAACGTCTTCAGCATGAACGTCGGATGCCCGTAGTCGTCGATCACCTGCTGGAGGGCGCGGCCTCGGATCTTCGCGTCGTTCACGTCGACGATCACCACACCGCCGGCGGCTATCACCACCGCGGTGTCGTCGAACCCGTACTGATAGGAGGTGATCTCGACGCCCGGACCGAGGACGTGGCGCCGGCCGTGCGGGAGCTCGGCGATCCGCTCGAAGCCTAGGCGCCGTAGCTCGTCGCGCATCACGTCGACGCCGAACTTGGCGACGAGAACCTGCGCGTGCTTGTCGATCTTGCGCAGCGTCGGGTAATGGAAGTGGTCGGGATGGTGGTGGGTGAGGTACAGGAAGTCAGGGTCGAGCCACGCGGGATCGAGCTCACCGAGGGGCGGGTAGTGCCACCAGGAGCGCCATCCCACCGATCCCATGAGCCAGGGATCGACGATCAGCGAGCCGGCGCTCGTCTCGACGTAGAGGCAACTGTGGCCGATGACGGTGAAGCGCATCGAGTCGAGAGCGTAGGAGAGGCTCGGGACGCCGGCCAATGCGGGCGTCGCTATGCCAGCGGCGGCCGAGGCGAGCGGGCGATCGCGAAGAGCACCGGCGCGGTGGGCACGATCTCGCGCGTCATGAAGAGGTGGGTGTGATCGAGCCCGGAGCCGACGCCGCTGCTCTTGCGGCCGAGCAGCTTGTACACGACCGGCAAGGCGCGCTCGTAGGTCCATACGTACCAGCGGCGGGGGATCTTGTGGCGCAGCTTCAGCACGTCGAGCCGGAGGATGCGCTCACCGCTCCGGCGCCGCGCCGCGAAGTCTGCCTTCAGCTCCTCGGAGCCCTCGAGGCCCCACACCTCGACCTCGTCGAAGAAGAGGTGGAGCAGCGACTCGAGCTCGGGAGCCTCGAACAGGTACACGTGGAAGGGATTCTCGAAGTCGGCCGGGCGATTGGGCGTGATGACGAACGCGGTGCCACCTGGCGCCAGCACGCGGGCCAGCTCCGCTACGTGTGACTCGGGCGCGATGAAGTGCTCGATGATGTGCGACGAGCATGCCCAGTCGAACGCGCCGGCCCGCACCCCGAGCCGGGCGCCGTCCATGCCCGCGAACCGCACCGACGCGCCCCGATGGCCTCCCGGGCCCCATTCAGCCGCCGCGAGGACGGCGGTGTCGGGGTCGTAGTCGACGCCGATCACGAACCGGCCGTCGCCCGCGAGCCGTGCCGTCTCGTCACCCATGCCACACCCCACGTCGAGCACGGCCCCGGGCCCGAGGCGGGCGACGACCTCGCGGTAGCCGGCGTCGTGGAGCGCGAGCAGCGAGTCGGGGGTGGCACCCTCCATCGGTCGCTCGCCGGTGAGCCGCACGCTCCTCCTCGTCCAGTTGATCGGTCCCGGACCGCCTGAGCACGCAGGGATTCGCGCTCCGGGTCGCGGCGAGCGAGCCGGCGACCCTCCGGCGTGGCCGTGCACCGGTGGGCGCGTACACTACCGGGACATCTCGAGCCACCGGCCGGGTGCGCAGGGCGTCGATGAGCTCGGCCGGCGCCGCCGGGTCGGCGCTCCCGAGTGCCGCGAGCGAGGAATCATCGTGACCGACGCCGCATCGAAGCTGGGCGACCTCGCGGCCGAGGCCGGCCTCGAGCGGGTAACCGTGCTCGCGTGGCGCGACCTCGCGGACCCGGAAGCCGGAGGCTCCGAGGTGCACGCGGCCACTGTGGCCGCGCTGTGGGCCCAGGCCGGGATCGAGGTGACGATGCGCACGTCGTTCGCGGCCGGCTACCCGCAGGTCAGCTGGCGCGACGGCTACCGGGTGATCCGCAAGGCGGGCCGGTACATGGTCTTCCCGCGTGCCGCGTTCAGCGAGTTGATGGGCTGGCACGGCGCGCGGAGCGCACTGGTCGAGATCTGGAACGGCATGCCGTTCTTCTCGCCGCTGTGGGCCCGCGGCCCTCGGATCGCGTTCCTCCACCACGTACACGCCGAGATGTGGGACATGACGCTCCCACCTCGCCTGGCCCGCCTCGGACGGATGCTCGAGTCGCGGATCGCGCCCCCGATCTACCGGCAGACGCCGATCGTCACGCTGTCGGAGTCGTCCAAGCGAGAGCTCGTCGACGAGCTGCACTTCCGCCGCGAGAAGATCACCGTCGTCCCGCCGGGAATCGATCCACGCTTCTCACCGGATGGTGAGAGGTCGCCGACCCCGCTCGTCGTCGCAGTCGGGCGGCTGGTTCCGGTGAAGCGCTTCGACCTGCTCGTCGAGGCGCTCGTCGCGCTCAAGCCCGACCATCCCGATCTCGAGGCCGTGATCGTGGGAGAGGGCTACCGGCGCGAGGAGCTCGAGTCGCAGATCCACCAGGGCTCCGCCGAGCGGTGGATCCGGCTTCCCGGTCACGTCGACGACGCCGAGCTCGTCGACCTCTACCGCCGCGCATGGGTGCTGGCCAGCGCTTCGGCTCGTGAAGGCTGGGGCATGACCGTGACCGAGGCCGGTGCCTGCGCCACGCCCGCGGTCGCGACGCGCATCGCCGGCCATCTCGACGCCGTCGTCCACGAGCACAGCGGGCTCCTCGTCGACGGCCGTGACGAGCTCGCCGGCGCGCTCGACCGGGTGCTGCGCGACGACGCGCTGCGCGCCCGTCTCGCGACCGGCGCTCGCGAGCACGCGGCCCGATTCACGTGGGCCGCGACGGCCCGGGGCACGCTCGAGGTGCTCGCCGCGGATGCCATGCGGCGTCAGGGGAGACGGTGACGACGGTCACCGGGCCACCCGCTCCCAGCACCGCCGACGCGGCCCGCGCGTTCGGTTCGCGGACGCTGTCGTCCCGCGGCCGGAGTCGCCTCGGCTACGCGCTGCTGGCCGCGCTGTCGTACGTTCCCGTGGTGCTCACCGCGCCGGGCAAGGTCGCGGCCGACACGAAGCAGTACCTCTACCTCGACCCGGGCCGGATGCTGAGGCGCGCCTCGTCGATGTGGGACCCGAACATCGGGATGGGCACCGTCACGCACCAGAACATCGGCTACCTCTTCCCCATGGGGCCGTTCTACTGGATCTTCGACCGTCTCGCCGTTCCCGACTGGGTGGCGCAGCGCATCTGGCTCGGGACGATCGTGTTCGCGGCGGGGCTCGGGATGCTCTACCTGCTGCGCACGCTCGGTCTGCGCGGGCCCGGTGTGGTGGTGGGCGCGCTGGCCTTCATGCTGAGTCCGTACTCGCTCGACTACGCGGCCCGTATCTCCGTGATCCTGCTGCCGTGGGCCGGCCTGTCGTGGATGCTCGCGCTCACCATCCGCGCGCTGCGCCACGGCGGCTGGCGTTATCCCGCGCTGTTCGCGATCGTGATCCAAGTCGTCGGCGGCGTGAACGCGACCGCGCTCGCGTACGCGGTGATCGCGCCACTGCTATGGATCCCGTACTCGGTGTGGGTGGCCCGCGAGGTTCGGGGCCGCCGGGCACTCGCAGCCACGGCCCGGATCGGCGCGCTGACCCTCGCCACCTCGCTGTGGTGGATCGCCGGGCTGTGGGCCCAGGGGAGCTACGGGCTCAACATCCTCAAGTACACCGAGACGGTGCAGGCGGTGGCCAAGACGTCGCTGCCGTCCGAGGTGCTGCGCGGCCTCGGCTACTGGTTCTTCTACGGCCAGGACAAGATCGGCTCCTGGATCGAGGCGGGCAAGAACTACACGCAGTGGCCGTGGCTGATCGTCCTGAGCTATCTGGTCCCGTCACTCGCGCTCCTCGCGGCGGTGATCGTGCGGTGGCGCCACCGGGCCTACTTCGTGTTCCTCACCCTCGTGGGTATGGCGATCGCGGTCGGTGCGCACCCCTACAACAGCCCGTCGCCGCTCGGCGCTGCCTTCAAGGCCTTTGCCGAGGGCTCCACCGCCGGGTTGGCCATGCGCAGCACGGGCCGGGCCACGCCGCTCGTGGTGTTGGGCCTCGCCGTGCTGCTCGCGGCGGGCGTCAACGCGTTCGCGGCCCACCTCGCGGACCGGGGTGACGCGCGGCGCGGGCTCCTCGTGGCCGGTCTCGTGGGCGCGCTCGTCATCGTGAACCTCCCCGCTCTCTGGAACGGCACGTTCTACGGCAAGAACCTGCAACGCCCGGAGGCGATCCCGCAGTACTGGGTCGACGCCACGCACTATCTCGACGGGCAGCCGCACGACACCCGGGTCCTCGAGTTGCCCGGCTCCGACTTCGCGTCGTACCGGTGGGGCAACACCGTCGACCCGATCACGCCGGGGCTCATGGATCGGCCCTATGTCGCGCGCGAGCTGATCCCGTACGGGTCGCCGGCCTCGGCCGACCTCCTCAACGCGCTCGACCGCCGCCTCCAGGAGGGTCTGTTCGAGCCGCAGGCGCTGGCACCGATCGCCCGGCTCATGAGTGCCGGCGACGTCGTGCTCCGCGACGACATCCAGACCGACCGCTACAACCTGATCCGCCCGCGCGCGGTGTGGAACCTCTTCCGTCCGCCGCCGCCGGGCCTCGATCCTCCGAAGACCTTCGGGACCAAGATCCCCGGCACGCCGAAGTACCCCCAGCAGGACGAGCAGGCCCTCAACTTCCCTCCCGCCGAGAAGGCGCCACCGCCGGTCGCGGTCTTCAAGGTTACGGGTACGCCATCGATCGTGCGCACCGCACCTCTCGCCCATCCGCTGATCATCGACGGCGACGGCGAGGGCCTGGTCGACGCGGCCGCGGCCGGTCTGGTGGACGGACAGAGCGTGGTGCTGTACTCGTCCTCGTTCGGGCGCGAGCCCGGAGCGTTGCACGCCGCCGTCGACCGCGGCGCGACGCTCGTCGTCACCGACACCAACCGGCGGCGGGCCCGGCGCTGGAGCGGAGTCCGCGACAACCTCGGGTACACGGAGCAGGCGGGCGAGCGGCCGCTCGCGAAGGATCCGGGCGATGCCCGCCTCGACGTGTTCCCCGACGCGGCCGGCGGCGCGTTCACCACCACGGAGCAGCGAGGCGTCGAGACCGTGCAGGCGTCGCACTACGGCAACCCGGTCTCGTACACGGCCGAGGACCGCGCCGTGAGAGCGTTCGACGGCGACCAGTTCACGGCCTGGAAGGTGGGGGCGTTCGCACCCGTGGTCGGCGAGAAGCTGCGAGTCGTGCTCGAGCATCCCATCACGACCGACCGTGTCCATCTCGTGCAACCGCTGAACGGTCCTCGCGGCCGCTACATCACGAAGGTCAACCTGCGATTCGACGGCGGCCACGACGTGCAGCGCGATCTCGGGTCCGAGTCTCGTACGAGCGCGGGCGAGACCATCACGTTCCCGCGCCGGACGTTCCGCGCGTTCGAGATCCGAATCGACGAGTCCAACGTCCCGGCCCAGTTCGTGTACCAGGGGGTCAGCGCGGTCGGGTTCTCGGAGGTCGGGCTGCGCGACGACCGACCGGGGGCGACCGACGTGCGGGTCGACGAGATCACCCGCCTGCCCTCCGACCTGCTGGATGCCGCCGGCCGCTCGTCGCTCGCGCACCCCCTCGCGCTCGTGATGACCCGTGACCGGGTCATCCCCGTGCCGCCGCGCTACGACCCCGAGCTCGGGCTGGCGCGGTCCTTCCGACTGCCGACCGACCGCACGTTCACGGTCTCGGGGACGCTCCGGTTCAACACCGTCCCCGCCGACCCGGTGTTCGACGGGCTCCTCGGCCTGCCCGGGCCCGAGGTCGGCGGAGTCGTCGCCAAATCTTCGGAGCATCTCGGCGGTGGCGTGCGGACCCGTGCGTCGGCGGCGATCGACGACGACCCGACGACCGCGTGGGACACGCCGTTCGCGGGCGTGAAGCACCAATGGGTCGAGTACCAGCTTCCGGCGCCGATCAGCTTCGACCACCTCGACCTCCAGATCGTGGCCGACGGCCGCCACTCGGTGCCGAGCCGGCTGGTCATCCAAGCCGACGGGGGCCAGGCTCGCACCATCGACGTGCCACCTGTCGCCGAGCAGCGGAACGAGAACGCAACGGTCGCCGTCCCGCTGCGCTTCGCGCCGGTCACCGGCCGCACCATCCGCGTCACCATCGACGGGATCCGGCCGGTGCAGACCCTGGAGTACTTCGGCACGATCCCCATCGTGATGCCGGTGGGAATCGCGGAGCTGGGCATCCCGGGGGTGCGGCGCGCGCCCGAGCCGATCCAGCTCCCTCCCACCTGCCGGACCGATGTCGCGACGATCGACGGCAAGCCGTTCCCGATCCGCATCGTCGGCACGACGGCGGCCGCGGAGACGCACGCCGCGCTCTCCGTGGAGCTGTGCGACCCGTCTGCTCCCGGAGCTCCGGCACACGCGCTCCCGTTGACAGCGGGGGAGCACGTGCTGCGTACGGCCTTGGGCGGCACCTCGGGCATCGACTTCGATCGGCTCGTGCTCTCCTCCGCGGCGGGTGGTGGGGCGGCCGCGTCCGCGCTTGCTCCCGCGGCCCGTGACGCTGTGTCCTCCTCGGCGCCCCCGCCCGCCGTGCACGTGGTGAAGAGTGGCCGTACGTCGATGAAGGTGCGGGCCGACCACCCCCGTGAGCCGTTCATGCTCGTGCTGGGCCAGAGCGAGAACCGCGGCTGGACCGCCACGGCCGGCGGCCGGTCGCTGGGCGCGCCGCAGCTCGTCGACGGCTACGCCAACGGATGGCGGGTCGAGCCCGCTCGCGACGGCGGCAACGTGGAGATCACCCTCGACTGGAAGCCGCAGCACGCCGTGAACGTCGCGCTCATGCTGTCGACGGCGGCGTTCGTGGCCTGCCTCGGGATCGCGGCCGTGACCGGGATGCGGCGCCGCCGGAAGCGGGCCACCGCCACCGATCGCTTGCCGACGGATCCCCAACCCGTGTTCGCGTCGCCGTTCGTCGTCGGGGGCCGGCGGCCGTCGGCACCGGTCGTGGCGGTCGGCGCGCTCCTGGCTGCAGTGATGGCGGGCGCGCTCGTCAGGCCGTGGGCGGGCCTGCTCGTCGGTGCGGTGGTGGCGGTCGTGCTGGTCCGGCCGAAGCTGCGCTGGGCCCTGGCCCTCTTCCCCGCCTACGCGCTGATGTTGTGCGGGGTGTTCGTCATGGCCAAGCAGGTGCACGGCAACTGGCCGCCGGTGTTCGAGTGGCCGACGCGCTTCTGGCAGGTCCGTACGCTCGGCTGGCTCGCCATCGTCTTCCTCGCCGCCGACGCGCTCGTCGAGCTCCTGCGTCGCGGTCGCGACCCCGATCCCGACCCCGATCCCGGGTTGGTGCGGAACACTGCACCGGGCCCGGGGAACGAGGGGAAGGGCATGCCTCCGGCTTGATGCGAGCAGTGGGTGTCACCCTGCACGCGCCGCGCGCTTGACCGGGCCCGGGCCCCGTGAGAACATAGTTTTCGATGAAGGAAACTCCGCTTGCAACGGTGCTGGTCGATCGAGCGGTGCGGCCGGCACGAGAGAAGTCGGCGGGCGAGGTGGAGCGGATCCTGGCCGCGTCGGAGCGCGTGCTCGGCGAGCGCGGCTTCGCCGGGCTCCGGATCGACGACGTGCTCGCCGAGGCCGGACTCTCGACCCGCGCGTTCTACCGGCACTTCCGGGGCAAGTCGGAGTTGTTCCTCGCCCTGTTCGACCGTGAGATGCTGCGGGCCGACGAGCGGCTGCGGGCCAAGGTCGCGGCAGTGCCGGAGCCCGAGGCGAAGGTGCGGGCCTGGATCGAAGCCGTGCTCGCACTCGCGTTCGATCCGCGGGTTCGCGACCGCACCCGCCTGTTCCTGCTCGAGCGGCAGGTGATCGCCACCGAGTTCCCCGACGAGATCGCCCGGTGCATACGGCTGCTCCTCGCGCCCCTCGAGGAGGCCGTCGCTGCTGGCCGCGACACGGGCGCGTTCCCCGACGCCGCCCCGGCAGCGGACGCGCTCGCGGTGCACCATCTGTGCTCCGGCCTCACCACCGACCGGCTGCTCGGTGTGGGCGAGCTGACGCGCCAGCAGGCGGTCGCGCTCGCGTGCCGGTTCGCGCTGACCACTCTGCGAGGGGGAGCGAGCGCGACGTGATCGACGACCGATTACGGGACCGGGCCTGCATCGTCGGCATCGGTCGATCGGCGTACGGCAAGCGGGGCACGCTCGTCCACGAGGGTACGCTGCGCCTCGCCCTGCAAGCGGTGCACGACGCGTGTGACGACGCCGGGATCGACGTGAAGGACCTCGACGGGTTCTCGTCGTACTCCGACGACGCGGCCGCGCCATCGGTGCTCCAGATGGCGCTCGGCACGCCGAGGGTGCGTTATGCGGGGATGGTATGGGGTGGGGGCGGCGCGGGTATGGGCGGAGCCTTCGCCAACGCGACCATGGCCGTCGCCACCGGCGTCGCCGAACACGTAGTGGTGCTGCGGGCGATCAGCCAGGGCGAGCTGCGGTTCGGGCGCTCGTTGGCCGGGCTCCAGGGCCGGCTCCCGGCACCCTTCGGCTACGCCCTCCCGTTCGGGCTCATGTCGCCGGCGCAGATGTTCGCGCTGCCGGCCCGTCGACACATGGAGGTGTACGGCACCACCGTCGACCACTTCGCGGAGGTGTCGGTCAACGCCCGCCGTAACGCGGCCAACAACCCCGACGCAATCTTCCGGACCGAGATCACGGTCGCCGACCACCACGAGTCCCGGATGATCTCCGACCCGTTGCGCCTCCTCGACTGCTGCATGGAGTCGGACGGCGCGGCGGCGATCGTCCTCACCACGCCCGAGCGGGCCCGCGACCTCCGGCAACCGGCGGTATTCGTGATGGCCGCGTCGATGGCGGGCGGCTACAAGTGGGGTGAGGGCGTGCTCTCGGGTCACAACATGCCCGAGGCCGACTATCCGACCGCGGGCCAGCAGGCCGCGGCCGAGGAAATCTACCGGCTCGCGGGCGCGGGCCCGGCCGACGTCGACGTCGCCATGATCTACGACCACTTCACGCCCATGGTGCTGATGGGTCTCGAGGACTTCGGCTTCTGCGCGCGGGGGGAGAGCGGCCCGTTCGTGGCCGACGGCAGCATCCGGCGCGAAGGCTCGCTACCGGTCAACACGAGCGGCGGGAACCTCGCCGAGGTGTATCTCCACGGCGTCACGCACGTGCTCGAAGCCGTGCGCCAGCTGCGGGGCACGTCGGTGAACCAGGTGACGGGGACGGAGGTGGCGTTGGTCGTGGCCGGCGCGGGCCCCACCCCGACCGGCGCGATTCTGCTGCGCCGATGACGGTGATGCCACCGCCGGCGATGTCACCGGCGGCCGAGTTGGTGCGTCTTCCCGTGCCTCGCACGGCTTTTCGCACCAACTCGGGGAGGAGCGGGGTGCGGGTGGGGAGGAGCGGGGTACGGGCGGGGAGGAGCGGGTTACGGGCGAAGGGAGGACGATGACCCAGGTCGTGAACTCCGCCGACTCGCACGTGGTCGAGCCGCTCGACCTGTGGGTGCGCCGGCTGCCGACGCACCTGCGTGATCGCGCGCCGCGCATCGAGGAGGTCGACGGGCGGTGGTTGTTCCTCGTGGAGGGGATGCCGCCGCGCAAGATGGCCGGTCCTTCTACGCGGGACGAGCAGGCCGATGCGCGCGGGTTCCGCCCCGGCGGCACCGACCCGGATCAGCGGGCGGTCGACCTCGACGTCGACGGCGTGTGGGGCGAGGTGCTCTACCCGACGATCGCGCTGTTCGGCTTCATGATCCCCGACCCGGAGCTGCGCATCGAGACCGCGCGCGCGTACAACGACTGGCTGGCCGAGACCTTCGCGGGCGCGTCGCGGCGCTTCGCGGGCGCGGCGATGATCCCGGTGCAGGAGCCGGCCATCGCGGTCGCGGAGATCGAGCGTGTGGCGAAGCTCGGCCTGAGGTCGGTGATGCTCCCGATGCAGGCACCGGCCGACGCCCCCTACAACCTGGACCGTTACGACCCGATCTGGGCCGTCGCGCAAGCGCACGGCATGCCGGTCTCGTTCCACGTGGGCACCGGCGCCGACCCCGTCACCGAGCGCGGGCCCGGCGGCGCGGTGATCAACTACGTGGAGGTGGGCCTCGGCGCGCCGCGCACCCTCGCCTATCTCGCGACGTCGGGTGTGCTGGAGCGCTTCCCCGAGCTCCACGTGGTGATGGTCGAGTGCGGCGCGGGGTGGCTGGCATGGCTGATGGAGCGGATGGACGAGGCGTACGAGGAGCACGCGGGATGGGTACGGCCGAAGCTGGCCGAGCTTCCCAGCGCCTACGTGCGGCGCCAGGCCCACGTCACGTTCGGCAACGACGGCGCCGGCGTGGTGAACCGCGGCTTCACCGGCATCGAGCCGTTGCTCTGGGCGTCGGACTACCCGCACCCGGAAGGCACGTGGCCCCACACCCGGGAGACGCTGGAGCGGATCTTCGCCGGGGTCGATCCGGCCGAGCGCGCGCTCATCACCGGGGGCACGACCGCGCGGCTCTACGGCCTGGACGGGCCGGCGTGAGCCCTCCTTACCTCGAGGGGTTGCCGCTGCCGCCGGTCGACCGTACCAACGAGGGCTTCTTCCGGGCCGCGGCCGAAGGCCGGCTCGACGTCCAGCGCTGCACCGGCTGCGGTGCCCATCGTCATCCGCCCACCGAGGGTTGCTACCGCTGCGGCTCGCTCGACTGGGAGTGGGACACGCTCCCGGGCACCGGCCGCGTGTTCACCTACACATGGGTGGTGCAGCCGGTGCACCCCGCAGTCGAGCGGGCCGTCCCCTACAACGTCGCCGTCGTCGAGGCCGACGGCGCGTCCGACGAGGCGGTGCGCATGGTCACCAACGTCGTCGACGCCACTGTCGAGACCCTGCAGGTCGGCGCGCCGGTCACCCTCGCATGCGAGGTGGTCGCCGACGGCGTGGGTCTGCCCCGGTTCCGGCTCACGCGCCCTCCGACCGATGGTGGATCTGGCTGATTCCTGCCGTGTCGTGCCTCTACCCGGACGTGACGGGGCCGTCATATGCTCTGCCCGATCAGGCCGGAGGCCCGCCGGGCTCGGTGGGGCGCGAGGGGGAGGGTGGCCGTGAACCCAGCACGGGGTCTTGCAGCCGAGCGTCATGGAGCCCCGGTACGGCGGGGGCGGTTGCCGCTCCGATTCGTGCTCGCGGGAATGGCCCTCGTGCTCGTGCTCGCCGCGTGCAGCGGAGCGGGCGGCGGGAACACGGCTGCCGGCACCTCGCTGCGCTACGGCTACGACTTCAGCGCTCAGTTCACCAACACCTTCGACCCCGCGAAGAGCAACGGCAACTGCGACGACATCGTGCTCACGCGGATCTACGACACCCTCGTCCATCTCGATGCCGACAACCAGCTCCAGCCCGGGCTGGCCACGAGCTGGGTCGTCTCACCCGACGTGAAGGCGCTCACGCTCACGCTCCGGCCCGGCGTCCAGTTCCAGGACGGCGAGGTCCTCGACTCCGCCGCGGTGAAGCAAGGGCTCCTCCACAACAAGCCGAATCCCCAGCTCCTCGACCTCCACAGCATCGACACCATCGACACGCCCGACGCTGCGACCGTGCACGTCAACCTCAAGGACCAGACCGCGGTACGTCTGCTCTACGGGCTCTACGGTCGTGAGGGCGAGATCGTGGCGCCCAAGGCGATCAAGACCGCCGGCAAGCACCCCGTGGGCGCGGGCCCGTTCTCGTTCGAGTCGTACGATCCGGGTTCCAACGTGTCGCTCAAGGCCTACGACGGCTACTGGGACAAGGGCGCGTACCAGCTGAAGGGCCTCCAGTTCGTCCAGGTCGGCACCGGGCCCCCCGCCGTCACCGCGCTCGAGGCGCACAACGTCGACCTGATCCGGTTCGAGGCCGAGTCGCTCGACAGGCTCTCGCACACCGCGGGGATCGGGGTCAGCAAGACGAGCTCGGGCGCCTACCTCCAGTTCGAGATGCGCCTCTCGCCAACCTCGCCGTTCTCCGACCTGAAGGTCCGCCAGGCGATGGAGTACGCGATCAACCGCGACGAGGACAACAAGATCGCCCTCGCCGGCCAGGGTGAGGTCGCGTCGCAGGGCTTCCCCATGGGATCGCCGGTCTACGACCCCGCGCTCGCCAACACGTACAGCTACAACACCGACACGGCCAAGCAGCTGCTCAGCCAGTCGAGCAAGCCGAACGGGTTCGAGTTCACCATGATCATCCCGGGCGGCAACATCGCCAACATGGAGCGTCAGGCCAAGGTGATCGTCGACGACCTGGCCAAGATCGGCGTCACCGCGCACGTCAAGCGCATCCCCGCCAGCGACATCGCCACCGGTTACTACATCTCGCGGCAGGGGGACGCGTTCGCAGCGGCGGAGCTGTCGGATCCACTCTCGGCCAACAAGCTCTACGACAACTTCGGGAAGTTCCAGTTCGTGGCCATCTACAACGACGCCGAGCGCCAGGACCTCACCGACATCTCGAAGCAGGCCTTCGCGACCAGCGACATCAACCAGGCCAAGGTGTTCGTGAAGCAGGGCGAGAAGATCGTGGTCGACCAGGCGCTCGAGGTCCCGATCGCGTTCATGCCCCAGTTCATCGCCTACGACAAGGCGCGGGTCGGTGGCGATCCCAAGGCCGCCAACGACATCTGCACGCCACCCGACCTCCGGAACACGTCCATCAAGGGCAAGGCCAAGTAGCGAGCAAGCACACGCGAGAATTGAGGTGACCCGAGCAGGGGGGCCCGGAGAGGTGACCGCGTGACGGCCTACATCGCCCGTCGCCTCCTGGCGCTCGTACCGCTGCTCTTCCTCATCTCCTTCATCGTCTTCGCCCTGGTGCTGCTGATACCCGGCGACCCCGCGCGCGAGCTCGCCGGGGGGCTCCGCGCCCGGCCCGAGGACGTCGTCAAGGTTCGTCGACAGCTCAACCTCGACAAGCCCTTCGTGCAGCAGTACACGCTCTGGCTCGGCAAGGCGGTGCGGGGCGACCTGGGCACGTCGTTCACCAAGAACGCCACCGTCGCGTCGGAGATCAAGACCCGCTTCCCGCGGACCTTCAGCCTTGCCCTCGGCGCGCTGGTGGTCACGATCCTGCTCGGCGTGCCGGCCGGGATCCTCGCCGGGACGCGACCCGGGAGCCTCCTCGACCGCGCGCTCGCGGTCGGAACCAGCGCGGGGATCGCCATGCCCGACTACTGGCTCGCGATGCTCCTGGTGGTGCTGTTCGCGGTGAAGCTGAACACGCTGCCGGCGATCGGCTACGCGGAGTTCTCGACATCGCCCACCGCGTGGGCCACGCATCTCTACCTGCCCTGGGTCGCGCTCGGCCTGGGCGGCGCGGCCACGCTCGCCCGCCAGCTCCGCGGCGCGCTGATCGACGTCCTCGACCAGGACTACATCCGCACCGCGGGCGCCAAGGGACTGCGTCGTCGCGCAATCATCGGCAAGCACGCGCTCAAGAACGCGGCGATCGCGCCGGTGACGGTGGTGGGCCTCCAGTTCGCCTACCTGCTCGGCGGCACCGTGCTCATCGAGTACATCTTCTCGATCAATGGCATGGGTCAGTACTTCTTCCTGGCACTCAACCAGAAGGACCTGCCCGTGATCCAGGGCGTCACGCTCGTGGTCGCGCTGACGTTCGTGCTGATCAACCTCCTCGTCGACCTGCTCTACGCGTACCTCAACCCGAAGGTTCGGCTCGGATGAGCAGCTCCCTGGAGTTCGAGCAGGCCGTCGCGGCGCTGGCTGGTACCGAGCCGGAGACGCTGCCGCTCCTCGAGGCCGAGGGCGTGGCGCCGTGGCGGAGGCTGGCACGGCGGTTCCGGAAGAATCGCTCGGCGATGATCGCCCTCACCTTCCTCGTCCTGGTCGTGATCGTCGCCGTGCTCGCCCCGCTCCTCGCGCCCTTCAGCCCCCGCACCACCTCTGTCGCCGTCAACCAGGGTCCCTCGGCCGCACACTGGCTCGGCACCGACGACGTCGGCGGCGACATCCTGAGCAAGCTGATGTACGGCGCCCAGGTGTCGATGCGCGCGTGCATCCAGATCGTGCTCATGGCCACCGCGGTAGCCCTCCCACTCGGCCTCGTCGCCGGCTACTTCGGCAGATGGACGGACGCGGTGATCATGCGCGTGATGGACGCCTTGTTCACCTTTCCTCCTCTTGTGCTCGCCCTCGCGGTCTCGGCGTTGCTCGGCCCCAGCATCACCAACGTGTCGATTGCCATTGCGATCGTGTTCGTCCCCGGTTTCACACGGCTCATTCGGGCCCAGGTCCTCGCGGTGCGCGAGGAGACGTTCATGGAGGCGTCGCGCGCGGTGGGGGCGGGCTCGGGGCGCATGATGGGCAAGCACCTCCTGCCCAACGTGGCGTCGCCGCTGATCGTGCAGGTCGCGCTGAGCTTCGGCTTCGCGCTGCTCGCAGAGGCGGGGCTGAGCTTCCTCGGCTTCGGTGTGCAGATCCCGAGCACGAGCTGGGGCACGATGCTCGGCGCGGCCTACCCGTTCATCCTCGACAAGCCGTGGCCGATGTTCCCGGCCGGCATCGCCATCTTCCTCACCGTGCTCGCGTTCAACCTCGTGGGTGACGGCCTGCGCGACTCGCTCGGCCGGGAGATCTTCAGGGTCAAGGCCGAGAAGTGACGAGCCCGGCCGAGACCGCCGCGCCCACTCCCACGGCGGGCGCGCCGCTCCTGACCGTCGACGGCCTCACGGTGGAGTTCGCGACCGCCGCCGGCTGGCTCGCGGTGGTGGAGGACGTCGGCGTCTCCGTCGCGCGCGGGGAGACGCTCGGGCTCGTCGGCGAGAGCGGCTCGGGCAAGAGCGTGTCGTCGCTGGCGGTCATGGGATTGATCCCGCCGCAGTCGGGCCGGGTGCGGGCCCGAACGCTCCGGTTCGACGGCCGCGAGCTGACGTCGCTCTCGCGCGGGGACATGCGCAGGCTGCGGGGCGACGAGCTCTCGATGATCTTCCAGGAGCCGATGACCTCGCTCAATCCGGCGTTCACCGTCGGGAACCAGATCGCGGAGACGGTGCGGGTGCACCGGCCGGTGTCGCGGTCGCGAGCCTGGGCCCGGGCCGTCGAGATGCTCGACCGCGTCGGCATCCCCGACCCCCACCGCCGGGTGAAGGACTACCCGCACGCGTTCTCCGGTGGCATGCGCCAGCGGGCCATGATCGCGATGGCGCTGGCCTGCGATCCGAAGCTGCTGATCGCCGACGAGCCCACCACCGCCCTCGACGTCACGATCCAGGCCCAGATCCTCGAGCTCATGCGGTCGCTCCAGCGCGAGCTCGGCATGGCCATCGTGTTCGTCACCCACGACCTCGGAGTGGTGGCCGAGATCTGTGACCGGGTGGCGGTGATGTACGCGGGCCAGGTGGTCGAGCAGGCGCCGGTGGACGATCTCTTCTCGCGGCCCGAGCATCCCTACTCGGAGGGGTTGCTGGCGTCGATGCCGCAGGTCGCACCGCCCGGCGAGCCGCTGCGCGTGATCCCCGGGCAGGTACCCCGACCCGGCGAGCTCCCGCTCGGGTGCCGGTTCCACCCGCGCTGCGCCTACCGCGCCGACGCCTGCATCGCGGCACCCGTGGAGCTCGTGGTCGGCACCGGTGGGGCGTTGACGCGCTGCGTGCGCCAGGCTGAGCTGACCCTGGCCGGAACCACGTGGACGGCGCCGGTCCCTGTCGAGCGCGCCGTCGGTGCCTCGGCGGCCCCGCCCCCGGTGCCGTTGCTCGAGGTGCGCGGCCTGGCCAAGGAGTTCCCGGTGCACAGTGGGGTGCTCCGACGCGTCGTGGGCCACGTGCGCGCCGTCGACGGCATCGATTTCGCGATCGCACCGGGCGAGACGCTCGGTCTCGTCGGAGAGAGCGGCTCCGGCAAGTCGACCACCGCTCGGCTGGTGCTGCGCCTCGTGGAGCCGTCGGCCGGGACGGTCGTGCTGGAGGGCGACGAGCTCACCGCGATGTCCGCCCGCGAGCTTCGCCGAGTACGGCGTGGGATGCAGATCGTCTTCCAGGACCCGTACTCGTCACTCGACCCGAGGGCGACGATCGCCGAGACGGTGGGGGAGCCCCTCGAGGTGCACGAGGGCATCAAGGGCAAGGCGCGCGACGAGCGCGTCGCCGAGCTGCTCGAGCAGGTGGGCATGGGGCGCCACCTCATCCGTCGCTACCCGCACGAGTTCTCGGGCGGGCAGCGCCAGCGCATCGCGGTGGCCCGGGCGCTCGCGCTGAGCCCTCGGCTGCTCATCTGCGACGAGCCGGTGAGCTCGCTCGACGTGTCGACCCAGAGCCAGGTCATCAACCTGCTCACCGAGCTCCAGGACCGCCTCGAGCTCGCCTACCTCTTCATCGCCCACGACCTCTCGGTCGTGCGCCGCATCAGCGATCGCATCGCGGTGATGTACCTGGGCCGCATCGCCGAGATCGGCGATGCCGAGGAGGTCTACACCCGGCCCACGCACCCCTATACGGAGGCGCTGCTCTCGGCGATCCCGGTGCCCGACCCGCGCGAGCAACGACGCCGGAAGCGCATCGTGCTCGTCGGCGACGTGCCCAGCCCCCTCGACCCGCCCGGCGGCTGCCGCTTCCACCCGCGGTGCACCTACGCAATGGACATCTGCCGCGAAGCCGACCCCGCGCCCTTCGTCACTCCGGGTGGCACCACCGTGGCCTGCCACCTGCACACGGAAGGGCCCCGGCTCGCCGGCGAGCCGGTCACGCTCCTCGACGCGCCACCCGGCGGCGTCGGCCGGGGGCACGCGCCGTGACCACGCGTGCAGGCGGCCGGAAGTTGTTGTTGACTGAGGCGACGATGGTCGCGGACAGGGGGGAGAGGTAATGCAGAGGTCACTGATGCGGTGGGTGTGCCTGCTCGCCGTGCTCGTGCTCGTGGTCGCCGCGTGCAGCAGCGGGAGCAGCAACAAGAGCAAGAAGAAGTCGACGCCGAAGCCCGCGGCCTGTGCGAGCGACCCGGGCAAGCAGACCGTGACGGTCACGCCCTGCACCGCGCTGACCGACGGGCAGACGGTCAAGGTCGAGGCCCAGGGCTTCACGCCCAACAAGCAGAACATTGGCCTCACCGAGTGCGCCAACAAGGGCGATCAGACCGGGGCTGCCGACTGCAACCTGCGCGCCAGCGCGAAGGCGATCCCGGATGCCAAGGGGAAGATCACGACCGATTTCAAGGTCTTCAAGACCTTCAACGACGGCACGGTCATCTGCGGAACGCCGGTTCCGTGCCTGGTGTCGGTGAGCGAGCTGGCGATCAGTCCCACGGAGGTGACATCCAAGGACATCGCGTTCGGGTAGCACCCGCACGACGGCTCGACCCGGAGGGAGCGCGGCCGCGGGCTGCGCTCCCTCCGTCGCGTCACCTAGCCTGCGCGCATGCCCGGTGACCCGAAGTCGTTCTTCCTCTCGCCCGAGATCCACGCGTACCTCGTCGAGCACGGCACGCCGCCGGACGGGCTCCAGCAGGAGCTCATCGAGGAGACGACTGCGCTGGGCGGCATCTCGAGGATGCAGATCGCGCCCGAGCAGGGCGCGCTCATGACCTTGCTCACCCGCCTGACCGGCACGCGGCACGCGGTCGAGGTCGGCACCTTCACCGGCTACTCGGCGCTGTGCATCGCCCGTGGCCTCCCCGCCGACGGCCGGCTGCTGTGCTGCGATGTCAACGAGGAGTGGACCGCCATCGCCCGCCGCTACTGGGAGCGAGCCGGGCTGGCCGACCAGATCGAGCTGCGGCTGGGCCCGGCCGTCGATACCCTGCGAGGCCTACCGGCCGATGCAACCTTCGACCTCGCCTTCATCGACGCCGACAAGCCCAACTACCTCGTGTACTGCGACGAGATCCTCGCTCGCATGCACGCCGGCGGTCTGATCATGGTCGACAACGTGCTCTGGAGCGGAGCGGTCGTCGATCCGAACGCCCGCGACGACAACACTCTCGCCATCCGGTCCTTCAACGACCACGTCGCGGCCGACGAAAGGGTCGACTGTGTGATGCTTCCCTTGAGCGACGGGCTCACGCTGATCCGCAAGCGCTGACCAGCGGCCCCAGCCGCGGTTCCTCACCAGAGCCGGCGTGACACGCCCGGTTAGTTCCCGGGCTCGAGGCGCGGGTACTCACCGGCCCGTAGTCCAGTGCGCAGCCGGCGGCATGGCGCGAGGCGCGGCACCAGGTTGGTGACCAACAGCTCGCCGTCCTCCGCGTCGAGGTGCCAGCGGGTGGCGTCGTAGGTGAGGCGCCCCGGGGCGGGCTCCCAGGCGCTCGTGGGGCCGAGCTTCAGCCAACGGCGCGGGGTGAGGCCGGCGGCGGTGAGCGCGGCGTAGGCGGGCTCGTCGCTCGTCGCCACGACCGGCACCGGTGCGAGCACCTCGCCCGGCTCGCGCCCGAGCTCGGCCAGCCCGTCGAGCACGGCGGTGCTCACGCCGATCACCGCCTGCGGCTCGAGCTGACGGACGAGCGATGCGACCCGGAACGCGTCGGGAGGAGTGGCGTCGGCCGATGAGTAGAGCGCGCCGGCGAGCCCCGCGGCGCGCTCGATGGGGACCACGTGGATCGCCTCGGAGAGCAGCGACACGATGAGCACGAGGTCGCCGGGCCCGATGCCGAACGCGCCGAGCAGCGCCACCATCGAACGGGCCTCGTCGTCGACGTCGGCAGCGCTGACGGGCCACGGGGTGACCACGCCGTCGATCACCAGCCGGCCGACCCCCCATACCGCGGGCGCGTCCTCGAACACCGTGACCGGCTGGCGCGCGCTCACGCGCTCGCAACCCGGGGGATCTTGTGCGGTGGGCCCTGGCGGAGCAGCACATCGTTGGGTACGAGCTCGACGTCGGGGACGATGCCGACCGCGGCGTGGACCGCGTCGGTCACGCGGGTGCGGAGATCGGCGAGGCCACGCGCGCCTTCCGACGCGTAGCCGACGCGCAGGCGGAGGCGGTCGACCTCACGCGCGGTCCGGATCACCTGGAACAGCCCGGCTTCCGTCTCGGGCACGGTCTCGACTGCCGCCCACACGTCGCCGGGGAGCACCGAGAGCCCGTCGACCACCACCTCGTCGCCCTTGCGGCCCAGCGGCCAGATCCGGCCGTGCGTGCGCCCGCACGCGCACGGCTCGCGCGTGAGCCGCACCAGGTCGTCGGAGCGGTAGCGGATCAGCGGCGCGACCTTGTCGACCAGCGTGGTGGACACGAGCTCGCCGCGCCGTGGCTCACCACTCCGGCCATTGCCCACGGGCTCGGCACCGCCGGGGTCGAGGTGCTCGATGAACGCGCAGTCCTCCCAGAAGTGATAGCCGTCGTGTTCGCGGCACTCCGTCGCCGCGCCCACGTCACCTACGCCGGTCTGCATGAAGAGCTCGAGGCCCCAGCCCTCCACCCGGGCGCGGGCGCGCGGCCCGATCGGCTCGCCCGCGAAGACCACGCCCCGGTAGCTCGCGAACACGTCGGCGAGGTTGACGCCCATCTGGGGCGCGAGCTGCTCGAGCGCGGCCACGAGTGGGCCGGAGAGCGTGTACCACGCGGTCGGGCGCAGCTCCTTGCTGAACCGGAACAGCTGGGGGAAGTCGGCCGGATGGTGATCGAGGAAGATCGGCGTCGCGCCGATGCCGCGGATCGTGTCGTGGATCGCCGGCCCCCGGAACGTGAAGAGCATGTGCGTGAAGTAGTCGCCGGGCCGGCAGCCGAGCTCCCAGAACTCGCGCACCAGCATGCTCGGCCCCCGGCCCGCGTATGGCGCCGGCGTGGGGTCCCCCGTGGTGCCGGAGGTGGAGAAGATCGCGCTGAAGACCTCGGTTATCCGCGGATCCAGGCAGAGCAGCCCTCCGTAGGGATCGCCGTGCCGGTCGCGGTAGGAGCGGATGGCGTCCTTGTCGAGGAACGGGACCTTCTCCCGGAAGTCGTCCATCGTGACGATGTCGGCCGCGGTGATCCCCGCGGCGTCCCACGTCTCACGGATCAGGCCCGAGCGCTTGTACGCCCACGGCACGAGGTCGCCGAGGAGCTTCTCCTCTTGGAGCGCGTCGAGCTCGGCCCGGGCCATGGTCTCGATCTCGGGCACGAAGCAGCGCCGGCTCGGGTCGGCCGTCGGCGCGCCCATCGGCTTGCCCATCGGCTACTCCGTGATCGTGAGGTCAGAACTTGCCGGTGCGCCCGAACCGGTAGTAGCCAGCGAATGTCTTGTTGACGTCGTCGGGGATGGGCACGATCTCGCCCAGCAGGTGTGCGCCCCACACGATCTGCGCGGTCCGCTCGACTAGCGCAGCCACGTGCATCGCTTCCCTGGGTGTCTTGCCGACGGTGAAGAGCCCGTGGTTGGCCATGAGCACCGCGCTGCGGTCTCCCACCCGCTTGGCGACCTCCTCGCCCAGCTCGTCGGTCCCGGTCGTCTTGTAATCGGCTACCTCGACGTCGCCGCCCACGAACACCACGAACTCCTCGATCACCGCGGGGATGGGCCGGTGGGTGATGGCGAACATGGTGGCGTACATCGCGTGGCAGTGGATGGTGGCGTTGATCTCCTCGTGAAGCCGCAGCGCGCCGAGGTGCAGTGCCTTCTCGGTGGTGGGGCCGCGCTCGCCCTCGAGCACGTTGCCGTCGAGGTCGCACACGACGAGGTCGTCGAGGGTCATGAGGTCGTAGTGGAGCGAGGAAGGCGTGAGCACCGCGTTGCCGTCGGGGAGGCGGGCCGCGAGGTTGCCCGCGGTGCCCTCCACGAGGCCCTTGTGGAGCATCTCCTTGGCGGTGGCGAGGAGCAGCTCTTTCGTCTCCTGCGCGGTGGGGGTGGTCGGGCTCACGGGAGGACCTCCGGATTGACGATGTGCTGCGGCCGCTCACCGGCCAGGAGGCGGGCGAGGTCGTCGGCGATCAAGCGGGAGTGGTTGGCCTCGGTGTCGTAGGTGGCGCCCCCGATGTGTGGCGTGAGGACGACGTTGTCCATCTTGCAGAGCGGATGGTCGGGCGGAAGGTGCTCGCCCACGAAGTGGTCGAGGGCGGCGCCGGCGAGATGGCCCGATCGGAGCGCGTCCACGAGCGCGTCGGTGTCGTGGAGCATCGCCCGCGCGCTGTTCACGAAGATCGCCCCCGGCTTCATGAGGGCGAACTGCTCGGCGCCGATCATCCCCTCCGTCTCGGGGGTGACCACCGCGTGCATCGATACAACGTCGGACTCGGTGAGCAGGTCGGCGAGCGAGTGAGTGGCGTCGGGCGCGTAGGGGTCGTGCGCGATCACGTTCATGCCGAGGCCCTCGAGACGCCACTTCGTGGCCCGCCCGACCGCGCCCAGGCCGATCAGGCCCGCGGTGCGGCCCGCGAGCTGCCAGGCGCGGTAGCGCTGGTAGGGGATGGTGCCGTCGCGCCAGACGCGGTCGGCGCGCACGTCGGCGTCGGCGGCCACGACGCCGCGGTCCACGGCGAAGAGCAGGGCCACGGTCAGCTCGGCCACGGCGTCGGCGTTGCGGCCCGGGGCGCGCAGCACCGGGATGCCCTTGGCCGTGGCGGCGGGGATGTCGACGTTGTTCGGGTCGCCCCGGCAGGAGCCGATCGCGAGCAGCGGCAGCTCGAGCACCGGGCCCTTCACGGAGTCGGTCTCCACGATGAGGATGTTGGCCGCCTCGGCGCGAACACGCTCGGCGAGCTCGTCGGCTTTGTAGATTCGCAACGGCGTCTGCTCGATCCACGGCTCGTAGACGACGTCGGCGATGCTGCGGAGGGTCTCGAGCCCCTCGCCGCGGAACGGCGCCGTCACGAAGGCCTTCGGTCGATCCACGGCCGCATCTTCGCACGCACGTGACGCGGGCGTCAGGCCTCGATCTCGGCGCCGTCGACCTCGCCGTCAACCAGGTCGGGGCGGTACTCCGGGTGGGCGGTGAGGTACTCCGACGCCCGCCGCATGCTGTCCTCGTTGTTCTTGTTGATGAACTTGTAGATCGGGCCCTCGAGCCACTTCCACGGCGCCTTCTCGAGGTTGTAGCGCTCGGTGAACGAGAACCGCGTGCGGTCGGGGCCGAGCGGCTCGAGGTGGATGGTGCCGATCTGGTCGTTGCCGGGCGTGCCCGAGATCATCGTGTACGTGTAGCCGCGCTCCGGCACCACGTCGGTGACGAGCTCGAGCGCGGACCCCTCACGGCCGAACGGCATCTTGTAGATCACGCGGCGAAGCCGGCCGTTGTGGTGCTCGTCGCCGGGCCAGAGCACGTCGACGCGCCGCACCATCGGCGCGTACTCCGTCCATCGCCGGTAGTCCTGGAAGAGCGCCCAGATCCGGGCGGCCGAGTGCGGCATCTCGAACGAGTATCGGTGCTCTCTCATCGTCAGCTCATCGTCGGCTCATCGTCGGTCTCCCCGGCGTCGGCGGCCGTCCTCTGGTTATGGTGTCAGGTATGGCCATCCATTACGAGAAGGACGACGAGCACATCGTGCTCATCACGATCGACCGGCCCGAGGCCCGCAACTCTGCCGACATGGAGCACTTCTTCCAGCTGCGCTCGGCGTGGGACACCTTCGACGCCGACGACGACGCCTGGGTCGCGATCATCACCGGTGTGGGGGACGCGTTCTTCACCGGGGCCGATCTCAAGAAGTACGTGCCGGAGATCACCAAGCATCAGAAGCGGATCGCCGAGGAGGGCCTCGACGAGCTCGACGGCTACAAGCTCAGCGACGGCACCGAGGCCGTGCTGCGGGGCGTGAAGCTCTACAAGCCGATCGTCGCGGCGGTGAACGGCTTTTGCGCCGCGGGCGGCATGGAGATGCTGGGCGGCATCGACATCCGTATCGCCTGCCCGGAGGCGAAGTTCGCCGTCATGGAGCCGAAACGGGGGCTCTTCGCCGGCGGCGGCACCACGGTCCGGCTGCCCCGCCAGATCCCGTTCCCGCTGGCGATGGAGTTCCTCCTCTGCGCCGACCTGATCCCGGCGGAGCGCGCGTACGAGATGGGCCTGCTCAACGCGATCGTCCCGAGGGAGCAGCTGCTCGACAAGGCCTACGAGTACGCGCGCCGCATCACGGCCAACGCCCCGCTCGCGGTGCAGGCGACCAAGAAGAGCGTCCTCGAGGGACTCGGGATGAGCTTGCGCGACGCGTACAAGAACGAGAGCCGGCTCAGCTCGATGATCTTTCAGACTGAGGACGCCAAGGAGGGGCCGAAGGCGTTCGCGGAGAAGCGCACGCCCAACTGGCAGGGCCGGTAGGTGGGTGTCGATCCGCGATCGCCTTGCCTGATCGGCGTCGGCCAGCGTACGTGGCACCCAGAGGACGTCGGCGACGACGGTGCGCCCGAGCCGCTTGTGATGTGGGAGGAGGTCGCCCGCGCGGCCACCGCCGACAGCGAGGCGGGAATGGGCGCACTCGATCGTCTCGACAGCCTCCAGATCGTGTTCTGCCAGACCTGGCAGTACGACGACCCCTGTGCGCGCCTGTGCGAGCGCATGGGCTCGTCGCCCGATCTCCGCCGCTACTCGGGGATCGGCGGCACTACTCCGCAGGTGCTGGTGCAGGAGCAGGCCGAGGCGATGTTGCGGGGCGAGCTCGATCTGGCCCTGATCGTGGGGGCCGAGGCGCTCGCCACGCAACGGCGCTTCAAGCAGCGGGGCGAGCGGTACCCGTACTCGTTCAAGCCGACCGAGAGTCGCGCGTACCCGTGGGAGGCGCCCTTCCACCCGGCCGAGGTCGCCCACGACGTGTTCCAGGCCTGGCTGACGTTCGCGATCTTCGACAACGCCCGTCGCGCCCACCTGGGCGTGAAGCCGCACGAGTACCGCGAGCAGCTCGGCGCGCTCATGGCGCCGTTCACCGAGGTCGCGGCCGAGAACCCGCGGGCCTGGTTCCGGGTCCGCCGCTCCGCCGAGGAGATCATCACGCCGACGCCCGTCAACCGGCTCGTCGGCTACCCGTACACCAAGTACATGGTCTCGATCATGGACGTCGACATGGCGGCTGCCGTCCTGCTCGCGAGTCACGAGCGGGCCGACGCGCTCGGTGTGCCTCCCGAGCAGCGGGTCTACCTGCGGGGCTGGTGCTACGCGACCGACCCGGTCTACGTGGCCGAGCACGCCGATATGTGGCGCTCGCCGGCGATGGCGGCCGCGAGCACAGAGGCCATGCGCGTCGCCGGGATCGGCATCGACGACGTCGCCCACCTCGATCTCTACAGCTGCTTCGCGAGCTCGGTGAACTTCGCCCGCGACGCGCTCGGCCTCGACGAGCGCGAACTACGGCCGCTGACTGTCACCGGCGGCCTGCCCTACCACGGAGGCGCGGGCAGCGACTACATGACGCACTCGATCGCGACCATGGCCGAGGTGCTGCGGCGCGATCCCGGCTCGATCGGCATGCTCAGCGGCGTGGGGATGCACATGACGAAGCACGCGTACGGCGTGTACTCCACGGAGCCCGGGGCGGTGACGCCGCCCGATCGGGCCGCGGTGCAGGAGCAGCTCGACGCCGGGCCTCAGGTCGCGATCCGCGACACGTACGCTGGCCCCGCCACTGTTGCCGCGTACTCGGTGGTACACGGCCGCGACGGCGAGCCCGAGTGGGGAGTCACGGTGTGCGATCTTCCCGACGGCGCCCGGGCCTACGCGAAGATCCTCGACGCCGACGTGCTCGCCGGCGCCGAGGAGACGGAGCTGGTCGGCACCGCCGTCATGCTCGAGCAGGGTGACGACGAGAAGGGCAACCTCGCCCGACCGGCCTGAAGCTGTTCACCCGCGACCTTCCGCGCATGTGGTGCGGTCTCCGGGCCTGGTGCGCGAAAGGTCGCCGGCGCAGGGTCGGCCGGGCCGTCAGGTGCCGCGCGGCAGGCCGAGCATCCGCTGGGCGAGGATGTTCTTGTTCACCTGGGTCGTGCCGCCCGCGATCGTGAGCGCGCGCATGTAGACGCGCTCGCGGCCCCAGTGCCCGGCGTTGGCGTCGGGGCCGAGCACGTCGCCGGCCACCTCGCCCAGGTGTTGCTCGGCCTCGCTCCACAGGAGCTTCGCGATGCTCGACTCGGGTCCGAGCTCGCGTCCGTGGAGCGCGGCCGAGATCGCACGCTCCGACACCAGCTTGAGGAGCTCGCCCTCGAGGTAGACGCGGGCGAGGCGCTGGCGGAGCACGGGGTCCTGCGCGGCCGTGCGCCCACTGCCGACCGGCGCCTCCTTCGCCTGGTCGAGGAGACCGCGGATCTTCTTCCGCAGACCTAGGTGCAGGTTGGCCACCGTGCCGCGCTCGTAGGCGAGCGTGGTCAAGGCAACCCGCCACCCGTCGTGCAGAGAT
>Ga0209515_10001513_pt1 | contig 38585 bp, 29 predicted proteins | sample Subgroupgradi54m_FD_187454 | JGI IMG/M metagenome (GOLD analysis project Ga0209515, IMG submission 187454) | Subsurface groundwater microbial communities from S. Glens Falls, New York, USA - GMW60B uncontaminated upgradient, 5.4 m (SPAdes)... ... | reverse complement strand
TCAATCCTCCGGCAAGTGTCGTCGTCGCAGTGGTCGATGTTGCCGTAAACATTTGTGCAACCGCTTCGCCAACAACGGAGAGTTTGGCGTAGGGAGAGGTGGTGCCGAGACCAAGATTGCCCGCAGTAGTGAGCCGCATGTTTTCGGTGAGTGTGGTGAGGCTGTCGTTTAATGTTCCGAAGCTCCATGCACCTGCAGTGGAAGACGCATAGGCATGTTTTGCATTGGTGCCGCCGCCGGTGTCCGTGAGGAGAAGTTGCGGACCCGTAGCACCGGCAACAGAAAGTTTGGCATACGGAGAAGAAGTACCGAGACCCATGTATCCATTATTAGTCAGGAAAAGTCCCGTCGTTCCCCCCGCCTGAAGACCGCCAATAAAGGTGCTCGTTGCGCCGTCAACATAGAGATTTCCAAGAATTCCAAGAGTACCCGCCGGTGTTGTGGTGCCGATGCCGACACCACCCATGAAACTTGAAGTGGCACTCGTGGTGGTTGCAGTGAAAAATGAAGCAACCGTTTCTCCCACTACCGAAAGCTTCGCGTATGGTGATGAAGTTCCGATACCCACCTTACCGCCGTTTAAGATGGTGAACATTTCACCGGAGGAATTATTCAAGGAGAGAAGATTTCCGGAGCCCATTTGCGTCGTTGAAGCCAGTGCGACGGAGGAGGAGGCGTAGATACCAAGAGGAGAATACGCGACTTCGCCCAAGAGTTTGGTGTCCATCTTCATGCGATCCCCTTGAATGAACTTCGTGTCCGTACCGCCGTCATTGATTGTTTTCGCTCCGGTACCTAGGAGATTATTGCCCACGATGACATTGCGAGAGCCCCCACCGCTAATATCGATTGCATACGCCGTACCCGCACTATCACTGATGAGATTTCCGGAAATAACATTATCAGAACCGACCGTGGGCCCACTTGCTGAAATAAGAATGGTACTCACTGCACCTGAACCACCATTGTCAATAAACGTATTTCCAGTGATGGTATTTGAGTTTGCGTTAAGGATATATATTGCTGCGCTTGTATTTGCGGAAAAAGTATTTCCGATAATAGTATTTCCCGACGAGGTGTTTGTGCCGATCTCAAGCCCCGTCACATTTCCACTGATCACATTATTGCTTACCGTGTTATATGCGGCAATTGCGCTCAGGTTTAGTGCGTCATCGCCCATGTTGAAAATTTGGTTGCCTGAAAGAGTATTATATGATGATGCATTGACCGAAATACCGCCACCGGTTCCATTGGAAAGCACATTTTCTGCCATTATGTTTCGATTCGCAGAAACCGAAAGATTGATAGCACCGGTACGCATATCTTTGATGACCATCGCACGAATTGTTGAAGATGAAGCGCCGACAAATGCGATACCACTCTGTGTCCCCGTCGTTTGATTTGCCTTGTTGCCATCAATAACAAAATTAGAAATGAGCATCTCGGTGGTTCGATTGGCATTGATCACCGTAATATTCCCCGGTGTTGAGGAAGCTACTGCCACTGTTGTCCCGCTCCCTGCACCGATGAGGGAGGTTGAGGTCGCCATCACAATAGCCATATTATCGCTTGTCGATGTACCCACACGAAAATCTCCTTCCAAAAGATAAATTTTTCCTCCACGACTACGCGATGAAGAATATGCTGCGGTGATCGCCTGATTGATCTCAACTTCATCGTTATTGTAGTCGGCAACATAATCCGCGTATGCTTTATTTGTCGAATTGTATGCCGCGACGATGTACGTGCCGTCTCTGCCTTTACCAACACACTTCCCACTCGCATCTTGGAAGCATCCGCCTGAGAGGACAAGACCATTTGCAAATGTTGAGGAGGCGGAGGTGGAAGTAACATTCAGTGCTGCGGTTTGAATACCACCGGCAAACGTTGAGGTGGCGGTTGTTGTTGCCGTAAAGAATGCAGCGACAGTTTCACCGACCACCGAAAGTTTTGCATAAGGTGAAGTGGTACCGACGCCGAGATTGCCTGTGGAGAAAGCGTAACTCTTACTTGCATCATTGGTGAAATTCAGGTTACCGACTGAAGTGAACGAAGCAGTATGAGTGACTGTCCCACTCATCGCAAGCGCAAGCACTCGTGAACCTGCAGCTTGAGAGCTGTAAATAAGCAAACTTTGCGCTGATGCGTTACCGGTCGAACCAATGGCGACCGCAGCGTTCCCCGCGACATGAAAAGCAAGTCCGGCACTATAATTTTGAAGTCTCAAAAGCTGCTCTGAACTGCTATTTCCTCCTGTTACCATAAGCCCATTCCCTTGTCCTGAAGTGGTATCGAAATTTTCCACACGTGCGATATAACTTCCGAGATTCGCTCCATTGGGGGAATACACATGAAATGGTGCTGACGGGGATGACGTTCCAACGCCGATATATCCACTTGCCCCACTGAACACCAGAGCGGGGGTGGAAGTGCCTACGACAAATGACTGCGATGGTACCCCAAATGGCGACGAAGTGCCGAAACCTGTTGAGCCCATAAACGTGGAGGTCGCCGTCGTACTTGTTGCCGTGAACATTTGCCCGACGACTTCTCCTGCAACTGAAAGCTTCGCGTATGGTGAGGATGTGCCGATACCCAAATTTTTATTTGTGTTGTCCCAGAAGAAGTTCGTGGTGTCGCCGGCGAAAGCGGTACCGTTAGCAAACTGGACTGCGCCGGTGCCACCTGCGGCACTGCCACCACTGGAAAGACACGTGCCGCCAATAGCGAAACAGCCGGCAGAAAGATTGATACCTCCTGCGGACGTGCTTGTGCCAGTGCCGTTGATGGCAAGATTTCCTCCAAAGGTTGAGGTGGCGGTAGTGGTGCCGGTAAAGAATGCGGCAACCACTTCGCCGACGACGGAGAGTTTCGCATACGGTGACGTGGTGCCGATGCCGACGTTACCATTTGCAAGTACGGTAAAGAGTGATGATGTCGCGGTACCATTTGCGGCAGTCGTGGTTGCAATATCGAAGAGCACTGTCGTGGAACCATAATTATTTTGAAGTGAAAGCTTTGCCCAAGGAGAGGTGGTGCCGATCATCACGTCGGTGTTGTACGTACCTGTTCCTCCCAATATGACCGCGTTGCTACGACGAACTTGTGCTTGTGGTCCAAGTGCGGTGGCATTAAAGAGTGTAGCGAGAGACTTAGGTCCTCCATCATAAACATCAACGTTGTTTTGTGATTGGTAACCTGCGTTTGCACCCAAGAAAAGATTAAGGTTGCCGGTGGTGTTTGCATAGCCCGCTTGATATCCGATGGCGGTTGAAGTTGCACCTGAGGTGTTGAGGCGAAGGGCATTTCTTCCGATACCGATATTATTTGAACCTGTCGTATTATCTATGAGCGTCTGATATCCTATTGCATTGTTATAAGAACCAGTCGTGTTAGAAAGGAGGGCATTAAATCCTACGGCATTATTTATCATACCCGTCGTGTTATTCTGCAATGCATAACTTCCAAGAGCATTATTGCCTCCCCCGCTGGTGTTGTAATAAAGCGCATTGTATCCAAAAGCGTTATTTTCTGTACCGCTATCATTAAAATAAAGTGCGCTTGGGCCCATTGCGTTATTACTTGAGCCACTGGTATTTAAATAAAGAGCATTTGGACCAAAAGCATTATTATAGAATCCTGTGGTATTTGAATACAGTGCACCCAGACCAATCGCGGTGTTCATCGATCCCGTTGAACCATTCGTCGCACTGAAGCCTCGAAGCGCTGACCGCCCCACCGCAAAATTATCCGTTCCCGATGTCGCATACTGCATCGCGTATTGTCCCATTGCAATATTGTATGAACTGTTCACTCCTGCCCCTGTGGTCGTTGCTCCTGCATAGAAGAAGTTGTTCGCGGTAGTAGAGGCGGTGGCGAGTACAGTGCCATTCATTTGATAGCCGGCGGTTGTCGTCGCGGTAAAGTATTGTGCGACCGTTTCGCCAACAACAGAAAGCTTCGCATAAGGTGACGTGGTACCGATGCCGACGTTGCCCGAGTTCACCACCGTGAAACGTGAGGTAGAGTTTTGTTGTACATCGAGGAGGTTGCCTGCACCGAGCTGATTCATGGTGAGCAGTGTCTGCGCAGAAGAAGTGGCAATGGTCGAGGTGGCATCAGTGCGAACGAATTGTGATGAGTCGAGATTGTCGAGCGTGTCGGCAATGAATGCGACAGGGGTAGTGCCAATAGTTTTGCGCGGGGTCATTTCACCATCCCAGACAGGAGTGGTGGTCGTGGCGCCGATCTCTACGCCAAGGTAGAGGGGTTGGTTCCAGTTGACGCCCGTGAGTGCGGTGACGGAGCCGAGCATGACTGAAAAGAGACCGTTCGTCACTTGGACACGATTGGTGGTGGTGCGAGTTTCTTCCCAAATATTCGTTGTGGTGGCACTTACGGGAGCAGTGTAGAGACGGAAGGTGATGTTGTAGGTACCATCAGCAACTGCGGTGTTGGTGGTGTCGGTGAGACGAGCCTGATAATTGACTTGTTTGGTGAAGTTGGAGACTTGAGCGCTCACCTCAAAAGGTGCGACAAAGAAACCCAAAATAAGTATTCCGGGGAGCAATTTCCTCCACCAAGTTTTCTCTCGAAAATGAGACAAGGTCATGAGTACCGTGTGGTTCCACCAAGCGAAACACCCGAGCAAAAAATGCCCCGGGAATCTCTATGGTTACTGTTTATTTTAGCACTTAACCACAACGTTTTATAAGAAAAATTATCCCCGAAGTGGGGATAACTTTTGCAGGAAAATTTTTGAGAGAGGGTAATAAAAAATTACCACTTTCCGGTGCACATTTTTTTGCCAATTTTTGTCGCCAGTGTGCCAACAAAAAGTCCGAGCAAAAGCCCCGCGAGTACGTCGATCGGCCAGTGTACGCCGACGGCAATGCGCGCAACGCCAATGAATATTGCGCCAATCAAAAACCACTTTCCCATCGTGTGATTTTGAAAAAAAAGTGATATTCCTAGCGCTGAAAAAAAGGTTGCATGCGTAGAAGGAAATGCACCATAGAGGTTGTTCTCATAAGTGAGCGGAATAAAGTTGAGTGCAACAAATGGTCGAGGAATGTGTGAGAAATGCTTGATGGTTTCGGCGAACAACATAGCAAGCACCATGGGGAAAACAAGTCGGAGTGTGCGAAATATATTGCTCTTGAGTGTCCCCTTGTACAAAAGTAATTCGTATGTTCCCGCGATAATAATAAGGAGATACGGAAACCATTTTGCAAAAAATACCGCAATAAATGAGAGCACCTGCGAGGAAGACGCGAGCGTATAGAGTGCAACGAGTATGTCGTGATTGAATGTGTGCATTATGGTGAGTATACACGAACACTCATTATTTTTGCAAAACATCTTAGTCTCGCCCTCAAATAACATTTGATCCAACTGTCTAAATATTATCCCCTGAATATCGTTGAAGCAAAATTATCTTAACATGAGCGACCGCTCATCCTAAGATAATTTTATTTTAGTGCGAAATAATCTTTAATTGGTTTATCGTTTTCAATTTTTTCAACAACCATATAGAGCACGTCTTTCCCGATTTTAAAATCTGCTTTCAATAAGACAATAAGCTCTTCGCAATCGTATGGATAAACCCAGACACTATGCTGGAGTTTATAAAAACCATAGGCTTCAATAGTGCGACGCAAGCGACTGCGTATTCCTTTTCTTTGTTCACGAATATCATAAATCACCACCCTCCAGCGTTTGTCCCAATGGCGTTTTTTTCTTTCTTCAGGAGAGCGGAGAAGCAAGCCTTCGAGTTGGCGTTTCCCTTTTTCTGAAAGTTGTACATATTTTCCTTTTGCACCACCCTTCAATTCAATCATTCCTCGTGCAAGTAATTTTTCAAACGCACTTCCAATTAAATATTTTGGATTGAGGCGACGCTTTTTTCCTCCATCAAGCAGTGCAAGTGCTTGTAATGCATTTGGTGCAAGTAGCGCGACACTCAAAAGCCCCGCGCCGGCGATAGTACGAAGTACAACTTTTTGAATGTTTGTTCTCCTGCGAATAACTTTTGCTTCTTGTTCAATTTTCCCCATCAAAAAAGTATATCACATAAATTATCTTAAGGTGAGCGGTCGCTCACCTTAAGATAATTTTGTTTTTTATTTTTTGCTTTGTTTTTCCTACGGGTGACGATTGAGCATGCATAAATTTTTGAATATCATTGCGATAGTGATTGGGCCGACTCCGCCAGGCACCGGCGTAAAAAGTGCTGCGCCTTCCACACAAGAAGCGTCGATATCGCCACACAATTTTCCTGCCACTTCACTCGTCCCCGCATCAATAAGCATCGTTCCATGTGCAAGCATTGTGTTTGTAATGAGCCCCGGTTGCCCCACCCCACTCACAATAAGTGCTGACTCGCGTGTGTATTCCTTGAGATCAGAAATCGGTTGATCAATAACGGTCACTCGTGCACCAAGGTGACGCAGGAGCAATGCAACCGGTTGCCCCACAAGGCGACCATTGCCAAGTACGAGCGCTTCGTGCCCTGCGACTTGTGCATTTGCTCGCTCGAGAATCTCTTGCACCGCCCCCGCCACCGGAGGAAGCACGCGTGACTCACCGCGACGAAATGCAGCCATCGCTTCCACAGAAAGCACGTCAACATCTTTGGTGAGGGAAATACTGTTCAAAACTTTTTGTGTATCAACATGTGACGGAAGTGGCAATTGAACAATGATGCCCTTTACTCGCACATCACTATTGAGTGTGTTAATTCTTTCAATGAGTATTTCGGTGTCTGCCTCCTCCCTAAAAACATGCTCAATAACAGGAATATTCAGTCGCCCCGCAACAGTCTTTTTCATGCGCACAAAATTTGCCGTCACCGGATTCTCACCGGCAACAATGATTGCAAGCGTAGGGGGCTCCGTGTGCATCGTCAGTGCGCGCAATACTTGCGCCTCGATATCACTCGCAATTTTTTTCCCATCAATGATCATCAGCAGTGAAATTATTTTTTATTGCCATAGGACTTTCACAAACGGATGAGATTCGCGTTTTTCCGCCCGAGTGATCTCGGAGAAGCTGTACATGCCAGTACTGCTTCCCGAGGCGCTTGGGAGAAAAACGTGAAGGTCGCCGTTTTGCGTAAGTCCTATGCCACCTCTTTCCATTTACCGGACTTCAGTGTGCCAAGCGAAACATCTCCGACCCGCACGCGCGTGAGTGTCATCACTGCATTACCACTCTTGCCTGCCATGCGACGAATCTGTCGCGTCAGTCCCGTGTGCAGTACGATACGAAATCCTTTTCCTCCTTGTACGCGCTCGATGACATCAGCTTTTGCGATACCATCGATCAAGCGGATACCTTTTCTCCATTGCTTCATTTCCTCATCGGAAAGAGGATACTCAAAAGTGACGATGTATTCTTTTTCGGTCTCAAACTTTGGGTGTGTACTTTTATACAACAAATCACCATCATCAGTCATGAGCAAAAGCCCATCACTCTCTTTGTCGAGGCGACCAACTGGCTTTAGGTGTTGGAGCTCAGGTGGGAGTAATTCCATGACCGTTGGTGCTCCCGTCTCATCGGCCTTGCGTGAAGTAATATAGCCATACGGCTTATGGAGCATGATGGTCATTTTTGTCTCATTGGTCTTTTTGGTGACAACTGTACCTTTATAACTCACCTCATCCCCCTCATTCACTTGGTCGCCCAAGACTGCCTTGCGTGCACCAATACGAACCACGCCCGCAATAATTTCTTTGTCTGCGGCGCGACGGGAGATACCTATGGTGTCTGCTAAATATTGATTGATGCGCATAATACTTCCACTCTACCGTAAAGGAGCCGAAGATACAATGGCACATTAAATTCCCGAGCGTGACAAGAGTGTCTTGATTGTCTTGAGTGCGATTTTGATATCGAGCGCCAGTGAACGATTTTTGAGGTAATACAAATCGTAGGAAAGCTTCACTTTTGTTTCTTCAACATCGGCACCATGATGCGGATGATTGTCGTGATGTACCTGCGCCCAACCGGAGAGTCCCGGGGTGATGAGATGACGCATGTTGTAGTACGGAATCTGCTCGTGATAGTGCGCGACGAGCGCAGGAATCTCAGGACGAGGGCCGATGAGCGAAAGATCACCGCAGAGTACGTTCCAGAGCTGTGGAAGTTCATCGATGCGTGAAGTGCGCAAGAATCTTCCGAAAGGTGTGACGCGTCGCATGGCGACATCATCGTCAGTAGTCATTGTGCGAAATTTAAGAACAAAAATGGAATGCCCACCGCGACCCACACGCTCTTGGACAAAAAACACGGGGCCACCACTTAGCTTAATGCCGAGCATCACAAACGGATACACGACAAGCGAAGGAATAAAAATAATGAGCGTGAGGAGCATATCAACCGCACGCTTCAAGAGGTCATAGCCGAAATGTGCACGCGAGGAAACATTTTCAAGAAACCAGCTTTCGGTAATAAGCGAAAGCGGGATGCGGTCAAAAATATCTTCGTAGACATGATGCTGGTCAACAAAATGAATATGCGCAAAAATAAGATTGTAGAGCTTGGGAAGTATTGGTGCGACACGAGGGTTCTTGATATCGGCAACGATCGTCGTCACCCCTTCACCATAAATGCGCTCGAGCACTTCTTTTTCAAAATCAAGACCCGAAAGCTCGTCAATATCAACCCATGTCAAAAAATGCATCGGATAAAAAGGATTACGATTGACCACGCGATAAAGCTCTCGTGTTTCCTCTCCTGCGCCAATCAGCACCGCCTTCTCTTTACGCCTGATGCCGAGTTTCTGTGCGACAACAACACGCCACACACCGATAAAAATAAATGAGACGAGAAGCTCGATAAAGAGAACTGTCTTGGGCGTAATTCCAAAAAATGGAATGAAGTAAAAAAAGAGTACCGCAATAACCGCGTTGGCGAGTTGTGCATTAAAAATAAGCGTTGGGATCCTGCTCTTTAATACCACTGCATGAGGTTCATAAAGTCCTGCAATATAAAACACCAGCGCCCATACCACAAAAAGAAAGGTGAAGGGAATCGCATGAAGGACAAAGAGTTCAAGTGTGGGAACTTCGAGTGTGCGCAGAAAAAGCGCACTCAAAAGCGAGCCGTAGAAGAGCGCAAAATCTCCAAGCAATAAAAGGAATTTTTCTTTTCCCGAGATAGGATGCATATTACCAACGATAACAGAAAAAAACAAAGGAAGGAAGCATTCCCGATCTCCACTTTTGGCGCATTATGAACTTGTCGCCTGCGGTATTCATGGGTAGTACATGAGTACAACCCATGAATGTCCTCGGCTCCGCATTCATACTGCATCCAAAACTGAAGACCGCTGACGTCATAACTCCGCCACTGAACTCCATCCAAAAATTGCACACGCTAACGTTGTTTTGAAAAAGAAACCTACAAGAAATTTTTATGTTGCAGCAACAAACAACACATGAAAAGCTCGCCGAAAAAAACTGAAGACCGCTGACGTTATAATTCCACAAAAGATACTGAAACTTATAGGAAATTTTTGTGTTATAGTATCAAGTAACACATGAAAGACTCGCCAAAAAAACTGAAAATTCTTTATCTTATTACCAAATCCAACTTTGGTGGTGCACAACGCTATGTCTACGACCTCGCGGTTGAAGGAGCAAAACTCGGACATGACGTACTTGTTGGTTTTGGTGGAAGTGGCGTGCTTGCAACAAAATTGGAGGCAAGGGGTGTGCGCACAGTGAGCATCCCCGAACTTGAACGGGACATAAATCTCCTCGCTGACTGCAAAAGTTTTGTTGCACTCTTTCGAGTAATCAAAAAAGAATCACCCAATGTCGTACATTGCAATAGCTCAAAAATGGGTGGACTTGGCGCACTTGCCGCGCGCACCTACAATCTCCTCGCTCACACCAAACGTCTTATGGGGAAAAATGTTCATACGGTGCGGATTATTTTTACCGGTCACGGTTGGGCATTCAACGAAGAGCGCAATGACTTCCAAAGATTTCTTATTGGCTGTGCACACTGGGCAACCATCGCATTTGCCCATCGCACAATCGCGGTCTCGCGCAAAACACGCGAACAAGTCGGCAAGCTCCCTTTTGTGCTTCACAAAATTGTGATCATTCACAATGGTGTCGGCACACCGACGACACTCTCGAAAGAGAAAGCGCTCGAAACTATTTTTGGAACACATAAAACTTTATGGCTCAAAGAAAAACCTTTTATTGTGGGGACCATCGCCGAACTCCATAAAAACAAAGGACTCTCCTATGCGATTGAAGGAATTGCGCAACTCAAGAAACAAGTTGATGTTTCTTTGCTTTTTATTATTATCGGCGCAGGAGAAGAGCATGCGAGCCTTGAGGCACTCGTACAAAAACTTGAACTCACAGACGTTGTGTTCTTTGCAGGACAAAAAGAAAATGCTTCAACACTCCTTTCTGCATTTGATATATTTCTCCTCCCCTCCATCACTGAAGCATTCCCCTATGTGATTCTTGAAGCGGGAAATGCAGGGCTCCCCGTGATTGCAACCTCAGTCGGTGGCATCCCCGAAGTGATCGATGATATGGAGAGTGGCATCCTCATCCAGTCAAAAAACTCCGGAGAAGTAACCCGCGCACTTGCCTACCTTATCGAAAACCCCGAGCGTCGTGAGGCCATCGGCGAGGCACTTGCCACACGTATCCATGGTCGTTTTAATCTGGAAACGATGGTTGAAAAAACTTTCGAGCTTTACGAAGAAAACTAAAACTCATCTCAAAATACCTCCCATTTTTTATGTTTACAAATATAGATTTTATGTAAAAAATGGAAATTTGCTTTTTTTTCAGCAAAAGTATATATTGTGATTATGAGAATATTCAAACGCTTTATTGAGAAAGATATTGTTGCTCTTCTTTTTAAAGGAAAAGCTATTCTTCTCTTTGGTCCACGACAAGCGGGAAAAACAACCCTTGCAAAAAAAATCATTGCCCCATATGGCAGTGATGGACTCTACCTCAATTGCGAACTTGCACACGTGCGGAATGCTTTCATACTCGGAGAGCCCGCATCTATTAAGGCTCTTATTGGTAATAAAAAAATTGTTGTTTTTGATGAAGCGCAAACAATTATGAATATCGGAGCAATATTAAAGACATTTCTTGATACTCATAAAGATATACAAATTATTGCCACGGGGTCGTCTTCATTTGATCTCGCAAATAAAATCAATGAACCGCTCACCGGAAGAACATTTGAATTCACTCTTTACCCACTTTCTGTTCACGAAATATCGTCAGATGGCAAATGTACCCCGCAAGAATTTTACGAACTACTGAAAACTGGTTCATACCCTGAAGTGGTTGCACAACAAGGTGATTTGCTTAAGCAAAGTATTCTCAAAAACATTGCGACAAATTATCTTTATAAGGATATATTTATTTTTGAATCAATAAAGAATCCTCTTGTTTTTGAGAATATGATAAAAATGCTTGCCTTTCAAATCGGAAATATGGTTTCTTTTAATGAGCTTGCACAAACACTCGGTGTAAGCAGAATAACTGTTGAAAAATATATTAGACTTCTTGAGCAAACCTACATCATAAAACGAGTAAATTCATTTTCAAAAAATGGAAGAAACGAGCTTAAAAAAGCATTTAAAATTTATTTTATCGACCTTGGCATCAGAAATGCCGTCATTGACTCACTTGCCCCAGTCGAGAAACGCAAGGATAAAGGGAATGTATTTGAAAATTTTGTCTTTCTCGAGCTCTTGAAGCAGGGTGCAAATGAACCTTTCCCACCACAAATATTTTTTTGGAGAACAGAAACAAAAATGGAAATAGATTTCATTCTCTATAAAAATGAGGAAGTAAGTGCGATTGAAACCAAGTGGCAAAAAGAGGATGTTCGTTTCAACACATTCCTTAAATACTATCCCGAAGCGCAAACAAATATTGTCACAACATTCGATTTTATAAATAAATAACCCCTCGGCTCTGCCGGGGGGCTGTTTATTCTTACACAGTAGTGCTATCCGCACCACCCTCAAGTTCTTTGATTCTCTTTTTTAACTCAATCATCCGGAGCTCTCTATCGATCATCAACTTATTCATTCTTGAGACTTCGGTCAAATGTTCTTCAACTTCTTTTTTGGTTTCTTCCAAACTTGAGTTTACACTGTTGAGGGTATGTATTTTGCTGCGAAGATTGATGATCATTATTTCGAATGACCGTGCGAGATTTCCGATTTCGCCTGTTTTTTTTGTGAGATTTTGGTCAACTCCCTGCTCAAGATTTCCTTCTGCTGCCTGAATAGCGACTTGTTCGAGTTTTTTTATCGGGTGAGAAAGCAGCGAGGCAAAGAGGTATGCCAAAAGTAAGCCAACTGAAACCGTAAAGAAAACAGTATAAATTATTTGCAGACGTATCAAATCAAGTCCCTTTAGAAAATCATCACTGTAAGCACTTACACCAATTATCCAATCCCATTCGGGGACATAGACCGTTGCAGACACCATCATCGAATCTGTTTTTTCACCAATATTCTTCCAAGGATAGTAGTGAATGTATGAATCCCCGCGTGCAAGTTTTGTGCTGTTATCGATGATATCTTTGATGGTGAAGTTCCCTGCTTGATCTTTTTCATTGATGATATTTTCACCATTGCGATACATGTTTTTAGAGACGAGATAGTCTCCCTGACTATTGATTGCCCAGATATACCCTCTCTCGCCAATCTTTTGCTGCGACATCAAATCTTTTAATTCGGAGATCAATTTGTCATTTAAATCTCCGCTTTTAAAATCAGTGGTATATGCGGTTGTCCCGATAATCAAATCTAAGGATTTGAAATAAGTGAAAACAGCCATTTTTTGTCGTGGCCCCTCAGTTCTCCCATCATCAGCCCAAGTGTAGTTGAGTACGATTGTTTCTTTATCTTTCAGCGCTACGATCTTCTTGATCGCATCCGAAAAGACAAGGGCAGTACTGGAGCTAGTCATCTTAAAAAGATTGTCAGCTCTGTCTACCTTATTTTGCAAGACAAAAGTATCCCCCTTTGAATTGAACATGAGCACATTACCGCTTGAACCGATCTTAATCTCAGCGATTTTTTTTAATGCCTTTGCAAATTCACTCTCAGGTACTTGCCCGCGAGAGTCGGAGACGAGCTCGATTATTCCTTCGGCACCGAGTGTCACCGACTCTAATCTTTTTTGATACAGAAACTCCTCTCTCTTTAAGATACGGTCCTGCTCTAAGATATATACTTCGGTCGTGTTGAACCAATCTTTGGCGATATTCTTTAAGTCCTTTTCCGTATTGACAAATGTTTCACTCTGGAAAGTGTTGTAAACTTGGAATCCGAGCAGTGCTACTGGTGCAACAACCAGAAAGAAAGACATCACCAAGAGTCGCCATTGTATACTCGCAAAAAAGGACGATCTCATGAACTCGGGTTATTGTTTGTAATACCCGTTCTCATCAAAGACGGTCTCCCATTCTTTTGAGATATTATTCATCGCATCTTCCGCAGAAATTGTTCCTTGAACAACGTATTTATACCAATAACGCTGACTGATCGTAATCAACTTTGAATACTCAGGTACCGCCCAGAAGTCTTTCACGATGTTCATTGATTCAACAAATGGTTTATTGATTGGGGATGCATTCAAGAATTCAGTCGAGGCAAGCACTGTTTTATTACAGGTCAATCCACCAAGTTCCGCCCATTTTTTCTGCACATCATCTCTTGCAAACCACTCAAGGAACTTGAATGCTTGATCCTTCTTCTTTGTATAACTCACGATAGAGATACCCTGCCCACCAAGAGAAGCAGCCTGTCCTTTAGGACCCTTCGGAGCTGCGAAAAATCCGATTTTGTCGTAATAGTTGGGATTCTTTTGCTTGTCCAAAAGTTCTGGAGCGATTGCAAAATAACCCATTCCCATCGCCACCTTACCGTCGATCATTGGCTGGTTAGAGCTTGAGTTTGTGTCGAGGTAATACTGTGCCCATTTTGGACTGGTGTACTGGTAAAGCTGTTTATAGAACTTCAGCGCATCAACACCTTCTTTAGTATTAAGGATGCCGTCCACTTTATAAGTCTTTGGGTCGCCGAGATTAGCTCCCCATGCCCAAACCAAGGAATCAAGACCCATGGTAATACCGTCGTAATTCGGCTCAGTCCACACAAGAACACCATAGAAGTCCTGCTTTGGTCTGTAGAAAAACTCAGCAATATCCTTTAAGTGGAGCCATGTATCTGGAGGCGTAAGATCGTAGCCATATTTCGCTTTGAAATCTGCTTTTTCTTTGGGATCTTCAAATAAATCTTTGCGATAAGCAAACCCTGCCGCATCACCTTCTGCGGGAAGTGCCCAATAGTGCTGACTACCTTTAGGATATTCTGCATATCCAAGGAGGGAGGCATCGGTGAACTTCTGTGCCATATTGTTGTCACCTATCCATTTCGTTAGCTCAACATAATCACCTTCTTGTGAACCACGTCCAAGCCACTGCGAGTCGCCGACCACAAGGTCAAATCGTGAGCGACCCTTTTTCTTCATTTCGTTAAAAAATGTATCCGTCCATGTACCCCATGAATCTTGGACAACGGTTACTTTAATACCAGTTTCCTTTGTAAAATCCTTAGATAACTGCTCGAGATAATCTGCAGGCTTCCACTCTGCCCAAAAAATAGTAAGACCATCATCAGCAGTCCCTGTTTCTGCAGTTGTTTCTGTTGCAGGAGTTGTAGTGGTGGTCTTGCTGTTGTTATAAAAAACAAAAGCACCAATCGCAATGAGGATAATGACAATCAGACCAATGAGCGGTCCTTTTGACTTTGCTTTTGGAGACACGTTGCTCACATCACCTGTGGTGTATGAAGCGCTGTCTCCTTGATTATTCTGATCTAAAGGTGGCATATAAAAAATTATTAACTCAACTAAAAAAATCTTGATTAATTATACAAGGACATTCTCACCTCCACAAGTGTTCGAGGTGGATAAAAATCCGATTTCCACAGATCATACTAAATACCAAGAAATTCGTTTTTCATGTGTTCCGGATGAGAGACGCGGGCATGGCGGCGCATCCCCATAATAAGCCCTATACCGACAAACTCGGTCATCAGATGCGAACCACCATAGCTCATAAATGGGAGTGTCTGCCCAGTGACCGGCATGAGTCCCATGTTCATGCCAATGTGTACAGTAAATTGCGTCATAATAAAAATCGCAAATCCCATAGCAAATAATGTCTCAAAATTTGTTGCACCAATCATTGCATTTGCAAGTATACGCCACACAATAATCCCGAAACAAAGTAGAAGCAGGAGCACACCAACAAAACCCCACTCTTCTGCAAAAGAGGCAAAAATAAAGTCCGTCTGATATTCAGGGAGAAATTTGAGTCGTGACTGCGTGCCGTACCCCACCCCTTTCCCAAGTACTTGTCCTGAACCAACTGCAACGGTCGACTGATACGCATTGTACCCTGCTCCGCGAATATCACTCGCAGGACTCACGAATGTACGGATGCGTTGTTTTTGGTACGGATGAAGCACAAACCCCCACAAGAAAAGCATGGAGAGTATTCCTGCGCCAAACACCAAAAAGAGATGCTTCTTTGAAATCCCCGAGGCAATTGTCATGCCAAACCATATGGTAAAAAGAATAATTGCTGAACCAAAGTCCGGCTGCACAAGCACCAACAGTGTAGGCACAAGCGCATAGAGTCCGGAAATAAAAATATGTTTCCAATGTGCAATCTCGATATGCCGTCGTGAAAAATATTTTGCAAGCACGAGAATGAGTACGAGCTTCATTGGGTCTGCAGGTTGCACAGCAATAAAACCAAGGTTAAACCATCCACGCGCACCCTTAAATACACTTCCTGTTACAAACAAAAGAAGGAGTGCGGATGTGCAGCACACAAAAATCGCAAGAATGATATGGGAGCGACGTAAAATACGCGTATCAAAAAACGAAATGAGCAGTGCAACAACAAGCACAAGAGGGATAATCATCAGCTGTTTTGAAAAATAATTATTGAGCCCCACAAACGCATACATTGAAACAAGTCCTGCGCCAAGAATAGGGAGTGTTCCTAAAAAAAGTATCCAATCGATGTGCCGCAGACGATGAAAAAACATAGAAAGGATTATTGCGGAATCATCCAATTGACGCGAGGAATAATTTCGATGACCGAAGGAGCCTTTTTGCACATTGCGGTGCCAATCTGTGCGTAGATATCCGCAAGTTCTGCGCCACTTGCCGCAGGGTAATAATTTTCTGGCGCACTGGCAAGCTTGGTGAGATACTCTCCGTTCGCATCGGTGCCAAGTCCTATGGTGTAGATGGTGATATTATTTTGTTTTGCTTCAGCCGCGACCGCAAGTGCGTATTCTTCGGGAAATTTTTTATCCTTCCCCTTCGGATCCTTTGGGAATGTTGGTGCACCATCAGTAAGAAAGACAATTACCTGGCGCGCATCGGGATTATGCCTTTGTGTGGCAAATTCATCAATGGCACGTCGGAGTGCCTCGCCAATATTGGTATACTGCGTGCCATCAGTGTGAATCGTTGTGTTGCTAATCACTTGAGTCATGCGACTGAATTGATTGGTGAGCGATTGATCGATGGGATTTGATGCAGCGGTTGCAAAAGAAATATATCCTGCTTGATCATTTTTTGTGAGATGTCCGACAAATTGAGCGGCAGCATTGAGCGCATCGGTGAGCGGCTGCGGCGGGGTTCTCCCATCACTCCGCATTGATCCCGAACGATCAATCGCGAGAATTGCATCAATGGGGGTTTCGCACTTCCCTGATTCTGCGGCATAATTAAGCGGTCCGGTCCACGTAAAGAATATCGGCTCCTTACTTCCACCAACACTCTTTTCAACGATCGTCTTTGAAACAGCGACAGGTTGTCCAGTTTTGTCATAAATGATTGCGAGCACATCGACATTGCGGTAGACATCGGCTGTTTCATTGGAGAGGAGTGCGGAAAGGCGTGGTTTTTTGTCGGGACTTTCGAGTGTTTTGTTTTCGACGCTAAAAATTTTCTTTGCGCTTGCTGCTTTTGTCCATGCGAATCCCGGGGTGATACTGAGTAAACCTTTTGTGGCAATCTTCGCGCCCGTATTCATATTGTCAACAAAAATAGCGAAACGTTCCCCGGGAAGTGCGTAAGATTCACCCGATTTTTCCGCAATAACATCTCCCGCATCATCAAAAAGTTGTGCGACATACTCGAGCTTTGTTGCTGCTGCATAAAAATTGGGATTCTCGATATATGCGACAAGGTCATACACTCCGCTGCGCACCGGAAATACTTTTGTCCAAAGCGTATGGAGGTCTTGTACTGAGGTTTTACAAACAAGCGCACATGGACCACCACAATCAATCCCCTCTTCACCTTGATTTTGTTTTTTGTCGGCACACGAAGGAACCTCTTGATGGGTGAGCGTGTAAGGAATCAGAATAAATACGGTCACCACAAGAATGACCGCGAATATAGCAATGATGCGACGCTTAAGTGCCCAATCCATATTGCTATCATAGCAAAAAAAACTCCCTTTATAAAGGGAGTTTTTTACGTCGCAGGGGCTTCGAGATATTTTTTGACCTTGGTGACAATATCATCAATGCGCATGTCTGCCTTGACGAGATATTCCACTGCGCCGAGTGTGACTCCACGCTTTGCATCTGCTTCTTGTCCGAGATTAGAGAGCACAAGCACAGGAATATCTTTCAACTTTGCATCTGCTTTTATTTCAGTGAGCACCTCAAAGCCATTCTTCTTGGGCATCATGAGATCAAGGAGCATTACTTTAGGAAGCACCTTTGCGGAACGGAGTGCCTTGAGTGCTTCGTCGCCATCAGTGGCAATCACCACAGCAATGTTCTCATGTGCAAATTTTGCACCGTACGCCTTATCGATATAAATATCGTCCTCGGCGATAAGTACCCATGGTCCTTCGGGAATTGGTTGGTCTGTCATAATGTGTATATAATATCAAAATTTAATCAAAAAATATAGTGCTTACTTGTTGTTGAACACTATACTATTAGTGTAATCTATTTATTCTTTTCTTCAAAGATGGTGTTGACACGATTGATGATGTCTTCGAGACGATACTGACTTTTCACAATATAGTCAACCACATTTAGATGAAACGCTCGCTGGATTTTCTCAGGACTTGCAGAAACAGAAGCGACCATCACGGGGACATCTTTCCAGTCGGGATTTTCACGGAGCACTTCGAGGAATTGGAGTCCGCCCATTCCCGGAAGGAGCAAGTCGAGCCAAATCAAATCGGGGAGCTTGCTGTTTGACTTGATAATCTCGAGCCCTCGCTCTGCGGTCATGGCGAAGAGGACGGTATATCCTGCTTTTTTCAATTTGATTTGAATTGCATCCTGAAGAGCCTGCTCATCCTCGATCACCAGAATTGTTTCAAATCGTGCCATACGTATTTGACATTATCGCATACAAATTGCTCAAGCGATATGTCTTGCTATCCACAGTAATGCAATTATATTTTTGCATTAACTGAGCAAGGCATATATGATGAAGCTATCATGACTGAGCAGAACGACGCCTTCCGAGCGCAACTTGAAGAACTCAAATCAGAATTCTTAAACGTCGTCTCTCATGAACTCCGCACCCCGGTCACTATCGCCCGTTGGAGCACTGAGGTGGTGCTTGATGGCTATTATGGAGCAGTTGAAAATAAAAAAGTAAAAGAGGCACTTGAAAAATCGTACGAAGCAATGGGTCGTCTCAACGAGAGTTTGAATGGCATCATCACCGCACTCTTGGCAGCAGAAAACAAGATCACACTCGCGCAAGGACCGGTGCGTCTTCGAGAGTTTCTCGATGACACTATTCTTCATCATCATCCACGCATCGCACAAAAAAGTATCACCTTACATATTGCACACGAAGGAGCACCAAAGGAAGTGCATGCGGATAAGAGTGCACTGCGACACATCGTCCACACGCTCCTTGAAAATGCCGTTGACTATACTCCCGAAGGAGGAGCAATTACCTTGACTGCAACAAGTGGTGACTGCGGCTGCGCACATCTCTCCATCGCCGACTCTGGTGTGGGTGTCCCTCCTGAATGTCGCACCGCAATTTTTGAAAAATTTTATCGTGGGAAATGGGCAGTGGCAATGAAGCCCGACGGTCTCGGGCTCAATCTTTTTATCGCAAGAAAATTTGCCGAAGCGCATGGTGGCACACTCGTCATCGAAGAAACAACACAAGCAAAAGGGGCTCAGTTTACCTGCATTATTCCCACTGAAGGAGCGCCTGTTCACTAGACTGACAAGGATGCATCGCCTTCTTGTGGCTTCATTCCTGCGCGAGGGATGGTGAAGAAAAATGTAGTACCCTTTCCTGCGATTGATTCGAAGCGCACTACTCCACCCCACCCTTCAACAAGTGATTTCACGAGTGCAAGTCCCAATCCAGAGCCTTCGGGAACATACTGAATCGCATTTTCTGCACGATAAAACTTTTGGAATATTTTTGCCTTATCGGCATCAACAATGCCGATACCATAATCACGCACTGCGTATTCGAGAATATCTCCCTTGAGTACGATGATAATTTCAATAGTGCTTCCCTCGGGTGAATAATAACTTGCATTGATAAGCAGGTTGCGGATAACTTCCCAGATGACGTCCTTCCCCATTGGAATTTGAGGTATCACTTCAGGCTTCGTTATTATTTTTACCTGCTGTTTGCGTGCCTCAAGGTTTGGCCTCAATGAATCAAGTACGGTGTTGGTCACATCAATAATCCCCAAAGGGACAGGAGCGATGCGCACCCGTTTCGCCTCAACGCGCCCAATTTGCAAGAGAAGATTAACGAGATTAATCATGCGGTCGGCACTTTCATAAATACGCCCGACGAATGCCTTTTGATCTTCACCAAGCTCCCCCGCATCACCATTGGTGAGCATTTCCGCAAACCAACGCATTGAGGTAAGCGGGGTGCGCAGTTGATGCGATGCAACCGCAATGAAACTCATGCGTGCATCTTCAAGTTGTCGTGCCGCGCGCATGTCACGAATGGTCACCACACTTCCAAAAAGATTATTATTTGTCGTATTGAAAACCGGCGCAATAAACACCGAAACCGCAATGAGTTCTCCGCGTGCAGTTTGCAAATAACAATCTTGCTCAAGTTCGATGTTGTTTTCAATAGCAAATGGATCGGACCAATTTTCTTTTTTAATGGGGGTGCCATCTTTGTGTACCAACTTAATGACATCAGTCACATATTTTCCAAGAATCTCATCTTCAGGACGTGCAACTAATTCTTCAGCAACAGAATTTACGAGCGCAATATTGCCATCGACGCCGACCATGAGCACCCCATCGGCAACAGAGGCAAGTGCTTGTTTTAATTCTTCAGCACGAGTTTGTGTTGTTTGTGTCGCATTTTTTATGCGAATAAGCATGAGGTTATATGCCTTTGCAAGATCAACAATATCTCCCTCCCCTTCGACTTTGATGAGATGGTCGAAGTCTCCACGTGCAACATCGCCAAGCGCATTTTTAAGTTCGTAGAGTGGTCGTGAAAGTGACTTGTTGATATAGAGCGCAATCGTAAGAAGAAGAATAGTCATAATGCCGAGTATCCCCGCCTCTAAATTGGTCTTGTATTTTGCATCGGCAATTGCCGCAGCCTTTTCACTTTCTTGACGTGCAAGTTCAAAACGAAGCAAACGATCGAGCGCAGTATTCATCAATACCTCACGCTCCTTTACCGCTTCCTGGAGTGACGCAATATGTCGCGCATCATGTGCGCCAAGGAGGCTTAATTCATCAACAAGCCCGCTCACAAATAATTCTTTTGCCGCGGAGAAATCATGAAGCAAGTCGGGGCTGTCTTGAATATTAAGCAATCGTTCGTAAATAAATTCTTGATGGTTGAGTTCATCCACGCGTGCAAAGATTGTTTTTTGTGCTTCAGCAAATTCAGTCGGAGTATTTGCTTGCTCGAGAGTAAGGAGCGTGTTTGTTATTTCAAAAATAATGGAACGTGCACTTAATATTGAAACAATGCGTGGAGTACCATCAGAAATAATGTGATCAAATGACTGCTGGAGTGTTTGTGACACTGAGGAAAAAAGGATTCCTGCAACTGCAAGTATGAGTGCGGCAAAAAGCGAGACACCGAAAATTTTTGTACGAATAGTTGTGCGCATAGATTATTTTTTTTCTTGAGCATGAAGAGCCTCGATAGCCACTGTTCCAATTTTCTTCCCTACACTATATCCTTCTTCATTATCAATCGCAAAATTTATTCCCGCCCAATTGGTGGCATTTTTTGCGTTGTTGACATAGCGTGCAAGAAATACATCACTGTCAGGAGCATAATATCCGATCACCTGCTCTGCAACTCCTGCGAGTGTCGCCTGAAGCCCTGGGTAACTTGGATATTCGGGTGTCGTCACAAGCGCGATATGTTTGTCAGGAGAAAAAGGTGCGCTATTCCCCACGTTATACTTCGAATCAAAAGTCATAATGACACCATCGGCGAGTGCACACGCAAGATCACTGCGCATGGTGAGTGCACGTTCAAGCGGTGCACGCTCTTTCGCAAGCATCACTCCGGCAATTTCAAGCCAAAGCCCTGCGCTTGTTTTTGTGCCCGGGCCGCCAGTAAAACTTGCGACCGCCTGCTTTTGCTCATCGGTAAGCGAAGGTGCCCTTGTGGCACTCTCCTCCGTCAATTTGTTTACCTCAACAATTCTCGGAGTAGCGCGAAATTGTGTACGGTCGGGCAACGTCCAGAGTTTCCATCCTGCGGTCTCAACTCCTATTGCATCGGATGAGAAGATTCCCGGGTATGAGTCTCTCCGCGCATGCTCTTCATCAATACGTGCGGCAACTTTTTTGAGCACAATATCCGAAAGTGCCTTTCCATAAGCATCTTCAGCGGGAAATCCTCCGATGCGTATGTCTTCGGTCAATGCAGTGCAATTATCGGGGACAAGCAAACAGAGCACTTCTTTGGAAACAGAGGTGACATTCCCCTTGTATGTGCCGTAGGTATTATAAGAAAGTGTTGCCGCATCATGCTGTGCAATCAATACATACGCATAAATACGTGATGCGGTCGTGTCGGGATACTGATGCGACGCAACCAACTGAAATAATTTATCATCCCATGCAAGGAGTTCGTGCAATGTCATATCTCCCGTCGGAAAGATAGTCTTGAGCGCGGTGATTTCGTTTACACTGTATGAAAAATATGTCGCGCGTTCTATTTTGGGTGGATGGGGCATCATTGTAAAGCGAAACAGAAAAACTCCGATAAGGAGAAAGCTCGCCACTGCAAGTCCAGAAAATATTTTCTTTCGACGCGCAAAGTTCATAACAAAATACTCCATCCATTATAGCGCACTTTTATCCATAACGGCGAATTAATTCCCGATCTCTTGCCATGTAGTGCTCGCTATCTCACCGTTACCACTTGCATCAAACACGACGCTCACTTGAAGATTGTGAATACTTGCACCTGCAACACCTTTTGCGCTGATGATCTTTGGATCAAGTGCTGTCCCTGCCCCCGCTGAGACCGACATCGAGGCACATCCCGTACCAAGTGAGCACCCTGCGGTTGCCATATCGAGACTGTAGCAATCGGTCGTACTGCACGTGTAATTTTTATCGCGTGCAATACGGGTGAGCGCATCACGTGCGCCCGCCTCCGCAAAAAAGTTTGCACGCGTTGATTGATATGAAGCTTGTGTCATAAAGCCATCTGCTCCGGAAATTGCGGTCACACCGAGCACCACAATAACAATGAGTACGCCGAGCGCAATCACGATGGGCATTGCGGCGGCACCTTTATTTTTTTGTTTTTGTGTTTTCTTGAGGTAACTCATACAATTTTAACGTGCAGTAATCGTTGTTTGCACCGTGCGCGCGTAAGCAGACTCTGCACTTGTGCTTGTTGCACGCAATCCCAGCTCGACCTTTATCGATGTCGTCGTCGCGGCAAGACTTGGTTGATAATTTTCAATGCGAGTGAAAACAAGAGAATTTATCGACACCGTATCCGCAGTGACCCATTCGGGAGGAAGAAGCCCCGCGGTGCGACGGATACGTCCGAGATTCACATCGTATGTTGTTGTCGTTGCACCTTGAGTCATTTGCAATGTGCTTGAAGTCGCGCCTGCACTCGCGGGAATTTGAATCGTTCCTCCATTTTTCACATCCTGCGTCACCACATCAAAAACGAAACGAATATTTGCATTCACGTTGCTCCGTGTCTCCGCCTGTCCTCTTCCCCTCGTGAGCGACACATACGCATTTGCAAGCATCACCGAAAAAAGCGACAAAAGCGTGATGTAAATAATCAGCTCCATGAGTGAATATCCATGCTCTCCGGATACTCTTCGATTTTTTGAAAAAATAAATTGCATATCAATTAAGGCGCCCAGTTCACAATAATCCCATCAACACGCGGACTGTTATTGCCTGCGGTCACGCAATCGTTAGAACAAAGCTCAACAACATAACGGAAATAACGCTTGTTGTTCCATGAAGGGGTGCATCCGCTTGCGACAAGGTCAAAGGGTGTGCTCGTCGCCCCCGCATCAAACCAATCAGCAACCGAACACGTGCCTCCGCCAATAAAGCTCCATGATCCTGCAGAACAAGTGGGGAAATTTGTTGTCCCATTTGCACAATCTGACGCAGCAAGTTGAAAGCGTATCTTTCCTTCATTTTCTCCAATGCCTCCAAGTGCGCCTTTCCATGAAAAAGAATTGTATGCGGGTCCGGTTGAAGTGCCCGTCGTATCAAATACTGCCGAGTAAAGTTCACCCTTGATAGGGATGGCACTCAAACATATCTCGGGTTTGTATTGATGAGTCTCAGTAAAAGTCACACTCAATCCCGAAATAGTGACACCAGCGGGAGTGAGTGCAAGTGTGTACTGATAATTTCCTCCACTGAGAGGATTAATGATTCCCGTTGCATCTTTATAGAGCAGCTCAAATGCAGTCGGACTCCCCACTGCGGGGAGAGTAAAAGTTTGTACTGATGCTGGGTCACCGTTCAATGAAAATGCAATACTTCCCCCTCCCGTATATACACCGCTCACCGTAAAAAATGCAGACTTCACCGCATTCGTCACTCCGGAAATATTGTCACCGATATAGAGATTGAGTGTGGTCGTGGTCGCGCTCGATATGTTGGTATTGCTCCCCGTCACATAAAAATCATTCGTCTTCACTTTCTGATTTGAAGGAAGTCCGTCGGGGCAAGCAGGTGGTACATACTCGTGTGTTGTTTCCATGGTAACACTCAATCCCGCAATACTCACCCCCGAAGGAGTCAGTGTGAGCGAATGCGCATAAGTCCCCGCGCTGGCAATAGCTAATTTACCCGTGTTGTCATTATAAAGAAACTCAAATGGTGTAGGGACACCAACCGCAGGAAGTGTGAATGTTTGTGCGGTTGCACTGTCGCCATCGAGGGAAAGAGTGATTGAGCCACCACCAGTGTAAACACCCGTCACAGGAAAGTAAACTGACTTGAGTGGATTCGTCACCCCCGTAAGATCATCGCCGATATAAAGTGAAAAAGGGGTGGTTACGGGAGCTGCCACAATAATCGGCGAACTCATTACAATAAATTCTTCTGACTTTATTTGATCTGCAGCAGAAACAATGGTGTGTGCGGACAGCAAAGAAATAACAAATAAAAAGAATACGAGTGCTGATGTTGGTTTCCCGTTTTTTTTCCCTGTCTTACTCTTGTAATCAAATATTTTTTTCATTTTATTGCACTGGCATAGCAACCGTCCCCCCCGACGTCGCAAGTGCATACCCCCAGCGCTTGCCGTCTTCATTGTAATAAAAGTTAATCGCAGCAACGGTCGCTGTTGCAAATTGTGGTTGTGTGCGTAGAGAGGTAAGCGCGTCCGAGGAATCATACCAATTATGCGGTAATGCAAATCCATACACCGATGAGGGCACCTCCACCGATTTTGAAATCTGTCCATTGTAGACAAGCACTTCGTATCCGCCCTTCTTTGCTTTCGAGCCAAAAACCACTTGCCACTCTGAAGAAATTCCTCCCGCTTGCATTCTCCCCAATGAATTGATGTAGACAAGTGCTGCATCAGGAGACCACGTGCGTGCGACACCTGCAGCTTTTGCATAGGCCAATCGTAAGGTCAAATCATTTTCTGTTTGTGTGCTCATGTCTCCCGCCTCTGAAATACGCGCACCACCACTTACTAAAGGGGCATTCCGTGCATCACCAACCCCAACATGATCGAGTCGTGAAGGCACAAATGGCTCCACTGTTTTTTCGGGTTGTGCGGAAGGGGTGAAAGGATTTTTGATTATTGAGGGGCCTCCCGAATGAAGCATGAATGCGCCGACAATAATCACCACAAAAAGCATGCCGACAAGCACGGCGAGAAAAATTTTTTGATTTCGTGAGTAGTATGTTTTCATGGTTATGGTGTGTAGCTATAGGTGACGAATACATCGGAAGAAATAATATTGAGCGAAGTGTTTATCTCAGGAGAAACGCTAATCGTGTTTGTCGCAGTGCCCACGCGCAGTTGTGCCACTGGATGCACAAGGCGAATATTCCCTGTTGATGATACTCCGGGGAGCTGATAAGTGACACTTGGCTCAGTATTAACCTGAATCGCAATTCCATTGGGAGCTGTTCCGGTCGTTGAATAAATTGCACGGAGCACAAGATATGCGCTCTTTGTTGTTGTTGCAACTTCAGGAATGGCAACTGCAAAGGTGGTTGAAGTTGCACTACCTCCCAATACCACCCCATTGGCAAATGTCCCTGCATGGAAACGGACCGTCTTTGCAGGCTGGGTCACACTTGAAGTCACAAAAGTATTATTTGCACTGATTGTTTCATTTCCTGCTGCATCTTTTGAGCGTACGCGGAAGAAATACGTCGTCCCTGAATCAAGATTTGCAATTGCGACACTGTGATTCAATACTGCGGTTACATCAAGCGGGGTACAGTCATTATTCACTGCACAATTATTAACAAAAGTTCCCGTAATATTATACTGCACCTGACTTGTTGAGACTTCACCTGAAGTGTCCCACGTCACGGTTGTACTATTTGTCCCAGGGATTCCTCCGTTGATATTGGTAATAGCAGGAGCAATAGTATCAACCGCAAGATCAGTTATTGTTTCAGCATTTCCTGATGTGGGGAATGAAACCCAATTACTGAAATAGTCCGTACCTGATTTATTGCGCCGCACACGAGCGCGCCAATGATAAATATTGTCTGTTGGACTTATTGCAATCGCACAACCGTTCGCAACCACTGCACAATCAGTGGGGCCGGGTCCCGCAACACCTGTTCCCTCAACCGCAGTTGCACATACACCTACACCACAAGTGAAGGCGGAACCGATAGGCTTGTATTCGAGCTGTGGGAAAAGTGTCCCACCGGGAGCTACTGCTTGCATTGTCATTGTGAAACGCACCGGAGTCGACGATGCGCCACCACCAACAGCAATCGCTTGGGTGAGTCCGGCATTTTGGAATTGATTGAGCGCAGTCGGATCATTGGGAAGCGAGCTTACGACCGTAAATGAAAGTCCGTTTGAATCATAAGTATTTGACTTGAGCACGACTGCGCCGGTTGCTGCTCCCACAGGAACTTCGGTTGTCATCGCCGTGTTTGTCCATGTAGTAAAAACTGTTGCATCCACCGCAGACGTGAAGGTCACTTTATTGCTTGCATTAAATGCAACGGGGCAGACTGCGGCATTTTCACAGAGATGGTTCCCGTTGGCCACGACCGCATCATTTGCACTTCCCGAAGCAGGAGTGAAACTGGTGATGCGGGGCAAAATACGGAAGGTGTTTCCGTAGGTGTGTGTTTTTGAATTTCCTCCTGTTCCCTGCGCCATTAAAATTGAACCGGTATATACATTGTCGGCAATCACCGGAGGAACCTGTACTTGTATTGCCGTGGTGCTCCATGAGTTCACCACCACCGAGCTCGCGGGGGCCGCGCAAGTGACACTGTCACAGCCAAGAATACGCACATACCCTGTTCCTTGTGCAGTACCAAATCGCGTACCATTGAGTGTGACGACGCCGTCCGTATCGAGTGCGTTGTACTCACGTGCGGTATCTGCAGGAAGCCCCGCAGGCTGTGTCACCGAAGTGACTTGTGGAAAAACATAAAAATTTAAATTAAGCGGAACCGCGACTCCATTTGCCGTCACCCGCAACCCAAGTGCCCCGCCATAATTTGCCCCCCAACTTGCATCGGTGTTTCCGGCAATTGAGCTGTCGGTGCGTACCGTGATTGTTGAACTTGCCCATGCGCTCACATTGGTGTTCACTGAAGCATCGTCGACGAATGCAGTTGTTGCAGCACCCACGACCTCAACTTTGTTTGTCGCACTACTACGACTGCCGAGCCCTGGGTCGCTACCAAATCCATATCCTGAAATGGTAAGTGTCTGACGAAATCCTGCTCCTCCTCCAATGCGTGCACCACACCCCGAGCAGGCAGCGGCATAATTGAGTCCTGATTCAGTGGTGTTGGTGTATCCGGTAATTTGTGGACGCACGGTGGTAACACCCGAGAGTGTCGCAGGTGCACCACTCTTCACTGAACCACCTGAGGTCACCACATCGCCATTTGCGGCAATTTGGTAATTAATCGTCTGTCCCCCCTTCGGATTATTCGCCCCATTCAAGAGATTATTGCGTACATAAAAATAATAGGTCGTCCCCGCAGTCATTGCGAGTGCGCCACTTATCGTCACGGTGTTGCCGGTAAAATTTGCAACTGTTGCACCATATTGTCCCGTAACTCCATTTGAATAATTTCCATCCGTATCATAAAAGAGTGCGACATTTGCAAGGTCGGCGGAATTTGCTGTTCCTGTTTGGGTGAGCTTGATTGAATTAAGTGTCTCTGCCCCCGATGGAGTGATCGTAAACACTGAACAGGTTGCAGGGGTGGCACATGCGGTCGATTGCATATATTGTGCCGTGTCACCTGAATTTAAATTTGCGACTTTTGTTCCCGCGCTCGCACCGATGACAAGTGTGTTAACCTTTATCCAATCATACCAAAATGATTTTGCGGTGATCGAACTTACCGTCGTCTCAAGGGCAACACCTGCATCGGAATTGCTCCACGTTGAAAGTGCAGTTGCCGGACCTCCTCCCGCGCCATTATAGGCAAGGCGCTTCGACCAAAGATCAGAAGCATTATCGACAAATGATGCCATCACTTGCGTAGTATTCGCAGGGTTTGTCGTCATCTGAATATGTCTTCCTGTGGTATTCGGACTTCCTGGAATAGCGAACCCTGCATTTGCATTGGTACGCCATGTTGCACCCGCAGTATCATAATAAATATAATGATAGCCGTTGGGATTATCTGCATACGTTACCACTGCCATGCGCCGTGCACCGTTTACCACCCATCCCACGTCAACGAGTGTATAACTCGGATTGGGACCGACCGCAGAAGTGTCTGCATTCGCAATGACTGCACCCACTGCCGATCCACTCCAAAGCCATGCCTGAAGATCAGAACCCGCGGTACCAATCGATGCAAATGCCACCGCATCAGAACTCGGGTCGGGTGCGGCATTCACATCAGTTGCATCATCGAGTAGTCCTGCGGGTGTTTGCACTGCCGACCATGTACAAGGAAGTGCCGCAGCACAAGTAGCGTAGCGAAAACCGTTTGTTCCGTTGTTCCCCGAACTATTTCCCCATCCAATAATCAAATCTCCGGAGAGACTTTCAAAAGCAAGATCGAATGATTTTGCGCCATTTGCCGTGGAGCCACTTTGATACGCAACATTGAGGTCAAGTACTGCAGCTGGCTCATTGCCCCATGATGACCCGTTCCAGATCATTGCCGAAAGTGCGCCTCCACAGCAACCACTGAAGTCCATAAATCCTGCGGCGATCACGTTTGTTCCTGCAGTATTGCGTGCAACGAGTTCAATCCAGTCGACCGCAATGAGCATGCGTGCGGAATCAAGATTTGTTGCAACACTCCATGCTCCTACGCCACACCCTGCGCCGGTTTTTCTGCGATATGCCATTTCGTTTGCAGGAGTCGCATTTGTCGAATAGAGAATCATTGTAACGCCACTCGTTTTTTCAAAAGCAACATCAAAGCGTCGTGATGCTGCACTCGTACCCACGCTCACGCTCCAGTCTTTTGTCCATGTGCCTCCATTGCGACAATAAACATCGAGCATACCTGTTGTTGACTGTGTTGCCATTACCGTAACATCTTCAGTGGGAGACTCTTTGGAAACAACCCAGCCGACATTCGCCGTACCCGCTACCGTAGCGCCGGCGGCACCAAAAGTGTTTAGAGAGTTTGTATAAAATCTTGTCTGTGGTGTGGCACTCACCCCCTGTCCATAATTGATGCGCGCATCACCAATAGCCGCAGTAAGCGTGCTCGGAAAAAAAACGAATGCCGCCACAACAAATGTTGTGAAAGCAAGCATACGCCCTAATGTAAAAGACTTCCCACCCATGTGTTTAGTATAACATTTTTAGCACCCGCCGGGACAGAGCTCTAGGTTTGCACCTGCGGTGATGTTGGTGGAATTTACATACGTCGTGTCGGGACAAGTTTTGACTCCCGATGATGCAGGTGCAGTCCACCCTGATTGCACGCATGTTTTATTGCGCCAACGAAAAAAATATTCACTCACGTATACAGGGGCAGCGTCCGGCCATGAAACATTTGCCACCACTTGCTGTGTCGAAGGGTCATCATGCGCAGGGAGGTATGTCGTCTCAATATTTTTGGTCACCGGATCGCGACTCACGTCATTGACGATAACATAGCGCACATAAGGAAGCCCGTCGAGTGTCACCGTTTCATCCCCTGAGGCAATCGCCCATGTCCCATTCGTAAGTACGGGATGATAATGTCCTGTTGTTTTTGTCACCGTATATACCGATGCCCAATTACTCTCCACTGCACCACGTACTCCTTCCATCATTTCCGACAACAACTGCACGCCGCCTTCTTTTTTTGCTGCAAGTTGTCCGCCGAGCATGCTCAGTGACAATGCTTGTGCACTAATTCCGGCAATAAGCGTAAAGATAGAAAGTGCAACCAAAAGTTCAACAAGTAATGCTCCGCGTGTATATGCTGTTTTTTTTCTTCGATTGCTCATAGTTAATAGACAAGGCCCATTGAAGTGATTGTGGTTGTTGCAACATCAGTTTCAGAAAACATGACGACTGTTGTGGATACTGTCTGTCCAGTGATGCCTTTAAAAAGAATATCCTTGCTCATACCTGGAAGTGGGTCACTGAATGATACTCCGCTCGGCAGTGTTGTCGTTGCGGTAATTTCCATTAGCGGGTCAGTGTAGATTGTTGGTGTGGAAAAAAGTTGATAATACTGTCCTTGGGTGGGATCGTTGACCACATGCACTCCCCACCTGCGCCCTTGCTCTCCCACCATTGCTTTCGAACGCATCGTTTGAGTATCTGCAATAAATATTTTGCCCGCAGTACTCACCCCAATACGATGCACGGTGTTGCGATAATATCCCACGCCACTTGCCGCAAGTATCGCAACAATACTCATCACCAGCAAGAGCTCGAGGATAGTAAATCCGCGCTCGTGCCGATGAAAAGTTTTTATTTTTTCCTCCATAACTTATGAGAACTTTCCAACCAACTGGTAAATTGGAAGCAAGATTGCAATCGCGACGCCACCCACGACGCCACCCATGACGAGCAAGAGGAGTGGCTCAAGAATTGTGGTGAGGTCTTTCAAGCGATTGTCCACCTCTTCATCATAAAATTCTGCAAGTGAGGAAAGAATTTGCCCCATCGTTCCTGTTTGCTCTCCGACACGAATAAGGCTGAGCAAAATATTTGGGAAAAGGTCAGGGTATCCCGAGAGTGTGCGCGAAAGTGGGGAGCCATTTTTCATATCTTCGATTGCTTTGGTGAGTGCATCTTCATAAGCAACATTACCAATCGACTCCCGTGTAATCTCAAGTGACTCAATTGCAACAACACCCCCGGAAACAAGCGTGCCAAATGTGCGCGCAAAACGGACAATCGCCACCTTGCGCATAACATCACTTGCAATCGGGGTGTGTGAAAGAATTTTTACCAACAGACGCTTCCCTTTTTCAGTGCGACGCATCACAAATATTCCCGCAATAAATCCAACAACAACCACAACATCAAGCGTGAAGCTAAACGTTAACGCCTTCGAAAGCCCGAAGAAAAATCGCGTGATAAGCGGGAGCTGAAGATTTTGTGATGAGAAAATTCCTGAGAGGCGTGGCAAGACCACAATGAGCATCAGTGCGATCACGCCCGTTGACGCAACAACAAGAATTGCGGGATAAACCAACGCGGACTTCACGCGCGCACGAAGACTGAAATCCTTGCGCAAAAAATCCGAGAGCGTGGAAAGTGTCCCCCCAAGATCACCTGTCGCTTCACCGGCACGAAGCATTCCAATGAAAGCAACGGGAAAAACGGAGCGATATGCTTCAAATGCTTTCGAAATAGGGAGTCCGCTACTAATCGACGACTGCACGTCTTGGAGCATGCGCTTCATAATTCCCTTCGACGTGTCGGCACTCAATATCTGCAGTGCATCCATAATCGTTGCCCCCGCCTTGATCGCCGTCGCAAGATTGCGCACCAAAAAAAGAATATCGACACTATCGATGTGTTCAAACAAGGTAATATTTTTGCTGAGCCCTTGACCCTCCTTTGCATCTTCAACAAGCACAGGGGTGAGATTGCGACGATGGAGATAAGTGAGTACTTCTTCTTTTCCGCCCGCGTCTAATTCGCCTCGGACAATTGCTCCATCTTTTTCGTATGCTTCGTATCGATAGGTTGCCATAAAATTACGCTTATCTTATCTTATTCTATCACAGGACTTGCGTAAACGGATGAGATTCGCGTTTTACTCGCGCACCACGCGGAGGACTTCTTCGATGGGCGTAATACCCAGCTCGACCTTTTTTAATCCATCTTGAAACATGGTGATCATGCCATCTTTAATTCCCTGCTTGCGCAATTCAACACCCGGTGCCGCCTTCATCACGAGCTCGCGCACTTTATCGGTAATCTGAAATACTTCATAAATACCAATCTGTCCGAGAAATCCGGTGTGATTGCACACGCTGCATCCATTTCCTTTAAAAAGAGTTTCAGGAATTTTCTTTATGTTTGTATCGTTCAACAACTTCATTTGATCCTTCACGATTTTTTTAATCTCGGGAGGTATTGGGTATGAGGTCACACACGAGACGCAAATTTTACGCACGAGACGCTGTGCAATAATCACATTGATAGTTGATGCGAGAAGAAACGGCTCGGCACCCATGTCGATCAAGCGTGGAACTGCACCTGGGGCATCATTGGTGTGGAGCGATGAAAGCAAGAGGTGTCCAGTAAGTGCGGCATGAATTGCAATGTCCACCGTTTCGTTATCACGAATTTCTCCAATCATAATGATGTCAGGATTTTGACGCATGAGCGCGCGAAGACCGCTTGCAAAAGTTACTCCCGCCTTCGTGTTCACTTGTGTCTGATTGATACGCGAAAATTCATACTCCACCGGGTCTTCGATGGTAGTAATATTGACCGAAGGAGTATTCAATATCTGAAGGATTGCATACAGTGATGTCGTCTTGCCGTGACCCGTTGGACCGGTCACCAAAATCATTCCGTGGGGTTTTTTAATTTCGACATCAAGGACTTCAATCGCCTCATCTGAAAAACCAAGATCGTGGAGCGTCAGTGGTCGTGCGCTATTTTTCAAGAGACGCATTTCAACTTTCTCTCCATGGAACACGGGAATGATGTTGGTACGCACATCAACTGACGTGCCATCTTCAAGCTGAAAACGGAAGCGACCGTCTTGAGGAATACGATGTTCGTCGATTTGCAAATTTGCAAGAATCTTCACGCGGGCGACAAGAATCGGTGCCACCGCCGCAGGGAGATTCACAATCTCCTGCATCACACCATCAACGCGAAAACGTACAAGCAATCCCTCTTGCAAAGGCTCGAAGTGAATGTCGGACGCATTGAGTGTGACCGAATGCTCAAGCACGCTATCTAAAATGGTAACAATAGGAATTGCAGTTGCAGTTTTTGAAAGATCGCCACTTCCCTTGAGTGCAAGCGATTCTTTAATATTTTTTTCAATAACTCCCTCAAACTGCGTGCCGAGTTCTTGTTTGTATTGTTTTAGTCCGTGTTTCAAACTTTGTGTCGAGGTGAGATATGGCTCAATCCAACATCCAAGTTTTGCACGCACAAATTCGATTGCCTCATAATCGAGCGGATCAATCATCGCAACCTTCGCGACACGATTGATTTCATCGAGCTCAAAGAGGATAATCTTTTTTGATTTTGCATAAGCATTGGAGATACGCTCGAGCACTGAAGGAAGGATAGTTATCTTGCGCAAGTTCACGACGGGTACACCAAAATATGGTTGCACGGTTTCGATAAGATAATCTTCAGAAATTTTCCCTGTACCGATTAAAATATCCGCAACACCACGCTTGGTGCGCTCTGCCTCTGCCGCCGCAGAAGAAAACTCTTCCTCACTAATGAGCCCCGAGTCGGTAAGCAATGATCGTAAATTTGTTTGACTGATGTGCATAATAGTAAAAGCTTCTCCTCTGAGATTTGCTTATCATTATAACACGTATAACCACAAAAACATTCTGACAACCCGCCCTTTGTAGGACTTACACAAACGGATGAGATTCGCGTTTTTCCGCCCGAACAATCACCACAAAGAGTACTTCCATTTTCTAAAACGGAAGACCGTTAAGAAAATTTGGTCGGCCGGAGAAGGAATACTTATTAGTATTGCTTCCCGACTTGTTTGGGAGAAAAACGCGAAGGTCGCCGTTTGTGTAAGTCCTACTAGATACTCATTTGAGAAGATACGGTCAGTACTTGTAAGTTCGCCCACGGCAAAAGCCAGTGACCAAAAATAAGTGAAATGATGAGCGCAAAACAAAGTGCGGGAAGCATGCGCGTGTATGTCTGTTTAAAGACAAAAACCTGAAACATGCTGTGCAAAACAAGAAAAAGAAACACCATCGGCAGGAACAACACCACCACAGGCCAGCTGAGTGAGAGTGCAGCAATAACCATCATCATTCGCTCGTCACTGGTTAAAATATTCGCGCGGTAACGAGTGATCGCTTTGCACAAAAAGTTGATAACAAACGCAGATAACAAAAGCAAAAATGAATGAAGGAAGAAACGCCCATACACAAAAAAGGCAAAGTATCCGTATTTATGATCGAGCAGTTTAAGAAAAATTGCCGGTATCGGAGTTTCGGATGCAAGCGGTTGCACAAGCAATATTTGCGTTTTTGGATCAAGTGACCATGCAAAAAATTGCATGACCGATAAAATGGCGGGGTAGATGATCCAAAAGAGTACTCCACCGATAATAATGTATTTGTAATTGCGCTCTTTCTTTACAGAAAAAAAGAATACCGCAAACGCTAAGACGATAAGTCCGTATCGTGCGATGAGCGGAAGAAGTCCGACGTGTTTAAAGATAAATGATTCCATAAATGTATATGATAACACGAAAAATCAGTGATTAAAATTGTGCCGCCGCACCACCGCCGGGACCCAAAATCTTTAAGTTTGTCCCCACTTCATACATGCTTGCATTGTTGCCGCCATCGCTTCCCTGCTTGTCGTTGGTGACCGTAAATTGCGCACTCTCGAGATGCGCGTCAAGCTCGTAAGTCATACTCGTACTATTGCATGCGTAGCGGTAGACGAGATCGGTATTTTGCACACTCGCAGGAAGTGCAATAACATTGACCGGGTCGATCGGGAGTGCAGAAATTGGTGAGCCTCCAGTGAGTGTACTGAACTTCACCTGCATCCACCCCGTTGCATCAACGTTGGTGAGATTTGCAGTCGTCACCTGATTTGCCCCGTTGACATAAGTAAAAGTGACACTATCAAGAGTTTTGTCAGTAATTGGTAGACCTTTACCATTTGAAGGCCAGCTGTAGCGGATTCGCATCACGAGAAGATTTGTGTAATTACCTCCTCCTGCGCCGACCTTGCACTCATCATTATTTGCCGCTGCGCGTGCAAGCACCGGAGTTGATGTGCTTACCATATATACACCAATCGCTGTTTTCAGAGCATTTAAGTCTGCAATACGTTGTGAGTCACGAGACTTCATGAGCGTTTCTGCGGGGTTAATAACGATAATAAGCATGACCGAGAGAATTGCGATGATCGAGATAACGATCAACAATTCGAGCAGGGTGAAGCCTTGAGTGAGACTATTGTCTGACTTTGTTTGTGATTGCTTTGGTGTCATGTGCTTATATAATTTTATAAGATGTCCGTTTTTATGTTGAATATTATACCATGGGTGACGGCGCATGCGTCAAACAAAAAACCCCGCAATGGGGTTTTTTGTTTGATGATAGAGATATATTTAGAAGTCTATACCTGCACCAAGCAATTTCACATTGGTACCCACTTCATAGAGACCTGAGTTGTTACCACCGTCTGTTCCTTGCTTGTCATTGGTCACAGTGAATTCGAGACTCTCGAGGCGAGCGTCAATTTCATAGGTCATACCAACAACACCACAAACATAACGATACACGAGGTCACCCTGTGCCACCGCAGCAGCAGCACCAACAGTATTCACCGGATCAAAAGGAAGACCCGAGATCGGTGAACCGCTGGTAAGAGTGCTGAAGTTCACAGGAATCCAACCGGTAGAGTCGGTGTTTGCCATGTTGGCGGTTGTGACTTGACCTGACGCAGGAACACTTGCCACACCGGCGTCAAGTGTTGCATCGGTAATAAGAACACCCTTACCGTCTGAAGGGATGCTGTAGAAAATCCTCGAAGTTGCAATATATGCACCAGTGTTATCCTTACAAGCCGTATCTGTCATATTTCCTCCAAGGTGAGGGGTTGACGTACTGACCGTATAGATACCGAGCGCAGTCTTGAGTGTATTCAAGTCCGAGATACGCTGTGAGTCACGAGACTTCTTGAGCGTTTCTGCGGGGTTAATAACGATAATAAGCATGACCGAGAGAATTGCGATGATCGAGATAACGATCAACAATTCGAGCAGGGTGAAGCCTGCGTCCGATCTTGTTTGTGATTTCTTTGCAAACATAAAATTTAAATTATACTAAAATATTATACCCAATATTATACCATAAAGGAGTGGATAAACGTCAACAAAAAACCCCGCAATGGGGTTTCTTGTTTGCACGAAGTGCTGCGTTTATTTAGAAGTCTACACCTGCACCCATCAATTGGATGTTGGTGCCCACTTCGTAAAGTCCTGAGTTGTTACCACCGTCTGTTCCCTGCTTGTCATTGGTCACAGTGAATTCGAGACTCTCGAGGCGAGCGTCGAGTTCGTAGGTAAGACCAGTAACTCCGCAAACATAACGATAAGTGAGATCACTCTGTGCGACGTTCGCAGGGGCACCAACAATCGTATTTACGGGATCAAAAGGAAGACCCGAGATTGGTGAACCGCTGGTAAGCGTGCTGAAGTTCACAGGAATCCAACCGGTAGAGTCGGTGTTTGCCATGTTGGCGGTTAAGACTTGACCTGCTGCAGGAACACTGGCTGCACCACCATCGAGCGTTGCATCAGTAATTGCCACACCCTTGCCGTCTGAAGGGAAGCTGTAGAAAATCCTCGAAGTTGCAATATATGCACCTGCGGCATTCTTACAAGCTGTATCCGTCATATTTCCTCCAAGGTGAGGAGTCGAGGTACTGACCGTATAAATACCCAGTGCAGTCTTGAGTGTATTCAAGTCCGAGATACGCTGTGAGTCGCGAGACTTCTTGAGCGTTTCTGCGGGGTTAATAACAATAATAAGCATAACCGAGAGAATTGCAATGATCGAGATAACGATGAGCAATTCGAGCAGGGTGAAGCCTGCATCTGATCTTGTTTGTGATTTCTTTGCAAACATAAAATATAACTACAAATGAATAAATATAATAAAGAAAAACTCGAGAGACACGCCGGTACTCTACTCCCGTTTATTATATCACTTTGTATAGCGCACACCTGTGGATAATCCACACAACGTTTTTTCTCCATCTCTTAAGCGAGGTATGCTATACTTCACTATATGAATTTCCTCTCGCTTATTATGCGTGAGGAGCCCGTCGTCGGACTGGAAATAAGTGATGCCGCGCTCCGTCTTGTTTCACTGCTTCCTCCCACCGAGAAAGGCGGTTCCTCGAAATTTGCACTTGCGACTGAACAACTTCAGCCTGGCATCATTGTAGAAGGAAAAATCGCCGACAAAAATGCCTGTGTTGCCGCACTGGAACGCATCATGAAACAACCTGCAGCGATTAGTCGTTTCGCCATTGTGACAATTCCCAACGAAGTGACCCATACCGAGACTCTTTCCTTTCCGGGAATCATCCCCGATGATCAAGCTGATGGGGCGATCAAACTCGCACTGAATTTCCACATTCCATGGAGCGAAGAAGAGACGTATTTTGATTCCGAAAAACTTTCTGCATCATCTGAACAACCTGATGCACCAAACAACAACACGCACACGGAATTTCTCCTCATCGCGGCGCAAAAAACAATCATCGATGAATATTTAAATGTGCTCCAGTCGGCAAATATTCACGTCGTCGCCATTGAACCTAACCTTGTTTCAGCTTTACGCACCATCGAGCCGCGCACCGAAGCAACGATGACCGCACTTCATGGTCAATCAAGTGACACGATTGCGATCATCGAAGGAACGAATCCGCGCTTCTTGCGCAGTCTTCCCCACGCGCGCTTCACGAGCAAAGAAATGCTCGACGCGGAACTCACGCGCATGAATAATTATTACGATACAGAGCACGGAAAACTCCCCGTCTTTGTCGAAGCGGGGCAACTCCCCCTCTTGCCTTATTACCAAAAGCTCATTCCCAAATCACTCGAAGGAACAAGCGCCTATTTCGCGGTCATTGGCGCTGCGGGGCGTGGACTCCTCGCACGTCGCGAAGATCACATGGTCAACCTTCTTCCCTTGAGCACTGAAACACTTTATGAATTTCAAAAAGCAGTGACCTTTAGTGATTTTCTCAAAACAACCTCAATCGCCGCAGCAGCGTTTTTCACCTTCGCCTACTTTGCAATTTGGGGACTCATGATTTCCATTCAAGAAGACTACTCACGCGCCGCAATCAATATCTCTTCGCACAATGTTCCCGCTGATCTTATTATTGAAGAAAGCAAGGCGCATGATTTTAATACCTTCATCACCGCAATGGGCGACATCGTAAGCCCAATGACCACGTGGAGCACCGTCATCCAAACTCTCTATGCGCGCACCCCCGACGGAATCAGTATCATCGGTCTTACACTGGGAACACCCGCCGCCCCAATCACGCTCACCGGCGTCGCTCGTTCACGCCCCGAACTCAATGCATACAAAAAAATACTCGACCAACTTCCGCTCCTCTCCGATGTCACTCTTCCGCTCGCCAACCTCGCCAAGCGCGCCGACATTCCTTTT
>Ga0209515_10001511_pt1 | contig 38602 bp, 36 predicted proteins | sample Subgroupgradi54m_FD_187454 | JGI IMG/M metagenome (GOLD analysis project Ga0209515, IMG submission 187454) | Subsurface groundwater microbial communities from S. Glens Falls, New York, USA - GMW60B uncontaminated upgradient, 5.4 m (SPAdes)... ... | reverse complement strand
TGGGTAGCGTAGCGCAATTCCAACTCATCAATGCATACGCAGTTTGCTCGAGGATATTTTGTGACAAGATTAAATCCGATATTAGCACTGTTGGTTTGGACATTGAGCGCGAGATATCTGGCCTTTGTACAAATTAAATCACGGATCTTCTTTGTTAAAAATCCGTGACCGTAGTCTGCAACAATCACAAGATCATAATTTTTGATTATTTTCTTAAGATGCTTAAGCACCTTATCTTCTTCCCGGCGGGCAATATCAGCATCATTCATAAAACATATCTCAAATAGCTTGCGATTCTGAATCCTGCTGACATACCGTCTCTTTACAATCGTTCCGGCGTCTGAACGGTAAAAAAAAATGGGGCGCACATTAGAGCCCAAATGATTTTCAATAAAGCCTTGGTATGACTTTTTTCTACCAAGAATGGTCATCAGATCCACTTGTCCACAAACACTTGCTGCATTATTGGCTGTCGCAAGACTACCGCCGGCGAACATTTCCTTGCTATCGTACCGATTGACAACCAAATGCTCCTTAGATGACTTGCCCAATGGGGAACAATAATGATATTCATCGATAATCGTATCCCCAATCACCAACGTTTTTAATCTTTTCAAAGTCTCAATAGATTTAACAATATAATCAGTGGGATAACGCTTGCTTATCGCCTTTAAATATTTCACTGTGCGCGGGGGGTACGCATCAAGATAATCATTAATCAACTTAGATGAGCTGAAGGTAATATCATCCGTAAAAAATAAGCGCCCCCCTACAGCCTTGATAGCTTGCTCCTCTTCAAAGATTTTTCCGGTTACATCTTTATCCTTTGCTTTGTAATCTGGACCTTTTGCGTAAACATCCGGTCGTACCTTTCGAATAAAATCAGTAGCGGTGGGGGCATCTACTATAGATACGAAGTCCGTCATAGCTAAAGAGGCCAGTGTCTCGGCACGCAAGCGGTCATTGAAAAACGGACGTCCGGGCCCACGTTTGACATACTTATCCTGGGTAAGCGACGTGATCAAAATATCCCCCTGCGCTTTAGCCTGATTAAAGTGCCGTATATGCCCCAGATGCACGATATCAAACACGCCGTGGCACAAAACAACTTTCTTCCCCTTCTTTTTTAGATCGCTAACAATCTTTGATAGCGTAGACACCGGGAGTATTTTTTTAAAAGTTTTTTGGTCCATCTCAAGCCTTTACAAGATACTTAAACCAGTCCTCGGTAACCTTTTCAATGGTTTCCGGCGTCCAAACTGGCGCTGTCTTCCAATAATTGATATGCTTAAGAACTTCCTGAACGCCGTCGGCAAAAGACACCTTCGGCTCCCAATGCAACATGGATTTAATTTTACTAATATCCGCCCAAGTACAGTCCGGTTCCCCGGGACGCTTGGGAATAGGAATTCTTTCTCCTCCTAAAAGCGAAACCAGTGTATTGACACTTTGTGGAGTTCCTGTCCCTACATTAAAAATCTCATTTTTTACCGACGAAGAACCGGCGGTAACCATCGCATTAGCCACATCGGTGACATAAACAAAGTCTCTTGTTTGGTTCCCGTCACCTACAACCGTAAGAGGTTTTTGGGCAAGTTTCTGGGCTAAAAAGACACCAAAAACCGCTCCGTAGGTTCCGGATGTGCGGGAACGCGGCCCATAGACATTGAATAACCGTAGGGAAATAACCGGCAAATTGTACACCTGGCCCCAATGAAGAGCGGTTTGTTCGCCTAGATACTTCGTCAATGCATAAGGATATTGGGGAGCGATAGGAGCTATTTCAGGAGTGGGATAAAATTTCTTTGGCGGGATACCATAGCAGGAGGATGAAGCGGCATAAACAAGCTTTTTGACTTGCGCCAAACGCGCGGCCTCGACAACATTCATAGTTCCCAGGACGTTGGATGCGTAATATGCACGTGGGTTGACGATTGAGGGAATAATGTCTGCTAACGCAGCGATATGAAATACAATGTCCTGCTCTCGAAAATGCGGTGAAATGTTCTCGAAGTTCGTAATATCGGCTTCAATAATCCGGACATCGTCTCTTCGATAGTTTAAGTTTTCAGGTCTTCCGGTTGAAAAATTATCAATGACAGTTACTACGTCGCCTCTTTCGATAAGTTGGTCAACCAAATGGCTCCCGATAAAACCCGCGCCGCCTGTTACCAAAATATTTTTTCTACTCATCGCTACTTCCCATCAAAGCCAGCAATTCATTACTCTCCGGTACGTCGTCCATGGACCAACGTGAATTCTCAATGGAATAGTCATCCGATATTTTTTCGACCAACCGCCTCAAATCATCCACGCCCAGCCATTCTGTATTATTGTCAGAGGTATACGTAAAACCCTCTCGGCACAATTGACCATTGTTATTGCCTGAACGTGTAAATTCAAACAAATACTCCCTCGGCTGATTGTTGGGCTGCACTATAAAACATTCTTTAAACTGGACGGCATTTCTTGCTTCATCCTCACTTAGAAGTAATTCATGAACTTTTTCTCCAGGCCGTATTCCAATAATTTCTATCTTGCAGTCTGGAGCAATAGCTTTGGCCAAATCGACAATCTTCATTGACGGAATACGGGGAATAAATATTTCTCCGCCTTTCATTTTCTTTAACGAGGCCAAAACAAAATAGACGGCTTGATCGAGCGTAATCCAGAAACGCGTCATAGCGGCATCCGTAACAGGTAAAGCACCTGTTTGCGCACGTTCTTTGAAAAACGGGATGACAGATCCCCGGGAGCCCAATACATTTCCATATCGCACTACAGCAAATCGTGTTGCTTTATTAGAGCCAGCATATACATTAGCTGCCGTAAAAAGTTTGTCTGAACAAAGTTTTGTTGCGCCGTAAAGATTAATCGGATTGCACGCCTTATCGGTAGATAACGCGATTACATTCTTAACGTTGTTATAAAGACATGCATCAATAACATTCATCCCGCCTAAAACATTTGTCTTAATGAACTCTTCAGGATTATACTCTGCGGTCGGTACCTGTTTTAATGCTGCCGCATGAATCACATAATCAACTCCACTGAACGCCTGATACAGCCTTTCCTTATCACGCACATCTCCCAGCATGTAACGGATGCAAGGATACTTCTTCATGCTAAATTTCTGAGACATTTCAAATTGCTTCAATTCGTCGCGACTAAAGATAATTAATTTTTTTGGCTTAAATTGGGTCAGAATTATCTGAACCATCTTTTTTCCGAACGACCCTGTACCACCCGTAATCAAAATGCATTTGTTATTTAACACGGTGCAACTCCTTACAACTTTGGCTTCCCTTTTTTAATTCCAAGATCAGGTATGCCACGATCATATGATTTAGAACCAAATGGATATCTTCAACCGGTCCATATTCTCCCTTATTACTCTTTACGTGGACTACGTGATCACAAATTTGCGCTAACCGGCCGCCGTCGAAGCCCACCAAACCAACCGTCACGCCGCCTTTTTGTCTGGCCAGCTCTACCGCTTTAACAACATTAGGACTGTTGCCACTTGCTGAAATAACAACGAGAACATCCCCAGCATCAAAATTATTTTCGATTTGCAATAAAAACACTTGCTCATAGCCATAGTCATTACTAATAGCCGTCACCGCGGAAACATTATCATTAAGACTTACCGTTCTGAAACCTCGTTCTTTAATCTTCCGGCCAACCTCTCCCATATCCTGGGCGAAATGGGAGGCTGTAGCCGCACTTCCTCCGTTGCCAGCAAAATAAATAGTCTTATCATGATCTCTGGCCTGCAAGAAGCAGTCGGCAACTCTCTTTACAGAACTGAAATCAATCTCGGAAATAAGTTTATTTACATAATCACAATACTTTCTGAAATATTCTGTCTGTAAAATACCCTTCTCAGCAACTGCATCTAAAGTATCCGTAATAACCTCCCGCCTATTGGCGTTGACCGATCAATCTCAAAACGCCCTATTATCCTTGACTCTGTGCTAACTCAGCTTGGCTGGATTCCATGGAATACTGATTTTCCTTGGCCAATTCACGGATCAGATTCACATGATTATGCAAAACAAGATCATCCTCAGGAATATTCTCTCTGCAAACCAAAAGCGTCCCTTTAATCGCCGTTTTAGGAACTTCCTCCAGTTTGCTAAAAGAACAATCTTTGAGCAGCGCCTCTTTGGCAACGATTTCAATCAGAATGCTCAAATCGGATTTTCCAACAATAAAAAAGTCACGCGTGCCTTCTTTATGCAAACCAAGCAGCATTTCCCGAACACGGGACTTGATCAAGCCAATGGAATTTATAGTTTTTAGAGTATAATTAATGGATTTGCGCATTTTTTCAGCAAATCCCTGGGGGGTGAGAATATATTCTACCTTGCGGTTATTAAGTTGTTTTGTTCTTATATAACCTTTAGTAACCAACCGGCGTATAAGCATATTGGTCATACCTAGAGAAAGATTCATGAGGCGGGACAAGCGTCGTTGATTGGCGCCTAATTTCGCGCCAATAATATTGATGAGCTCAAATTCGCGTTCGTCTAGAACTTCTTTTGTCATTCCGTGACAGTATCATATAACATGTTAATATATCATGTTCAATTACTGAACACATTATAGATAGGCCAAACCAAGTGTCAAGATCAATTACGGGGCAAGACCCGTCCCTGCCAAATGGTATTAGCTACTCCTTGAATAACCCATCAAAGTTCCTAATAGAAACCAAAAAAATGTACTGAGTTGCAGAGACTGCAGGTCAGTCTCAACGCAGGAGTGTAAAAATAACGCTAACCCGCTCCAAATTAAGCATTGTCCGCCTAAAGAATTTTTAAAAACAGCTGACCAGCCCTTATAAAAAATATTTCCTAAGAGAACCGCAAGCGCAACCAATCCCGATAAACCCGTTTCGGCTAAAACTTGGAAAATAATGCTGTGCGCATATGCGCCGCTTTGCAAACTCACGTAGCGTAATTCACCAACTTGGTGCGGAAAATTACTCATATAACTGTTAATCCCAACGCCGAACAAAGGGTGCCGCATAAACATTTCGACCGCAATTCTCCAAAAAAACAATCTCTCATTTCCGCTTCGAATGGTAATGAGGCGCTGACCAAATTGAGTATCAAAACCCATTCGCACCGCTACCCAAATGCACATCAACGTAAGAAAAGATAAAACAAATAACCGGTTCGAGTTTCTAAAAAGCGATCCAAAAGCTAAAATAAATATTAAGACAATAAGCGACGAACGCGATTCGGTTAGCATTAAAGTAATAAATGCGAGCGTAGCAACTGAAATCTTAAAGAATCTCTTCGCCCCGACCTGCTCTGAAAAGAGTGCTATTGTAATTACAGTAAGTAAATAAGCGCCAAAATTATTCGGATGATTAAATGTAGCAGAAATGCGTCGAACATTCTGATCCAAAAGAAAATCTCTGCTGTGTCTAAAATTCCAACCTGTCCAATATTGGTAGAAACCGTCAAAGCAACCCAAAACAGCGCTTATAAGTACAACTTTTATTGCATAATTCACCCGTTCTTTGGTTGTAAAAGTTTCCGCCGCAGCACAATATAATAAGAAATACTTAGTCACTTTCTGAATGCCTCTTAACGAGGCGGCTAAATACTCGGAATTAAAAACAGATATTGCACATGCGAGAATGTATAAAATATATATTCCTTTAAAGGGCACCTGCCGAAGAAACAGATCGCGATCGATTATCTTTCGTAATAACCAAGCCGCAACACCGATGAAAAGATATATCTCTATCACGGCTTTGGCAAAAGGAATGACTGCCAACATTACAAGCAAAGACGCGTAGGTAATTTGATCTAGGCGATCCGAAGAGAAGAAACGAAGCGGTTGTGCTGCTGAACGCACCTGCTTCTTTACGATTTCTTGAACATATTTCAACATACTTTGACTACGGAAGGATACTTCACATACCATTGGATTATACTGCCAAGCCCATCACGAAGTGAAATTTTAGATTTAAAACCAAACGAATGGTAAGCACGTGTGATATCCAAAAGGCGACGAGGTTGACCGTTGGGTCTTGATTTGTCCCAGATGATTCTACCTTCGTAACCTGTGATCTCTTGGATTAAAGCGGCTAATCGGGAGATTTTAATTTCTTCACCGGTACCCAGATTCACAGGATTTGACCCGTTGTATTGTTCCGCAGAAGCAATTATTCCGCGCGCCGCATCATCGCGATAGAGAAATTCGCGGCTAGCCGTACCATCGCCCCAAAGGACCACTTCCTGATGCTTAGCCTCTTTGGCTTCGATAAATTTTCTAATCATCGCAGGAATAACATGGGAAGTTTCCAGATCAAAATTATCTTCCGGACCGTACATATTAACCGGCAATAGATAAATTCCATTAAACCCATATTGCTGACGATATGCCTGCAACTGAACCAATAACATTTTCTTCGCCAATCCATAGGCAGCGTTAGTTTCCTCAGGGTACCCGTTCCACAAATCCTCTTCTTTAAATGGGACGGGAGTAAACTTCGGATAGGCACAAATAGTTCCAATGCAAATGAACTTTTTCACACCACGAAGACGGGATTCTTCAATCAATTGAATTCCCATCATGGCATTGTCATAAAAAAATTTCCCCGGATTGACACGGTTGGCGCCGATGCCGCCTACACGCGCGGCAAGGTGAAAAACGACGGTAGGATGGACATCGTTGAAACAGCGCTTGATGGCTTCGCTTTTTGTGAGGTCATATTCGGCGCTACGAGGAATAAAAATATCTCCGCAACCCTTTTTACGCAACTGACGGACAAGTTCTTTTCCGAGAAAGCCAGCGCCGCCGGTAACTAAAATGCGCTCTTTAATGAGATCTAATTCTTCATTCAATTTTTATCCGCCTTTTAAAGGAGCAACAAAATTAGAATAACGTATAGATGAAAGGCGCGAGTGCCGAACCTTCGGTGAAAATAATAAGAATTCCTAAAAGCAAAAGCATGACGATAATGGGCGCTAACCACCAGCGCTTACGCACTTTCATAAAAGCCCAAAATTCACCGAATATTGAAAACTTTGATTTAATGTTGGCCCACATTCCCATGATAACTCTCCTGTTTACGTTTTACGTGATCAATCCGGCGCAAATGCCAGTTGTGGCAAAACTTTTCTTAGCGACTCGGGCATTGCTTTTTTATTCAATAGAAAATTACCCAGCACAAGATAATCCATATGGGTATGAAGAAAACAACGAAAAGCATCTTGCGGAGTACAAACAATCGGCTCGCCACGAACGTTGAACGATGTATTGATAATAACCGGGCAGCCGGTACGCTTATAAAATGCTTTGATCAAACGATAAAATTTTGGATTTTCATGTTCGGCAACCGTTTGAACGCGCGCCGAGCCGTCGACGTGCGTGACAGCCGGAATGACTTGTTTATCCGGATGAACCTGTGCCACTAAAAGCATGTAAGGACTCGGCTGATTCAGGTCAAAATATTCCGTCGCCTGCTCGGCCAAAACCGAAGGCGCAAACGGCCAAAAGCTTTCGCGAAATTTAATCTTGAGATTTACGCGATCGCGATTTTTCGGATGCCGTGCATCGGCCAGAATACTTCGATTTCCCAGTGCGTGCGGACCGAATTCCATTCTCCCTTGAAACCATCCGATCACATTTTGCTCATCGATTAATTTTGCCACTTCATGCGCAAGCGATTCTTCGTCCAATTCCTGGTAAGGCACACTTTCTGAATTTAAAAGCTGTCTTATTTCGTTTTCAGAATATTCCGGCCCTAAAAACGGCCCTGGCCAAATCGGGTGCCGTTTATTTTCAAGCACTTTAAAATGAACATAAGCCGCAACGCCAATCGCTCCGCCGGCATCACCGGCTGCAGGCTGCACAAATAATTCGCGAAAAGGAGTTTCTTTAACAATACGGCCGTTTGCCATACAATTAAGCGCAACATCCCCGGCCATGCAAAGTTTGGTTAATTTGGTTTCTTTGTGCAGAGCTCTGCACATATGAAGGACGATTTGTTCGGTTGCTGATTGGATGCTAGCAGCTATATCCTTATGAAAAGCCTCCAGCTTCGTTTCGGGTTCTCGCTCGGGCTGACCGAATAAATCTTCAAAATGCCTATTAATCATACGCAGCCCGTGGACATAGGAAAAATATTTTGTATTAATCCAGAAGCTACCGTCTTCTTTTAATTGCACCAATCGGTCAAAAATCAATTTTTCATAACGCGGCTCGCCGTAGGGCGCGAGGCCCATGACTTTGTATTCCGCACTATTTACCTTAAATCCCAGATAGGAGGTAAAGGCCGTATAAAGAAGTCCGAGCGAGTGCGGAAATCGAAGCTCTTTGGTAATTTTTATATCTGTTCCATTCCCCACCCCCATGGTCGTCGTGGACCATTCGCCCACGCCATCGGTAGTAAGAATGGCCGCTTCGTCATAAGGAGACATGAGAAATGAACTTGCCGCATGGGAAAGATGGTGATCGATAAAAATAATTTTCCCGGTGAAATCCAATTCTTTACGAATAGTTTTCGGAATCCATAATTTTTTATGCATCCAAAGAGGAATAGATTTTATAAACGAAGGGAAAGAACGTGGAAACGTGGCCAAGTAAGAACAAAGGATACGTTCGAATTTCACGAATGGCTTTTCGTAAAAACCGGCATAGTCCAGATCTTTTTTCGTAATATTTCCAGCCTTCAAGCAATACTCAACCGCATTTTTTGGGAAATCTTGATCATGTCTTTTTCGGGTAAAACGCTCTTCGGAAGCCGCGGCAATAAGCTTTCCATCTTGGATTAAACAAGCGGCCGAGTCATGATAAAATGCCGAAATACCGAGAATATTCATTTAAAATTGCCTCTGTAGCCCTTCCGGACTCTCGTCCATGGGTACTTTAACTTGCCAGAAAGAATCCCTTTTTTCTGGTTGAACGAACATGATATTTACGCGAAAAATTCGAAGTACAGTGGAAAGAGGTCCTAAAATAAAGGCGTAGAGCACAAAAAGAAGGATTCTGGTTTGAACATAACCGAGCGCTTTTGCAAACGCCATCCATCCTTTCCATAATACCGAAAAAAAATTCTTTAGCATGCGGCGGCTTTGGGTAGTCTCGCCGAAGATGACGACGCAATGGGATCCATAAAACGCTTAGTCACCTTCTCGTAAACCGACTCGATTCCTTCGACCATGCGATCGGGAGAAAAAGACCGCAAAGCAAATTGAGCTCCTCTTTCGGCTATTCTTGTTCGAAGCGTTTCATCATTCACAAGAGTAGAAATCGCTTCGGAAAGAGCGTGAGCATCGGAAGCCGGAACCAGCATTCCCGTTTCTTGATCATGAATCAAATGCCTGAGAGCCCCCGTGTCCGACACTATCACAGGCAGTCCGCAAACCATAGCTTCGGCAATGGAAAGGCCAAAACCTTCCTGCCAAGTATGCGCCGAAACAAATACATCCATCGCGCGGAGCGCGGGAACGATATCTACAAGTTCGCCGGCGAAAACAACACGATCCGAAAGTTTCTTTTCCTCTACCCTTCTCTCAAGAGACTCCTTTTCCTTTCCCCCACCAACCAGAAGAATCTTTAAAGAAGGAATCTTATTTCTTAAAATTTCCAGCGCATCCAGCAAAAAGCTTTGGCCTTTGACTTTTTCAAGCCGCGCAACGCAACCGAGAACAAAATCGGAACAATCAAAACCAAATTTCTTTCTGACTTCATCCCGGTTATGTGTGGCAAACGAAGATAATAAATGGGAAACGGGAACGGCATTCAAAACCACGGTAATATCGCTTGGATTTACACGCAGCACTTTCTCAAGATGCTCTTTAACTTCATAACTTATCGCAACTACGCGATCGCCCCAGCAAGGAAACATCCGTCTTCCCCAACGCGGAGGATAAAAACCATGGCACGTAGTCACTAGAGGTTTATCCAGTTCTTTACAAACACGTTCGGCCAGAACTTGCGTAACGCGGGTATGCGCATGAACAATATCTATTTTTCTATTTTGAATGATCTCGGACAACGCCTTGCCCGTAGACCATAATTTAGGATGCCATTCAAATTTCGTTTCAATAGGAAGAGATACAAAAGGGATATTTTCGGGGGTTAAAAGCGAAACGGCCGTATCGGAACTTCCCGCAATCGTTACCTGATAACCCCGCTGCTTCAACCCAGAAGACAATACATGAATATACGAAGCGATGCCGCCGATTCTAAATCGGGATGTCAGTTGAAGAATATTCATGAGAGATCTGTTTCAAACCGGTCATTTTGACCAAGGCGTGCACCGTTGGCAAATTCTTTGGCCGACATGGGCTTTCGATTTTCTCTTTGAACCTGATAAATAAGCAGTTCATCTTTACCCGAAGCAACGGACAATGCGCCATCCGCATGAACGGTTAAAATTTGGCCGGGAACTTGAGTTTTGTCACCCCCGCGCAGGCAGGGGTCTAATTGGATTCCCGCTTTCGCGGGAATGACAGTCTTTAAAATCCGCACCGTCTCTCCCCTGAAATACGTGTATGCGCAGGGCCAAGGCAGAAGTCCGCGCACCCGGTTATGGAGCACCTTCGCCGGTAATGTCCAATTAAGTTTTGCGTCGGTTTTACTTAATTTTGGTGCAAGCGTCATTTTAGCGTGATCCTGCGGAGTAAACGTAAGTGTGTTTTTTTCAACTCGATCAAGAACTTCTGGTAGTTTTTCAGCAGCCATGCGCGAAAATTTACTACCCAACGTTTCGGCCGTCTCATTCAAACCGATAGATGATCGTTCTTGCCAAACGATATCGCCCGAATCCATTCCCGCATCCATCCGGAAAATGGTAAGCCCGCCGTATTCCTCACCGTTGATAAGTTGCCAATTAAGCGGCGCAGCTCCCCGGTATTTTGGAAGAAGCGACGGATGGATATTCAGCGCTAACCGGCTTGGAATATCTAAAACGACTTGCGGTAAAATTTTTCCGTATGAACAAACCACAAACACGTCAGGCTGAAGCGCGCGAATGTCCGCAAGAAATTCTTCACCGCGTAATTTTTCAGGGCACCACAACCGTATTTTTTTTTCTTCAGCCCATTCGTGTACTTCGGTCTTTTGAAGCACCTGGCCCCGGCCTTTTTTAGCCGGAGGTACGGTCACCACACCGGCTAAAGCATGCTTCAAACCGGCCAAAACCTTTACCGGTTCGAGCGAAAAATCAGAGGAGCCGAAAAATACGACCTTCATCCGAGGTCGAATCGCTATCTGTGGTTGAACCGGATTCGTATTGGGCTAACAATTTTTGACGTTCCGCGAAACTGACGCGATCGATAAAAAGCTTGCCGTTCAGATGATCGTTTTCGTGTTGAATAATACGCGCTAGAAAATCATCCGCTTTTAGCCGAAAGGTCTCGCCTTTTTCATCAGCCGCTTCAACCGTAACTTGCTCAGCTCGAATAACATCACCTGAAATACCGGGTAGACTTAGGCATCCTTCCGGACCTAAAACCTCACCCTTATGTTCGCTTAAAATGGGATTGATAAAAACAAACTCAGGCCCGCCCTTTTTACCTTCGGGATTGGCTATGAAAATTCTCGTGGATACACCGATTTGCGGCGCCGCCAAACCCACGCCTTTCTCACGATACATAATCGCAAACATATCTTTAATAAACTGCTTAGTCTCCGAATCGACTACCGAGACGGGTTCGGCTTCCTTGGATAAAACTGCGTTAGGGTAAATGACGACCTTGTATTGACTTAGCTTATTTTGAACCATGGCGTTCCTATAAATATTAGAGATATCATAGCAAATCACGTATTACATTCAAACCTAATATTTAGTTATAACTTGATAAAACAAGGACCTCTATTAGAATGTTGAACCAATCGGAGCCAACATGATCGAATTGCCGCCCCAGCTTAAGTATTACTACGACAAGAGCTTAGAATCTTTCCAACACGGGCATTTTATCTACGCCATTGAAATGTCCAAGGCGGTTATTAAGCAAGTTCCCAATTATTCCCCTGCTTATAAATTGCTGTATCAATCCGCCCAAAATTTAAGAAAAGCAAAAACCAGAAATATTTTCTCGTCTTTTTTAAGCTACCTGAAAGTTTTTTATTATAAGTTTTCTTCCCTCTTCCATTCGATCACCAAGAACACCGATCGGGTCCAATGGAATTATATTCAAGGTTTGATTGAGCAACCGAGCGACCGCCAGCTCCTCAAAGGCTGGCTTCAACTCGCCATGAAGCAAGGTTGGCTGGATATCGCCATTGTTGCGGCCGAAGCGCTTTGCGAGGTTAATCCCAAACAAGCCGAAGGCTATCTTTTACTTTCAAATTTATATTTGAAAAAAGGCACGGCGGATAACGCCAAGTCCGTCATTCAGAAAGGCCTTTTTAATCTTCCCGCCGAACCACAATTAACGAGACGGCTTAAAGAAATCGAAGCGGAAAGAACCATGCGGCGGGGAGACTGGGGAAAAACTTAAAGAATATTTACCGGATCCACATCCACGGCCATCATCACAGAATTCATCTTACGCACGCCGGCCACGGCCGCTTTTAGCGATTGATTCATCATCTTCATTTCGTTCCCCTTTAACATAATGTGCCAGCGATAATGACCGCGCAGCTTAGGAATTGGGCAAGGCGCCGGTCCTATGATGGAAAAAATATTCGCATTCGCAGCTTTCTGCTCCAGTATCATCCGTAAACTCAAAATATAGTTTTCTACATGCGCATTGTTCGGCCCGCGGACAATCACATTGATAAGATGCGAAAACGGCGGATAACCCATACGCTTTCTCGACTCGATCTCGGCTTTGTAAAAAGCCTCGTAATCCTGTTTGGCGGCGGCTTTAATACTATAATGGTCGGGAGAATACGTTTGAATGACCACCCGCCCCTGCTTTTCTCCCCGGCCCGCGCGGCCGGCCACCTGAACCAATATCTGAAAATTTCTTTCACTCGATCGGTAGTCCGGCAAGGCCAATGCTAAATCGGCCATAAGGACCCCGACCAGCGTAATCCGCGGAAAATCATGACCTTTCGCGATCATCTGTGTACCTACCAAAATATCGATTTCATTCTTGGCAAACGCCTTTAAAATTTCCTCGGCTTTCCCCTTTTTCCGGGCTACGTCGCTATCCAGCCGCGCAATTCGGGCTTGCGGAAACCGGCGGGCAAAGTCGCTTTCGATTTTCTCAGAACCCATGCCGAGGTATTGAAGGCCGTGGCTTTTACATGTAGGACATTCGGTTAATTTCGTCCAGCGAAAATTGCAATAATGGCAAACCGCCGCGTTTACTTCCTGATGAAAGGTCAGCGAAACAAAACAAAACCGGCATCTCGCAATTTCCTGGCAGGAAGAGCACCGAAGCTGTGTTGAGAAGCCGCGCCGATTCAGAAAAATTAAAATCCCCTCTTTTTTCCGAAGCGTTTCTTCAATAGCGCGCTCGAGCACGCGCGAGCAGATCGGATTTCTTTCGCCGCGTAAATCAACAACCTCAATTCGAGGCAGACTGTGCGTAGTAACGCGTTCCTTGAGCAAGATTTTTTCGATCTTCTGCTCGTCGGCTTCAAACATAGTTCGTAGCGCCGGCGTTGCGCTTCCCAAAATCAAAACGGCATCTTCGGCTTCCGCCCTCCATCTTGCCACTTGTCCGGCATGATATCGCGGTGATTCCTCCTGCTTATACGTGTCTTCCTGTTCCTCATCAATAATAATAAGGCCTAGGCGTTTTAACGGCGCAAACACGGCCGAACGCGGCCCTAAAACAATCCTGCACTTCCCTTCACGGATTTTTAACCAGCCGTCGTAACGTTCCCTCGGCGGCATCTGAGAATGAAGAACGATGATTTCATCATGAAATCGTTCCTTAAAATAATTTTTGACGTGCACCGTAAGTGCAATTTCCGGCACTAGCACAATAGCCGTACGATCTTGTTTAAAACACGCCTCGATGGCTCGAACGTAAACCTCGGTTTTCCCGCTGGCTGTTACGCCGTACAGCAGAAAAATTTTATTTTGAAAAGCGTCCAAGGCTTGCGTTATTTTATCAAGCGCGCTTTGCTGTTCTTTGCTTAAATTATGAACACCCTTAAGAGCCGGCTCTTCATCGGCCGGCAAATCTTCTTCTTTTTTCTTTTTTCGTTTCTCTGCGACCGGTGTTTTTTTCTTGACCAGCTGCGGAAGCGCATTGGCTATGGCCTCGCCCCAGGAACAGCAATAATATTCGGAAATGCGTTTGGTCAGAGCAAGCATGGCGTCATCCAAAATTAAGCCATCGTCGAAAAGTTGAGTTACCGCTTTTGTTTTAAAGGAAGAACTTTCCTTGGAAGCGCCTACAACGTAGCCCAGAATTTCCCGGTTTTTAAAAGGAACAAGTACGCGCGTACCGCGCCCGGGAAGGGACATTTTGTCGAGATGTACGTGGTAGGAAAAAGGATCGTCTACGGGTAAAGGAATGGCAACATCGATAAGAGCGGTAGAAGAATCTTTCATTTAATAGGTTTCATCCCTAAGATTTCCCGCACGCGCTTTAAATCTTCCCAGGCTTTTTTCTTGTCGGCGGGATTTCTAAGCAAATAGGCCGGATGAAACGTCGGAACGCAAGGAATGCCATTTAAATCGAAGGTTTCTCCGCGGAGCTGCGTAATGGATCGCGTTGATTTTAGAAGAGTTTGGGCCGCAAAATTTCCCATCGCGCAGATTGCTTTGGGTTTAATTAAGGCCAATTGGCGTTCGAGATAAGGCCGGCAGTTAATAATCTCTTCCGGCGCAGGATTTCGATTGTTGGGCGGGCGGCATTTTAGAACATTGCAAATGAACACATCGCTTCGTTTAAGTCCCATCGCTTCGATCATGCGCGTTAAAAGTTCGCCGGCTTTTCCCACAAAAGGAAGACCTTGTTGATCTTCGTAATAACCCGGCGCTTCGCCGACAAATACCAAGTCAGCATTCGGATTTCCGCTTCCAAAAACAACAGTATGCCTTGTCCGCGTCAATTCTGAGCAGCGCGTACAAGCAAGGACTTCGACTCGTAGCTTAGCGAATTCCGAATCATCATTGCGAGGACGCGAAGCGCCCGAAGCAATCTCAGTGCTTGTAGATTGCTTCGCCGGCATTACATCAAAACCAAAAGTAGTTAATTTTTCAAGATGCTGCCTGGTTTGATCCGCCAACTGCGCCAAACGATTTTCCATCGATCTAACCTTTTTTCATTTCTAAAAATGATTTTATAAATACCACGACTTCCTTAGCGGCAAACGGTCTTGCGACGGATCGGATTCCTTCGCGCCATCTGCGCATGGCTTCGGGCTGATGCAGGAGATCGTTTACGACTTTTTCTATTTCCTGAGGCTTTTCGATCTTACGCGCTGCGCTATACTTTAAAAGCAAATTAACATTTCTCTCTTCCTGCCCGGGAATGTAGGAAAAAATGGCCAGCGGCAATCCCACCGCCAAAGACTCACACACCGTGGATCCGCCGGCTTTGGCAATAATCAAGTCACTTACCGCCATGAGCTTCGGCATATAATCTACAAATCCAAGAATTTTTAAAGGCAGAGTAGTCTCGAGACGCTCCAGCTGTTCTTTTAATTGGGCATTTCTACCGCTGACAACGATTAACTGAATACGGTCCGCATATCTTTCAAGCGAACGGATCATCGGCACGATGGGGCCCATGCCGAATCCACCGCTTGTGAGCAAGATCGTTTTTTTATTCGTATCAAGACCGAGTGAGTCTAAAACCTCCGGCCTATTGTAAAGTTCGAGAAATTCCCGGTTCACGGGTATGCCCGTTACAAAAACGCTTTTCTCGTCTCCGCCCCGCGCCACAACGGTTTCAGCCGAATCGGGGTGCATAACAGCGTAGTAATCCGTTCCGGGATTAACCCAGAGCGTATGTGCGGAAAAGTCGGTAATAACGGTAAAAACAACGGATTCGATTTTCTTTTTTCTTTTTAATGCTGCGGCGATTTCGGCGCTTTGAAAATGAGTCGAAATAATGATATCGAACCGCTCTTTTATGAAAAACTTCTCGAGTCCGTGCACTTTAATACGATTAAATATTCTTCGAAGGGGGCGCCAGAACCAGAAAACTTCCTGTTGATCAAAGAAATCATAGACCCATCCCCACAGACCGGGCGCTTTCGTTACCAGAAATTTATAGCAGGAGGGATAACTCGCCTTGAAAAAAGGATACGTATAATCCAGGGAATCCCTGCAAACAATTTGAGTATTCTTATCGAAGGTCGCAACCAATTCATCCCGAATAGATTCGGCCACTTTCCGGTGGCCTTCACCCGCATTCGCGTAGAAAATGCCTATTTTTGCCATGCTTTATTCCCCGATAAAACGATATTTACCGCATCTAAGAAACCGTCGACGATAACATCCGGCCGAACGGTCGTAATCAGCTTTTCTTCCATCGTGCCGTGCCCCGTACGAAGCATGATTACTTTGATTCCAAATTTCTGTCCTGCCTCAACATCCGAAATTTTATCACCGATAAAAAAACTTTTGCTTCGATCGATCGTAAAATCTTTCGTAGCGCGCAGGAACAAACCGGGTTCGGGCTTACGACACTCACAACCCGCCTCTTTTCCATGAAGACAATAGTAAATTCCGTCAAATCGTATTCCCTCTTCTGCAAAAAGAGAGGCGAGTTTATCGGTGACTTTTTTTAAATCTTTCTCTGTAAAGAGACCGTCGCCGATGCCCGCTTGATTGGAAATAACAATGAGCCGGTATCCTGCCTTATGGAGAAGTTTTACCCCCTCTATGACACCGGGTAGTAATTTCAGATCTGATGGAGACATTATATAGTTTCCAATGGGATCTTCGTTTAAAACTCCGTCCCTATCTAGAAAGGCCGTTTTATATCCTGCCATCCCGCATCTCTTTTCTGATATGGCTCAATTCGTCAAGGCTCCGAACTTGTTTTGAGGAAAGCAGACTCCATTTTCCTTCACTCCATTTCGCATGAATTAATGAAAATCCGAGGAACCATCCGAACGGAACCAAGAACGTTAAGAACGAGATTTTATCACAAACAACGGCATCGTAGCGTTTTCTCCATTTAGACCCAATACGCAACATGGCATAAACGTAGAAAAAGGGATTGTCGATAAGCGTAGCCTTCAAATTAGGGCTTTTCGTACGATCAATTTTGAATGCACGTAAAAGCTCTTCAAAATTCGGAAACCTTTTTTTGTCCACTTTTAAAATCAGGTGCGGATGATTATCGTAGAGCCCTATTTTCTGCACTTGTTCGAGAATGGATTTCAATTCTTCGTTGTTACCGTTCTTATGATCGTAGACGATAGCTAAGCGGACGGCTTTGCCCCATTTATTTTCAAACCATTTTCGATTTTTCGCAATTAAAGCTTGCCTGCGCGCCATCGAAATGCTGGAAGCTTTTCCAAACGGCTGATGATAAACATACGCATCGGCCGCTACAACGCATTCGTATCCGGCCTGGCGAGCGCGATAAGAAAAATCGGAATCTTCGAAATACGCAGTATCGATTTCTTCGTTAAACAATCCTATTTCTTTAATAATACGCCGGGGAATGAGCATACAAAAACCGATGGCCGATCCTAAAACGTAGTACGTTCCTTTAAACTGCTCAAAATACCGAGCTCGCTCGTCTAAAGAAAAAGATTCGGCTGGCTTATGTGTAATTAAGGTATTGCACTGCGGATTAACGGCTGCAAAGCGCGGATGTTTTTCGGCCAGCTCAATCATTCTCTCAAGCCACCCGGGCGTTACAACGCAATCGTTATTCAGAAGACAGACATACCTCGAATCTCCGCCTTCGGCGGCTTTGTTATTTCCGCGCACAAATCCGATGTTTTCGGGAAAATCGTAGAATTTAAACGTCACATATTCAGTTGGCTTGAGCGTAGCGCAGTAATCACGGATGTTTTCGCCGCCGCCGTTATTAACAATAATAAGGCGGGAAAGAATCTTCGTATGTTTCAAAACGGATTCTACGCATGGGCGTAAAACATTCGGCTGATTCAACGTTAAAATAATAATATCGCAGACTGGAGTTTTAGTTTCCATAAAGTCATTCCCGCGAAAGCGGGAATCTAGATTCCCCGGTCAAGCCGGGGAATGACATAATGACAGCTCGCCACACTTCATCCACTGATAAATCGTTTAAATCTTTGTGAATCACAACATGCCCAGCGCCCCAGGGCCGCCAACGAACCGGATTGGGACCTCCGGAAAATTTAGCAAATATACTTACCGTCGGCGTACCTACGCCTGCGGCCATATGCATGGGGCCGCTGTCGTGCCCGATTAAAAGGGCAGATTTCCGAATTATGCCACAAAGTGTTCTTAAATTTGTTTTGCCTGAAAGATTAGCAATGCTTAGCTTTGTTTTTGCTATTAATTCACCGGCGCAGTTTCTCTCTCCTTCCGATCCAATTACCGCCATATCCACTTTTACGTTATCTTTTATTTTCTTAATCAAGTTAACGAAATTTTCGATCGGCCAGCATTTTCTTGGGTCGCTTGAAAACGGATGAAGCAATACAAGCGGATTTCCGGTCGATAGCCTTTCGCTCACCAGAAGGCGTTCGGCTTCGTGCAGATCTTGAACGGAACCGGGCAATTCAAACAAAGGATCGCGCACCTGAATACCAAGCGGCGCAAGAAGTTCCAGATTGGACTCGATTTCGTGTTTTTGCCCCGTAAATTTTTTATCGTCCAGGCGATCGGTTAAAAGAATTCCCCACTTTCTGCCGTATCCAATTCGGCGCGGAATATTCGCTAAGCTAGTAATGAGATGAAAATCTTTTCTTGAATTAGAAACGATCGCCAAATCAAAATTTCCGCGTTTAACTTGCGAAAAGAGCGTCCGGCATTCCGAGAAACCGGCTTTACGCCGTCCGGCTTGGAAAGGAAGAAACCGGTCGATGGCCGGATACCCTTCCAGAAATTCGGCGAGAGAAGGATGGCAAACTAAAGTAATGTGGCTTTCCGGATACGCATACTTGAGGGCATCGAGCGTGGGGAGATTAAGGAGTGTATCGCCCAGCATATCGGTGCGAAAAAAGAGGATACGTTTATATCGGATCATTTCATAACCAATCGTGAGGGAGATCGCGAGAAAAATTATTTCGGCTTAACAACCAATCGGAACCAATCAATGGTCTTTTTTAAGCCTTGTTCAAGCGGGACTTTGGGTTTCCAACCTAATACTTTTTTTGCCCGGCCGATATCGGGCTTCCTTTTTCTGGGGTCGTCTTTTGGAAGCGGGCGGTAGACGATTTTACTTTTACTTTTTGTCAGCTTAATGATGTACTTTGCCAATTGTTTCAATGTCATCTCGTTGGGATTACCGAGATTAACCGGTTCGTGAAAATCGGTTTCTGAGAGCTTCAAGATTCCGTTTACCAAATCGTCTACATAACAAAAACTTCGCGTCTGGCTGCCGTCTCCGAATATCGTAACGTCTTCACCCAAAAGTGCCTGGCTAATAAAAGCCGGAATGGCGCGCCCGTCTTCCAAGCGCATGCGCGGTCCGTAGGTATTGAAAATTCGTATAATTTTAGTATCTACGCCATGCGTTTTGTTGTAAACCACCGTAAGCGCCTCGGCGAATCGTTTGGCTTCATCGTATACCGCCCGGGGTCCTATGGAATTGACATGGCCCCAATAATCCTCGCGCTGCGGATGCACTTCGGGATCTCCGTACACTTCCGAAGTGGAAGCTAAAAGAAATTTAGCTTTTTTGGATCGGGCCAGCCCGAGAAGATTAAGCGTCCCGATACTTCCCACTTTCATGGTATGTATTCCGTGTCTGGCGTAATCAATAGGACTCGCCGGCGAAGCAAAATTTAGAATATAACCAAGGGGCTCATTCACGCGAATGGTATCGATGATATTGTGCTTAATGAAATAAAAATTTTTATTTTTTCGTAAATGCTCGATATTGTCGGGTGTACTCGTTATAAAGCTATCCATGCAAACCACACGATGGCCTTTCTTAAGTAACGCCCCGCATAAATGAGAACCCACAAAACCGGCACCGCCCGCCACCAAATAAGTTGATTTTTTCATAAAACCGATACTTTCTGTAAATATTCCGAGGTTACTTGCCACATATCTTTTGGAACTTCTTTGAATATTTTTTTCCAAAGCCCGATACCCAAAACACCGCGTTCCGGCCGGCGCGCCGGACGGTCAGTCTCTTCGATCCTGATCGGTTTAACCTCATCGGGATTAAGACCCAATTCGCGAACGATATGCCGCGCCCATTCGTATCTCGATGTCGCTCCCGAATTCGTGAAATGCAAAACGGAAGGCGCCTGTACGGCTCCGGATTCAGCGCCTTTCATTAAACGATAGAGCGCTTTGGCCAAATCCACCGTATGGGTGGGCGCCCCCCATTGATCGCAAACCACACGTAAGGGTTGTTTTTGTTCCGCCTGTCGAACAATTGTTTCTACAAAATTTCGCCCATGACGGCCAAAAAGCCACGAGGTTCGAAGTATCGTACCGCTGCGAAGTTTATCCTGCCAAATTTGTTCGGCTTCGAGCTTTGTCCTGCCGTATATGCTTAACGGATTAGGCTCATCCGATTCATCATAGGGCGACTTTTTTTTGCCGTCAAAAACATAATCGGTGCTGATTAATATAGCGCGAATTTTGCGTTTACGGCAAGCATCGGCAATATTCTCGGAACCGCCGACGTTAATGGCTTCGGCGGTTTTCGGATCTTTTTCACAACCATCCACATTTGAAAACGCGGCCGTATGAATGACCCAATCGCAGGCCAATTCTTCGATCAGCTTAAAAACCCGTTCCCGGTCGCAAATATCGCATTCGTAGTAACGCAGACCTGTATTTCGATTTGCGCTTCTACCTATTCCCACGACTTCTTCTTCAGCGCCGACGATACGTATCAGATCCGAACCAAGCATACCGTTCGAGCCGGTCACCAAAACGCGCATATCTTATTTCACCGTAAACGCATCGCACTTAAGCGGCTTCCACCAACGTCTATTTTGCCGGTACCACGCAACTGTCAGATAGAGCGCTTCTTCAAAACTAAACTGCGGTCGAAATCCAAGTTTTCTGACTTTCTCTATATTTAAACTGTAGCGAAAATCGTGTCCCGGGCGATCCTTCACGAAGCGAATAAACGAATTAGGTTTTCTACAAACTTTAAGAATATTCTTGGTCAACATTAGATTAGAAACAGGGCGCCCGGCGCCGATATTGTATATTTCACCGGCTTTCCCGCGGTGCAGCACCAAATCTTGTGCGCGCACATTATCAAGCACAAAAAACCAGTCCCGTTCATTTTTTCCCTTACCGTATAGAGGAACTTTTTTATCTTCCATGAGATTTGTAATAAATAACGGAACGACTTTTTCCGGAAATTGATGTGGGCCAAAATTGTTTGAACTCCTTGTTATGAGCGTAGACAAACCATATGTCACATGATACGAGCGCACCAACGCATCGGCTGCCGCTTTGGAAGCGGAATAAGGATTGTTCGGATATAACGTTCCGTCTTCGCGGGCATCCCCTTTCGCCAGCGAGCCGTATACTTCATCGGTCGATATATGTAAAAATCGTGCTATGCGATTTGCTCGAGCTGCCTCAAGAAGCGAATGAACGCCGAGGATATTCGTTTTTAAAAAAGCATCCGCATTTTGAATCGAGCGGTCTACATGCGTTTCTGCGGCAAAATTAACGACACCCCACATGCCTTTCATCAAGCGTTTAACTTTTCCCAGGTCGCAAATATCTCCCTTAACGAACCGGTAACGCGGATGGGACTTAATATCGCTCAGATTGGAAACATTACCGCTGTAGGTAAGCTTATCCAAATTTATGACGGACACGTCGCTACGCTTATTTAAAATATAGCGGATAAAATTGGAGCCTATGAAGCCGCATCCGCCGGTAACAAGCAATTTACGTGTGGACACCTTTTAACTTCCCTAATTTTTCCGCCACCAGCAAATTGGCGCGAAGAAGCGATTCAAACGTGCCTGCGTCGGACCAAAAACCGGAAAGCAGCTCATAGCTTAACTGGCCACGTTCTATATAGGCATTGTTAACATCGGTGATTTCAAGCTCTCCCCGTTCCGAACGTTTCAGCGTATCGATAATTCCAAAAACCTGCTCATCAAACATATAAATTCCCGTCACGGCTAATCTGGATTTTGGCCTCTTAGGCTTTTCAACAATTCGCACAACGCGGCCTTTTTCAATTTCAGCTACACCGAAACGCCCGGCGTCTTCCACTTCCTTAAGCAAAATCTTGGCGCCGTTTTTTTGCTTCGCAAAGGCTTTAACAAATTCGCCGATATCGTCTTCGATAATATTATCGCCGAGGATAACCACATGCCGTTCGTTTCCGACAAAATGGCGGACGAGTCCGAGCGCCTCGGCAATACCGCCCTCTCCTTTTTGATACGCATAATGGATGGCCTTCAGGCCAAAATCTTCGCCGTTTCCAAGTAAACGCAGAAAATCGCCCGCGTTCCGGCCGCCCGTAACGAGCATGACTTCGCGTATTCCTGCACGAACAAGCGTTTCAATAGGGTAGAAAACCATCGGTTTATTATAAATAGGCAAAAGATGCTTATTGGTCACACGCGTAAGAGGCTCAAGGCGGGAACCCAAACCCCCTGCTAAAACAACGCCTTTCATGGGAACTTTACGGTACCTTTCGATTTAACGGAATGGTGAGATTTTAGAGATTAATAGAACAGATGGTCGTTCTTGCGATTTTCTTGCCAGCCGCGAACACCTACGCCGGTGTAGAGAAAACCAAGCTGTGTCAGAACTTTCCCCGACAGCGCATTTCTACCGTCAAAAACGATGGGTTTTCGAACAAGTCTTTTCACCTTTTTGAAATCCATCTTTACGATTTGCGGCCATTCGGTACATACGATAATAGCGTCCGTCTTTTTAACAGCAGCATACGGATCGGAAAAAGAACGGATTTGATCCGGTAAGAGAGGCTTTGCTTTCTCGAGAGCAATGGGATCGTACACATTCACGCTTGCTCCGCGGTCAACAAGCGCATGCACCAATTTCAACGCGGGAGAATAACGGAGATCGTCCGTATTCGGCTTAAACGTCAGCCCAAGCACCGCTAAACTTTTTCCTCTTACCGTTTTTAATCTTTGTCGAATACGGTCCACAAAATAAAATACTTGCTCTTCGTTTACCGCACGCGCCGCCCGGAGAATTTTAAGATCTACATTGCTCTTATCCCCAATATGAATAAAGGCCGCCAGATCCTTAGGAAAGCAAAATCCGCCAAAACCTATGCCGGCTTGTAAAAATTTATGCCCAATGCGCGAATCGAGACCCATGCCGTGGGCGACCTGTGTAATATCGGCGCCTACGTTATCGCACACGCGGGCCAGTGAATTGATAAACGAAATTTTGGTCGCTAAAAAACTGTTCGAAGCATGCTTGATCAACTCTGCGCTTTCAATGTCCGTGATTACAAATCTGGTATTTTTAATTTTAGAATAAAGCTGCCTCAGCAATGTCTCCGCTTGCTTTGTTTGGATACCCAAAACGATCCGTTCAGGATGGAAAAAATCATGCACCGCCGTGCCTTCGCGCAAAAATTCCGGGTTGGAGGCTACGTCGAAGGCTCCCTTCCCTTTATAGTAGCGTTTCACCGTTTTCTCGATCCATCTGCCCGTTTCCACAGGAACGGTACTCTTGCTTACAATAAGTTTGTAGCCTGTCATGTACCTGGCAATATTTTTAGAGACATTACCGACATACGATAAATCGGTCTCTCCCGTATCCAGCGGCGGCGTATTTACGCAGATAAAAATAATTTTGGAGCGTTCTACCCCTTCCCTCAAGTCGCCCGAGAAACTCAAACGGCCTGCTTTTCTGTTTCTTTTTACGATAACTTCCAATCCCGGTTCGTAAATCGGAATTTCACCTCTCTCAAAACTTTTGAGTTTTTCCGGATCATGATCAATGCCCATCACACGGTGGCCCAGATCGGCCAGGCAAGCCGCCTGAACCAAACCCACATAACCCGTGCCTACTACGCAAATGTCCATAAAGTGCTTTACGCCTTATTAGGTTGAATAAGATATCCGGCCGACGCGTCTCCCTCGGGCTGGTAACCGCCTCGTAAAAATTGTTCTACCGTGTAATTGGACGTAGAACCCGAAACGGTATTGCCAATCCTGGGCCGAGAAATGGTGCGACGGCTACCCGACTTCAAGCTTCGTAGCGGATAGGCTTTCAATGTTAATTCAATAAAAGCTTCGTAGTCGCGAGCATCTTCGGAATCGTTTCTTTTTGAATTGAATCCAAAATCCAAAAGCCAGTCGTGCAAATCGCGCGTAAGGCGCAATTCGAATTCTTGCGTCTGATTTTCATCAAACTCATGACGCCAGTAATAACCCAGCGCCCATCTTTCGTTTAACCAATAATTCAAATCCATGGTCACCAAACTACTGGATTCTTGGAGATAGCGATGACCGAAAATTACATACAGATTTCTATAATTGAGTAAAACGTCTTCGTTTGAAGTCGTGAAACGATCCCTAATCATATCGACATTGCCGTTCCACTCAAAGGTCAGCCACTGATAGGGTCTCAATTGAATATTGTTGTTCCATGTCGTCCACTTTGCCCCACCGGGACTGTGATACGCCATATCGTACGTAAAAAAAGTGCCCGCACTCACAATATCCACTCGCTGTTTAACTCCTTTAACTGTGCGTTTGGTTTGAATTCTATTCTCTATACCAAATACAAACGTATCGGATATGCTTCTGCTATCAATAGAGTCGAGCTGAAGAATTTTGTAGTCCTCCAGCGTAACTTGCCGCTTAAACGTGTAATTGAAACTCGGCTGCACGACATGGCGGATTTCATCCGCTTTAATTCCCAGGAAAGAACCGCCGACGTTATAGATGCGGTAGAATCTTGTAGTAACTTCGTTTCCGCCGCCCCATGTACGCCTTACGATATGGTGCCTGTCTTCAAAACCCTTAGAAACGCCCTTCGTCCAGTATGTTCCGTCCCAGTTTAAGAAAGGATTGAAATCGAAGCGAAAAAATCGTCTGGGATAATTGACTTGATGAGAAGTGTGACCACGAATGACATCGGTATCTACACCGCTCCTGCTTGTTTTTGAATTTAAAACTGAAAAAGTCTCTTCGTTTTGATAGAAAAGTCCGGTGTCTCCCAACTCGGAGGTCTTCCAGTTAAACCGGATTTCTGGAAGTTTTTCAAGTGTCGAATCGAAACGGTTAGTGCGCTTTACAAAATCAAAGAGCAGGCCGTATCGCTGTGTATTCCTCGTAATATTAATAAATGATTCAGGGCTTACTTCTTCACGGTATTCACGCTGGAAAAAATCCCGCAAGAAAAATTCGTCGGAAAGCTCGTTCCAGTGCACTCTCAAACTCGTATGCCGATCCAACTGGGAAAGATGCCGCCACGAAAACCTTCCCCGGTCTTCGGTCATTAAATTTTTTTCGTTGTAGGGATCAGACGCAAGCGGATTGGGCGAGTGATGATCTTTTATGGCATAGGTTTTGATATCACCGCGGCCAAATAAGTTGATCTTGTTTTCTAAATCACTGCCATCTGCTTTTAAATTATTCTTGGTTTCTCCGAAAAATTCTTGGAAATCATATTGGAACTCGACACCGGCCCCAAAACCACGCTTATTCATCCAATCCAGGTGAAGTTTTCCGGAAATATATTTATTAACTCCGAAACCTTTTGTGGTCATTACATACAAACCGTACCGTTTTGAATAACCGGGGTTAATTTCAATAGGAGGCTCGCGGTTCTCAAGACTTAAAATATAATAGGGCCACCAAAAAATAGGCCGATTCAGAACGCGAAAAACGACATTTCGAGCGATAACTTTGTCGCCGGGGTAAATCGTCATTCTTTTAGCCGTGAGCGCGTAATGCGGCCGGTCAAGATCACAAGAAGTAATCGAACCGTTGTACACTTCGATTTTATCTTTACTGACTTGCTCAATCTGCTCGCCCGTGCTGTACCACGGCGCGTCAGCTATATAGCCGCCCGGAAAAGATGCTATATCGTTCTGAAAATCATAATAAACCTTATCCCCGCGAAATACGTCCTGGCCCCGGTACAGAACGACATGGCCTTCGGCATAGGCTTTCTTTTCATCGGAGATCACTTCGACCCGGTCGCAGGTTAGGCTCACATCTTCGTACGAAACAATGACATTGCCTTCGGCAATAACTTTCTTGGCATCCCGTAAATACTCAAGCTTATCTCCGGCTACCTCGACAGGAACCTTTTCGTCCGGATTAGCAGTATTTTGAGCAATGGGAGTATCGGGATTTTTTTTCGTGGGAGGAAGAACACCCTGATCCGCAGAGACGGAGGGTACCGAATATAAAACCGAAACGAAAACGACTAAGGCAAAAAGAACTTTCAGAGACTTTCCCTATTCGTCATTTAGCTAGTAAGTGCTTAATTCATAGGAACTTAAAACGAATTTGGGCGCGATCCTAGCATAAATTATATAAATAGGCAAGATATCTATATTAAGTAGCGCGAGTTCCGACAGGTTGCTTGGGTTTCATTTTTTCCCAATCTTTTAGAAAGGTAGCCAAGCCAATGTCGGTTAGAGGATGTTTAATGATTTGCTTGATAACCGAGAATGGGCATGTGGCAACATCGGCACCCGCCAATGCGGATTCTAAAACATGGATGGGATGGCGAATACTTGCCGCGAGAATTTTTGTCTTGAAATCATAATTGTCGTAAATTTTTCGAATTTGCCGTATCAACTCCATACCGTCGTGCGATGTATCGTCGATTCTTCCAACAAAAGGACTGATGTACGTGCCGCCGGCTTTAGCGGCAAGCAACGCCTGGGTAGCAGAAAAACAAAGCGTCACGTTTGTCTTAATGCCCTCTTGCGTCAGCGTTTTCACCGCCTTAAGCCCTTCGGCAATTAACGGAATCTTCACAACCATATTCGGTGCAATTTTGGCGAGTACCCGGCCTTCTTTCACCATATTTTCGGATTCAACAGAAACGACTTCTCCGCTTACCGGACCGTCCACCAATCTGCAGATTTCTTTCAGAACTTCGTGCAAATCAGCATGGCCCGCTTTCGAGATGAGTGACGGATTGGTGGTAACGCCATCGATCAATCCCATACTGGCGGCTTCGCGTATTTCACCCAAATCAGCGGTATCGATAAAAAATTTCATAATCACGGCCTCCTTACATTCGTTTATGATTGCAAACGGTTATCGTTGTACGATACGACATGATTTCTTCCTTCTTCTTTCGCCCGATATAAAGCTTCGTCGGCTTGTTTAAGCAAAGTAGAAACGATGTCATCAGAAGAATTTTCTTCAAAACCTTGTTCTAAATTATCGGGAAAAAAAGTAAGACCGACGCTGATGGTCAATCGCGTGTCTTCATCATACGCACGGAAAAGGCGTTTTGCGATGCGCGAACGAATTCTCTCAGCCGCATCGAGCCCGCCTTGCCGATCGGTTTCGGGAAGCACAATAGCAAATTCTTCCCCACCGTATCGTGAAGCGATATCAACCCGGCGAATGACTTCTCGAATGGTCTGAGCCACCTGCCTGAGGGCCACATCGCCGACCAAATGTCCATACGCGTCATTATACTTTTTAAACTGATCTATATCGAGCATCATTACGACCATGGATAGACGGTATTTCATCGATCGAATAAGTTCGTCTCTGAAACGCTCTAAAAAATGCCTTCTTACAAAAAGCTGCGTTAATCCATCCACGATGGAAAGTTCTTTGACCTTATTATACAACTTAACTTTTTTTACATGCAGCGCCAATTGTGATGCAATAATTTCAAACTTCCCAAAATCTTCCCGGCGCGCTCCTTCCACCCAAAAGGCGGCCGTTACTTCCCCGCCTACCACCAGAGGAAAAACCCACAAAGGAAAGTGGATGGAGTGGCCCTTCAGCAAACCTTCCGTATCTTCCGCGGGCGTATCAAAGCGGCTTAGGGTTTGTTTTTTCGCGAGACGGCCGGCGACTTCACGCTCGAGCGTAAATTCCTGCATTTTGACGGCATCCGCCACCTGTGCCTGATTTTGCCACAGCATTTCACTCGCTACCCATTCGCCGGGAAGAAAATCTTCGTCCAAGAAAACAAGCTTCCCGCGCTCGAAAGGAATTCTACTAAAAACTTCCTTGGAGAGTACCCGCACGATTTCGTTAAAATCGATACATTCGTTAAATTCACGCGCCAATTCAAAAAGGCTGACTATTTCACCCACTTCATGCTCAAGCCTATCCTGCTCGCGTAAACTTTTCTGTTCGTCTTGCCGCAACTCATCGGCTGCCTTTTTGACCCATTGGGATTCTGCATGAATTTTATTAAGATTCTTCTGCCCTATTCTATAAACAATATAAAACCCGCCGGTCGGAAGCAAAATCGCCAGCCCTTGCAGTAAAAACCAATAGGTATTCATCTCGCTCGTGACAATCTTCGCCAGCAAATAAACAAACAACAGGCCAACGGCTAGGAAAAAAGAGGAGCGATATTGGGGGAATAGAAAAAGAATCAAAATAAATATCACAGCCGGCGAAATGAGCATGGCAAAATGCTCGCCGATGCGGCTTAAAAGAAATATACCGGCGAGGGCCAGAGTAAATATAAAAAGCAAAATTACTCGTTTTGACATACGCTGTTGCGTCCCCGGTTTTTTGCTTTGTAAAGCGCTTTATCCGCCAGCTCCAACAGACCTTCCGGATCCAGCGTATCTACCGGAAAGGATGCGACACCGATCGATAGGGTCACTTTCAATTCTTCACCGCGTGTTCGCACATTCAAGGATTCAATAAGTTTCCGTAGCGTTTCGGCCAATAAAACGGCTTTGTTCTTTTCTACCCCGGGCAGAATAATCGCAAATTCTTCCCCGCCGTAGCGTGCCACCAGACCATTATCGCCAACGCCATCCCGTAATTTTTGAGAAACGGCCTTTATAAGGAGATCACCCGATGCGTGACCGTAGCGATCGTTGCATTGTTTAAAATGGTCGATGTCACACATCAGAATAGAAAAAGGACTGTTGGATATTAGCGATCGTTTATGCTCTTCATCCAAACGTTCGCGAAAATAGCGATGAACATATAGACCGGTAAGAGAGTCGGAAATAGCCAACTCTTCCGTCTTTTGATAAAGCACGGCATTGGTAAGCGCCGAAGAAGCCAAAACAGCCAAGATGGAGAGAACGCGAAGGTCGTCGGTGGTAAATTCACCCACTTCAGCGCTGTTCATTCGAAGAACCCCGATCATGCGGCCTTCGTTAATCATGGGAGAAGAAATCAAGCACCGAAACGGAATATCGGCATGCTTATTCATTACGTCAAAACGAAAATCGCTTTGGACATCCGTAATGAGAAGTGGTTGGCGGTGTTTTAAAACCCAATGATCAAAAAGATCGCCTAATTTACTCCAGGCTTTAATATCCTGCTTAACACCGTGTGAAGCTATAAGCTGGGGCTGACCCGATTCCAAATCCACGCGATAGATCAGCACCAACTCCCCTTTATTAATAACCCGCGCTGTTCTCTTTACGACCAAATCAAGAAGCTGGGTAAGCGAAAGCGTGCTGGCAAAATCATCGGCGACTTCTTTAAGACTCACATGGGCGCGATATTTTTCCTGAAGCGTTTGAACGCTCAGCTTCCGCCTCATTAGTTTTTCCTGAAGGCGATTCTGTTCTTCCACCCCCTTTTCAGCCAGCACTCGTTCGGTTGATTCTTCGCTTTCAAAAAATTTTTGTGCCTGTTCCAGTAAAAAAAGAAGGCCGCCAAACCAAAGAAAATAAAGTCCGAGCAGGCCGAACGGAATCGAAGCGATAGCCAGTCCGATCGCTATAACTCCCACCAAACTCAAGCCGATAGCAACCCATCGACCTAAACTGATCCAAGCCAGGGAAAGACTGACGGTAAAAACACAGCCAATAAACGAAACGAGAATAACGGTCTCCGTGGAATGCGGGCGACGGAGAACCATAAGGGTGAGATAAAAGCATATTCCCGCCCATATAAAGGCAGGAAACGCCAGCCAGAGGCGCTTAAAGCTTTGGGTCATTTATAGAATGGACTTTTCCGTATCGGCATCAAACAGATGCACACGGGACATATCAAAGACGACCTGAAGATCCTGATTCTCTCTAACCGTATCGTTGGGAGGCACGCGCGCGATGAATTGCGCCGCGCCCGACTTAAGGTAAAGATAAACTTCCGATCCGGTGGGTTCTACTACTTCCACCTGCGCCTTAACCGTAAAATCGTCGGAGGCGTCTTGAGCAAATAAACGATCGTAAATATTTTCAGGCCGTACTCCCAAAACCACTTTTTTATTATGATAGGGTTGTATTTTCTCGTGTGTTGCTTCGAGCAATCGTAATTTCATGGATTCGCGCACAAAATAACATTTTCCATTGTCCGCTTGAATTTGACCTTCGATGAAATTCATGGGCGGCGATCCGATAAAGCCTCCTACAAATTTATTGACCGGGTTCTGATAAATCTCAATCGGATCGGCAACCTGCTGCACCAAGCCGTCTTTCATGACAATAATCCGGTCACCCATCGTAAGCGCTTCGGTTTGATCGTGCGTCACGTAAATAATCGTGGCCTGAAGACGGGTATGCAATTTGGAAAGTTCCGTGCGCATCTGAACGCGAAGTTTCGCATCCAAATTGCTGAGCGGTTCGTCGAATAAAAAAACTTTGGGTTTACGTACGATAGCGCGACCCACCGCTACACGCTGGCGTTGACCGCCGGACAAAGCACGGGGCTTTCTTTGAAGAAGGCTGGATATATCTAAAATTTCGGCGGCATCGCGTACCCGCCGGTCGATTTCTTTCTTCGGGTAACCGCGGAGTTTTAAACCAAACTCCAAGTTTTGGTATACCGTCATATGCGGATAAAGCGCATAGTTTTGAAACACCATCGCAATATCCCTATTTTTTGGTGGCACGTGATTTACCACTTTTCCATCAATCCGGATTTCGCCCGAAGTTACTTCTTCGAGACCGGCCACCATTCTAAGTGTAGTTGATTTGCCGCAACCGGACGGTCCGACAAGCACAACAAATTCCTTGTCATGGACATGCATCGTAACGCTTTTTACGGCGTCGATATTTCCGGCATAAACCTTCGAAACGTCTATAAGATCTACTTGCGCCATTCTTTTAAAAAATCCTTATCTAGTGAAATAGCTTAAAATATTACTCAGCTTATTTTTCATTTCCCGACGGTCTACTACCATATCAATTAATCCGTGTTCAAGCAAGAACTCTGATGTTTGAAACCCTTCGGGAAGCTTTTGGCGGATGGTTTGTTCGATAACGCGCGGGCCTGCGAAACCGATCAGCGCTTTTGGCTCGGCCATAATTACGTCGCCCAAAGATGCAAAACTCGCCATCACCCCGCCCATGGTTGGATGTGTTAGCACTGAAATATAAGGTAACCTGGCGCTATGAAGCCGCGCGATTACCGCAGAAGTCTTTGCCATTTGCATTAAGCTAAACATACCTTCGTACATTCGAGCGCCACCGCCCGAACCGCAAACCGCAATAAGAGGGATTTTTTCTTCATGCGCCTTTTCGGCAGCCCTCGTGAATCTCTCGCCGACCACAGAACCCATCGAACCCATAATAAAACGTGTGTCTGTCACAACCAAAGCAATCCGACGGCCATTTAAAAGTCCGGCGCCTGAAATACAAGCGTCTCGCATTCCTGACTTTTTGCTATCCTCAGCTAATTTATCTACATAACTTTTGGCTGCTTTAAAACGAAGAGGATCGAGGCTTTTTAAACTCGCATCCATTTCTTCAAACGTGCCGTCATCCATAAGCAGCTCCACCCGCTCCCATGCACCGATGACAAAATGGTACGAGCACTTCGGGCATACGGAGTGATTTTCTTCCAAAGATTTTTTGAAAATCATATTCGGGCATTCGGGACATTTGACCCACAAACCCGCAGGCACGGACTTCTTGCGTCCGTTCACTTGAGGAACCGCCGGAGATTTACTTGAACTTACTTCTGGTTTTTCCAATGCTGTACCCACAGGACAATATTAAGAAGCGCGCTTCATGCGTATGAAAAGAGTGTTGAACTAAGGATGCAGTAACTGTGTGATTTAATTAAGGTTATGGAAATTCAGAATTATATTGGACAGCGGGGCTTAAGTCAACGTTGGCGAGTCACTTAGCATGGTGTATAAGATAAATAGTAGCGAAAGCAAGCAGCGAGCCAACTTTAGCACTCTTTGACATTCTATAAGCAAGGTGCTATATTTGGCCAGTAGAAAATTCACTAACTTACGGTAACGCCAATGAATATGAAGATAGAAACAAGCCAAATCCAAACCCAGCGGCTGATCCTTTCTCCGCAAATTAGGCAGTTTCTTCGGCTTCTGCAGATGCCGGTCATGGAGCTAAAAGAAGCCATAGATCAGGAGTTATCTTCTAACCCTGCCCTCGAAGAGAACGGGAGCGAGACAAACGACGAAAGCCTTCCCGGCGAATCGGATATGACGGCTAAAGAAGTTGAGGACGCTCGGATTGCTTCTCAAGACACTCGCCTCCAAGAAAAACTCGAAAACCTCCTAAAAATCGAAGAAGATTACGGTGATCATAATTATCGCTTTAACGATACGGAAAATGAAAGTCATGAAGACCATGAACGTAAACAATCGTATCGGCAAACGCTTATCACCAAACCGACCACTCTCGGCGATCACCTTACCTGGCAAAAGCATCATCTCCATTTGAGTGAAAAAGAAGATGAAATCGCCACATTCATCATAGGAAACATAAACGAAGACGGTTATCTGACCGTTGGCTTGGATGAAATCGCCAAGGAAACGCAAAGCTCGCCGGGCGAAGCGGAAAAAGTGCTTCGCATGATTCAGCAGTTCGAACCGCCGGGCGTAGCAGCGACTTCCCTTGCCGAATGTTTGATTCTCCAGCTTAAAAAACTTGATAAAGAGGCGGGGCTTGCTATCCGTATCGTATCCGAATGTCTTTCCCTTCTCGAAAGAAGGAAATACCTTCAAATTGCTCGTCAGCTCGGCGTAAACGAACAAAGCGTTCAAGCAGCGATAAAAGTAATCGGTTCCCTGGAGCCAAAACCCGGACGGAGTTTTTACAAAGAAGAATCTATTGCCGTTATTCCCGATGTACGCATCGTTCAAGACGAAGCGACTGGAAAATACCGGGCGGAGTTATTCGATGACGATTTCCCGTGCCTGCGAATAAGCCCGGGCTACCGGAAAATGCTCCGCGACAAAACCATCGATAAAAAAGCGAAAGAATATCTGAGAGAACGCATCCATTCCGGCTTGTGGTTCATGAACGCCATGGAACAGCGCAAGTCCACGTTAAAGAAAATCGCCGACGCCATTACAGAATTTCAAGTCGGGTATATGGAGCACGGGCCCAGCCACCTAAGACCGCTTCGTATGAAAGATGTCGCCAACCGGGTCGGTATTCACGAATCTACGGTTTCGCGGGCCATCCAAGGTAAATATATGGAAACACCGCATAGCACAACTTCGTTAAAAAGCTTCTTTACTTCTTCGGTTGCCACGGACGATGGCGGCACAGAATCGCAAACGAGCATTGTGGATAGAATCCGAAGACTTATTGAAAAAGAAAATCCCGCCAAACCGATGAGCGATCAGCAAATCATGGCTCTTCTCAAAGAAGAAGGTATCCGCGTAGCCCGCCGAACGGTAGCCAAATACCGTGAAATGCTAAAAATTCTTCCTTCGCATCTCAGACGCCGCGAATCCGCCGCTTAATCACTCCAAAAAAATTTTAATACTTCATTAATATGACTCTGCCCCCAGTTGTCCGCGCACCGCTCCAGAAATTACCATCATGGTAATTTCTTCACTCGTTTCGGCGCTGCTCCGCCATCCATGGCTACGCAACACGCCTCAAACGTGCGCTAAACAACTGAGGTAGAGTCAGATTGTAATTTTTGCCCAGGAGTGCTCAGTTGCTTAACGTAATAGAGGAGCAACATGCCAGCGGGTTTCTAGAGTTGACAGTGCATGGCCGCGTATCTAGAATACGGCTTCGTTTTCTTATTTTTGGGGAAAATGATTAAGTGCTGGCGTAGCTCAATTGGTAGAGCAACGCATTCGTAATGCGTAGGTTATCGGTTCAAGTCCGATCGCCAGCTCCACTTAGTGCGCATTTGGCAGGCCGGCTAAAATCTCTTCCAAAATCCTCGGGATATCCGCCGTTGTTACTCCCGCATACCAGATATTATCCGGAAAAACCATAACGTTCGGTCCTTTAACGCATTGATCCATACAGCCTGATTGACTGACACGGACCGTACCTTTCAAGCCTTTATCTTTAATGAGCTGTTTTAACTGCTCCCGAATCTGCGCACCGCCGGCCAGACCGCAGCAAGCGCCTTCATCGCGTTCGTTCACGCAGACAAAAATATACTTTTTAAACGGCAGATTTTCTTTTTTCATAAACGAATTAAAACTTGGCGGCCTTACGAGTTTTGGTGGCGGATTTTGCAGATTTCATGGTCTTGCCGTTTACTTTTACGCGGGTATTATAGAAAGTCGTAATCTCACGGACAACTTCTTCCACATCATCGATAACTCTAAACAGTTTGAAATCCTGCTGCGTAATCATATCTTTTTTTAGCGCCGTATCTTTCAGCCAATCCACCAATCCCTTCCAGTATTCAGCCCCTACCAGAATAATAGGAAATCTATCGGTTCGCTGCGTCTGAATTAAGGTAAGCGCTTCGAAGACTTCGTCCAGCGTTCCGTAACCGCCCGGCATAATAATAAAAGCAACGGCGTGTTTGACAAACATGACTTTGCGGCAGAAGAAAAATTTAAAATTTAAGAGCACATCAACAAAACGATTCGGTTTTTGGACGGTAGGCAGTTCAATATTTAATCCGATCGAAGCACCGTTGCCATCTTTCGCGCCGCGATTGGCAGCTTCCATAATAGACGGACCGCCGCCCGTGATAATGCTAAATCCCTCTTCGGCCAGACGTTTGGTAATTTGACGCGCCAAATTATAATATTTCGTGCCGATTTTACATCGCGACGAACCAAACACCGTCACGGCCGGCTCGTACTGCGGAAGGGTTTCAAACCCGTCTACGAATTCCGACATAAGGCGGAATAAAAACCAGGTATTTTTGGCTTTGGTTGTCAATAATTCGTCTTCAAAACGCTCACTCTTTTTCATACTTCCCTACCCTCTCTCCTCAAGAATCAAATAATAAACGCCAATAATGGTCTTCGCATCCACAATTTCTCCCCGATCCACCATTTGTTTCAATTCCGTTATCTTTCTCGTCTCCGCGCGAATCTCATCGGCTTCCATTGGAATTTCATCCACCAATTTCAACCCTTCGGCTATAAATAAAAACATTTTTTCCTGATTTACGCCGGGGCTTGGATAAAACGCCAAAATAGGTTTAAGCGTTTTCACTTCATAACCGGTTTCCTCGCGTAATTCGCGCCGTGCGCAATGTTCGGTGGTTTCGTTTGGTTCCAATGTTCCTGCGGGAAACTCCCAAAGCACCCGCTCCGCGGCATGCCGGTATTGCCGGACCAGCAGAACGCGATCGGAATCAAGCTTCGGAATAATGACAGCAGCGCCCGGATGAACGAGAACTTCGCGTTTGATTTCCTTACCCTTCGCGGTACGAAGCGTGTCTACCTGAAAGCTGACCAAACGACCTTTATAAATAGGTTCGCTTTTGATCATCTCTAAACTCATTTTTTCCATGTCACACGAACCTTTTCGCCGCACCGAACGCCCGACGCTTTCGCAAAGTGCCGCTCACGCATGGCAATTTCAAGAAGTCCAAAACTGTTTCGTACCCCGGCGGCTTTGCCGGCCGGAATTTCGCCATAGGTAGAAGCAATTTTATCGATACGTTTTTTACCTAAATGAATGGCAGTGGCGACGTTAGGTATATACCTGGACTCTATATTGGTCAATACATTTCCAAACCGGTCAACGTGTATTATTCGGCCATCAATGGATCTCTCTTTAACTTGCGGCAACTCATGCGCTAACGGAGCAATTTTATCGATCGCCGGTCCGGCTTTTTCAAAAATAGTAGGGTCGGTCGCAATATGCGCACCGGTGGGACCGAAGACATCACGGCCGTGGAACGTAAAACTGACGTTTTTTCTCCAAAGCGAAGAATCTTTCAATTCGCGAGCAACGTGTTCTTTATTTTTTGAAACGACCACCGAAAAAATTCCGTTATCCGGTCCTACAAAATAATATCCGTCGGTTTTTACAGCAATCGCTCTTCGTTTCGTTCCTACACCCGGATCAACAACGCAAACAAAAACACTACCTTTGGGAAAGACCGGATAGGTATACGCCAAAATATAGGCGGCGATTTCAATTCCATACGCCGGCAGTTCATGCACGAGATCTACGATAGGAAGGCGCTCGTTGACGTCCAGAATGGCGCCTTTCACTTGACCTACGTAGGAATCATGCAAACCAAAATCCGTCAGCAAAACGACCGGCGCCATATTCTACCTCCGATTATTTGTGGTATCTCTTGGGTCCCAATATATCGAACGAACGGTAAAGCGCTTCGAGTAGTATTAAACGTACCAACTGATGCGGCAGCGTCAAATCTGAAATCTTCAATTTCAAATTTGCCCTCTTCTTTACTTCCTCGTCCAATCCTTCCGCACTGCCGATGATAAAACTAATCGATTTTGAACCGTGGTTCAAACTTACCTTTAACCAATCGGCCAAGGCTTCGGACGTCAAACTCCGGCCGCCGGAATCAAGCACAACTACCGGCCCGTTTTCGTCAACTTTCTCCAAGATTCGTTTGCCGTCTTCTTTTAACGCAGCAAGGCTTGATTTCGCCCGCCCGCTTTCGGGTTTGATATCCACGAGCTCGACTTTGGCCGCATGCTTTAATCTTTCCAAATAAATCTTCTCAACCGCGCCGACTTCGCGAACGGTAGATTGGCGGAGCGTTATAATGCGAAGCTTCATGTCTTTACTGCGTCGCGGATTTTTTTGCGAAGGTCTTCGAGTCCTTCGCCGGTTGTCGCTGAAATCAAAACAGCATCCGGATGACTGGTTTCTAAACCTTTCCTCGTAGCCTCCGAGAGAAGATCTATTTTATTAAAAACCATAATCTGGCGCCTATGCCTGAGGCCCATCCGGTCCATTTCAATCTCAACGGCGTGTATTTGTCTTTTGTATCCGGAATGAGCGCTGTCAATTACATGAATAATCAAATCCGCTTCCTGAATTTCTTCAAGCGTGGCTTGGAAAGCATCAATGAGATCGTGGGGCAAATCGGCAAGCATTCCTACTGTGTCTGTCAAGAGTACTTGGTTTCCGGTCGCCAAATAAAGATTTCGGGTTGTCGGATCCAGCGTGGCAAACATAAGGTCTTTCGTCCAGACTTCACTTTTAGTAAGCGAATTTAAAAGCGTAGATTTACCGGCGTTTGTATAACCCACCAACGCAGCGCGCGTAAATTGTTTCCGATCTCTTTGCTGGCGAATTCTCGAACGATGCTCCCTTAAACCCTCTAGCTCTTCTTTTAACCGGCTAATTCTCTGCCGAATTTTACGGCGGTCTATTTCCAACTTTTGTTCACCGGGGCCTCTCGTACCGACACCCCCTCCGAGCCGCGAAAGAAAGACACCGCGTCCGTCGAGCCGCGGCAGCAAATACATGTTTTGAGCTAGCTCGACCTGCAATTTTCCTTCCCGCGTTTTGGCGCGCCGCGCGAAAATATCCAGTATAAGCCCGGTCCGGTCAATAACGGTTCTTAAGAATTCCTGTTCGAGATTGCGTGTCTGCGAAGGGCTGAGGTCCACACTAAAAACAAACGTCACCGCGCCCACACGATCCGCCTCCCTGCGAAGTTGATCTACTTTTCCGGTACCGATATAAAATTTTGCATTTTTTGCTACGAGGGGCGCATCCAACTCGACCGCCAAGACTCCCGTAGAAGAACGAATGAGCTCCCGCATTTCAAGGCGCCGTTCTTCAACTTCCGCCTTAGGCGTTCCTTTATCGTACACATGAGCAAATAAAATTTTCTCTTTATCCGGATTAATTCTCATTCATACCTTTCTTATTCTGTTCAACTCTTCGCCAATCTTAGCTTCGGCATGCTTAAAGCCTTCCGGAGAAGTCACGTCAAACCATTCTATCCACGGTTCTCGAGCATACCAGGTAAACTGTTTTTTCACCAAATGCCGCGTCGCCAATTTTATCGAATCCGAAACAAGCTTGAACGCCTCACGCTTTTTTGTACCGCCTGCAAGCAAACCGCTTTCCCAAATCTGCCGGTAGCCAATGGCTTGCTTCACGGTGCGACTCAACCGTTTCTTAGAAAGCCGTTTTGCTTCGGTCAGCCAGCCCTTTCGAAACATTTGGTCAATTCGCTTCTCTACTTGTCCGTACAATTTGTTTCTCTCCATCGAAATTCCGAACACTTTTACCTCGTAGCCTAGATCTTTGAGTGAAGGAAGTTCGGTTGTTTTTCCGGGAGTAGCGGATTTTCCGGAAAGCACAATTTC
>Ga0209515_10001510_pt1 | contig 38632 bp, 30 predicted proteins | sample Subgroupgradi54m_FD_187454 | JGI IMG/M metagenome (GOLD analysis project Ga0209515, IMG submission 187454) | Subsurface groundwater microbial communities from S. Glens Falls, New York, USA - GMW60B uncontaminated upgradient, 5.4 m (SPAdes)... ... | reverse complement strand
TTTTTTGCGATTCCTGTGCGAAAAAAGGAGCAGGTGAGAAAAAAGAAATGCCGGGCTGGTATGCGGTTCCAGAAAAAGATTTGCCGGTGAAACTTCCTTTCCTGAAAGATTTTCGTCCAAAAGGCAAAGGCGAATCGCCGCTCGGCACAGTAAAGTCATTTTACGAAACAAAATGTCCGAAGTGCAAGGGAAAAGCGCGCAGGGAGACCGATGTTTCGGACACATTTTTGGATTCGGCGTGGTATTTTTTGCGCTATCCTTCGGTTCGCGAAAAAAATTATCCATGGAATCCGGCAACGACAAAAAAATGGCTGCCGGTTGATATGTATATCGGCGGCGCCGAGCATTCCGTGCTCCATCTTTTATACTCAAGATTTCTGACAATGGCGTTTTATGATTCCGGTTTGCTCCACTTCGAGGAGCCGTTCACGAAATTCCGCGCTCACGGACTTTTGATTAAAGAAGGGGCAAAGATGTCCAAATCAAAAGGCAATGTGGTCAATCCCGACGAGTACATAAAAAATTTTGGAGCCGACACGTTACGGATGTATCTGATGTTTTTGGCGCCATTTGAACAGGGCGGGGATTTCCGCGACTCCAGTATGGTAGGAATCGAAAGATTTTTGGAGCGCGTGTGGAAATTAATGCAAAATGCAAAAATTAAAAATCAAAATGAAAAGTCAAAAAATGAAAAATTAGAGCAGTTGCTGCATAAGACCATCAAAAAAGTTAGCGAAGATATTGAAAATCTTCGCTACAATACTGCCGTCAGCGCGTTGATGATACTCCTTAATGAGTTTGAAAAAAATAAAGAGTTATTAATTGATAGCCATTTACAAATTTTTCTCAAACTCCTCGCGCCGTTCGCGCCGCATATTACCGAAGAAATCTGGTCCCAGACGCAGATAAACGCAGATAAAAAAACCGCAGATAAACGCGGATACATCCGCGCGAATCCGCGTAGCAATTCGCGCACATCCGCGCTGAGAAGTATTCATTTAGAAAAGTGGCCGGAACATGACCCGAAGCTCATTGAAGAAAAAACATTTACCCTTATAATTCAGGTGGACGGCAAAGTGCGCGACACGCTGTCGGCGCCCGCGGAAATAAGCGAGAAAGGCGCGCAAGCGATGGCTCTCGACAGCGAAAAAATCAAAAGATTCATTGGCGGGAAAAAAATCTTGAAAATAATTTATGTTCCGCGGCGTTTGGTAAATATCGTCACCGAATCCTGAATTAAACTTATGGAGCGGCTCGCAATCATAGTTTTTATTGTCATTCTCGCGATTATAGCGGTGTACGCGATTTTTCAGCACAGTCCGTCGGGGCTTACGTTTAAAAATGTTTTCAGCGGACTCAAAATATCTACCTCAACCAATCCATTCTCAAGCGGCAGCCGGATAAGTCAGGCAAAGCCAGCCGCGCCCGCATCCGGAAGTTATATTACGTCGCCCCAGCAGCCGCAGATAAACCCTTCCGATATTCCATCCGGCTTCACTCTTCAAAACCTTTCACCGTACTTTAAAAAAATTACGATTTCCGCTTCGCCAGGATCCTTCGGCTCTTTCAGCCAGGTTACGCTCTATGGATATTCCGCCGAAAACAGCAGGATTAATGTTACCGACTGGCAGCTCCGAACCAACAAAGGAGGATTGTATATCCCAAGAGCCGTTGACGTATACGATCCCTCGGGACTTACCGGCGAGAGCGACATTAACTTAAAAAACGGCGATGTGTTGTATATCTATTCGACTACCAGCCCGATCGGCAGAAACCTTCATCTGAATAAATGCATCGGGTATCTTGCGAACAGCAATGTGTTTAATCCGTCGCTTTCTTTGAATTGTCCTTCTGTCAACCGTTCGGACATCGCAAATTTTACCGGCCAGTGCCAGAACTACATTTTATCGCTCGGGTCCTGCAAACTGCCGGCATCGAATCTGCCGTTTCTCCTGAACGATGTTAGCTGCCAGACATTTTTGAATAAAATAAATTACGGCGGCTGTTTCGCGAGCCGCCGGAACGACCCGGATTTTTTGAGCAACCAGTGGATTGTCTGGAGCGGCAGCCAGTTCCTCGATTTCCAGCACGACCGGTTGCTTCTGTTCGACAAGCAGGGACTGCTGGTGAATGAGTATAATTATTAGATCAGGATTTTATCCAATAGCGGAAGTTTCCAGTTTTGAAGAAGCTATCGGAAGAACAAAAAGATCGGTCTTTTACGAAGTAAAAGTTTTTGTTCTGAGATGCAGCGGCATTGTGCCCGCTGGAGGCACAATGACCGCGGTTCTTCAAAACTGGAAACTGAAGCGCCTTTATCCGAACGTAAACGTATACGCCTGGAGGCCCGGAGCGTCAATTTATCCAAACGTAAACGTGAAAGCATTGAGCCCTGCGCCTTCGACTTGCATCTCCAGAGTATGCTTTCCATAGTCCGCGCCCTTCACGATGTCATAGAGCCGGTTGTCTTTGATAAAGACCGTGCCGTCAGTTGAGACATCGCTGCCTGCTTCTGATCCGACGAGCGGCTTGCCGTCGCGGAAGATTTTTATCTTTACGCCTTTTTCAGAACTTGCCACAAAGTAGACATTCTTGGTGTTGTACGCGTAGGTAATAGTGGCAGTGTCGCTGGAATTTTCCGCATATTCGGGGCTGAAATTCCACGTGCCGCCGAGGTAGAGTTTGTTTGGTTGGATATCAGTCGGGATAGTCAGGGTCTGTGATCCTGGGATGCCCGGCGTGCCATTAGCCAGATAATCATTGCGCGCCGAGCCGAAATACGTTTCCGGACTGCCCACTTTCGATGCATCCATAGAGATAAGGCCCTGAGGTGAGCTAATGCTCATATCGATGGTCTCACTGAGACCGAGCGCCACGTCGCGTTCTTTCAAAGCACTCTGGATAGCTCGCTCGGTCTCATCGTATCCTCCTTCTCCGATATGGTCGTGGACGATGTACCCATCAATGTCGATTAGATATTCCCGGGGCCAGAAACGGTTGCCGTATGCATTCCACGTTCCGTAATCACTATCGAGCACTACCGGATACCGGATGCCATATTTTTCCTTGACTGCCTTGGCTACGTTGTCATAAACTTTTTCAAAATCAAATTCTGGAGTATGAACGCCGACAATGACGAGGCCTTTGTCCTTGTATTTGCCGTACCAGGCGTTGACGTAGGGGGCGGCTCTTGCACAATTAATACAGCTATATGTCCAAAAGTCGATGAGGATGACTTTTTTGCCGATGAGGTCCGCAAGTTTAAACGGTCCTGAATTGATATATCCTTTAATACCCACGAGTTCTTTTGCTCGTTCATATTTTTTGGCCTTATCTTTTTGAATTTGGGCGCGATTTGCTTTGCTTACAGTTGTCGGCGTTGTTGTGGACGCAGTTGATATTGCGTCAGATGTCCCATTCACGGCAACGCTCGGCAAAGCCAAATCCTGTGGTTGTGAACTAATCTGGCGCGGTTTTTGCGATTCCAAATACCAGATCGAAGCGACGATGAATATCACAAACCCCAGCAAGATTATGTTTTTGAGAATCTTATTCATATTTATCGGTTGATGTTGCCGTCGAAGCAAGATACGAAAGGAACCCGGGAATAATAGGCAGGATGCAAGGACTTAAAAATGATCCGAGACCGGCAAGGAAAGCAACAGCGAGATTGATAATATTAAGGGATGAAATACTGCCGCCGACCGAAGTACCAAGGCGAAGCGAGATGAGAATATTTGAAACAAATTGCAAATTAGCAATCTTACTCAGCTCGCCGACAAAGACCAAAATACCGATGATGACCAGTAAGAAACCGAAAAAGTATTGAAAATACGTGAGCCATTTCCCCATCTTTTTTATCAACGCATCGGCCTGTGCGGTAAAAAAACCGACGAGTAAAAATGGGATGCCGAGACCAAGAGTATAAGCGACAAGAAGAAGGAATGCGCTGCCTGCCTGAACGGTGGCCAAGGCAAGAATCGCTCCGAGGGCGGCGCTCACGCACGGCGTCCAACCGACGGCAAAAGCGGCGCCGAACACAAACGAAGTGATGAAAGAGGAGTTAAACTTTCTTTTTACCGAAACCTGATGGCCCGTCTCAAGGAACTTTGGGGTAAATAGTTTCAGGAGATAGAGGCCGAAAAGAATAATTATTACGCCGCCGATCCTGCCAAGCCACCCTTGAACTTGGTAAGACACATGAACCAGAACTGTTTGAAGAAGTACGCCGACAAGCGAAAAAACTAACGAGAAGCCAAATACAAAAAAGACACTGCTTAAAAATACATTCCAATCTTTTTTTGTCGATTGAGTCAGCATAGTACTATCGTATACCGCTCATTTCCCGGCGAGGAAAGCAATCCACTGCTCACGATTGGCTTATTCATAGTAGCATATTATAAAGTTGGGTTCTAAATTTTTTGTCTGCGCAAAAGCATTGCGTTGAACGCGACAATAACGGTGCTCAATGACATGAGCGCCGCCGCCAATGCCGGCTGAAGCACGATACCTTTGAATGCCAGCACGCCGGCCGCAAGCGGGATTGCTATTATGTTGTAGCCGGTAGCCCAGAAAAGATTTTGTATCATCTTGCGGTAAGTAAGACGCGAGAGGTTAAAGATTTTCGGAATATCGCGCGGATCGTTTTTGACGAGAATGATTCCGGCCGATTCGATCGCGACGTTTGTGCCGGCGCCAATGGCAATGCCGATGTCGGCTTGCGTGAGAGCCGGAGCATCGTTAATGCCGTCTCCAACCATGGCGACCTTTTGGCCCTTGCTCTGAAGCAGTTTTACTTTTTCGACTTTCTCTTCCGGCATGACTTTGGCAAAATACTCATCGATACCGAGCTCTTTTGATACCCACGTGGCTACGTCTTCGGAGTCGCCGGTGATCATAGCTGTCTTAACACCATGAGCCTTGAGTGTTTTAATCGCTTCTCTTGATTCTTCCCGGATGACATCAACCAGCGCAATACTGCCGACAAGTTTTTTATCGACGAGAACATGGATTACTGTTTTGCCTTGTTTGGAGAGTGTATCTATTTTATTTTGATATTCGGATGAGGGCTTGATGTTGTTTTCATTCAGAAAGGTTTCATTGCCGACAGAGACCTCACTGTTTTCAATGCGGCCTTGTGCGCCCTTGCCAGCAACACGGGTAAATTCTTTGACATCGAGAAGCACAATCTTTCTCTTCTCTGCTTCTTTGACCATGGCCTTTGCCAATGGGTGCTCTGAATGACTGTTGACCGATGCGGCTGTCTTAAGAATCTCGTCCTCCGCCTTGCCTACTCCGCCGTAGTCGCTACGAAGGCCGGGCGCTAAAGCTTCGGCGGACAAGTCGGCAACGCCCTCGTTTGCAACAATAGCGTCCACGCCAAATTCTCCCTTGGTAAGAGTTCCTGTTTTATCAAAAAGAACCATGTCAATATTGCGAGCCGCTTCAAGTGCGCGGCGATCCCGTACCAGAAGGCCGTTCTGTGCCGCCTTTGTTGTTGAGATAGATGCGACTAGAGGCACAGCAAGGCCGAGGGCATGCGGGCAGGTAATGACCAAGACTGCCACTAATCGTTCGGTTGCCGTCGCAATGCCAGCTTCCGCTAAAAGCCACGCGACAAAGGTAATAGAACCGACAACGATAGCAATGACGGTCAGATAAAAAGCGGCACGGTCAGAAATCATCTGCAGGCGCGATTTCGAGGCCTGCGCGTCGGCGACAAGCCGCATAATACCGGCAAGAAAAGTATGCTCGCCGATTTTTTCAATTTCCACTTTGAGAGCCCCGTCGCCATTGATTGAACCGGCAATGACCATGTCGCCGATTGATTTTTCTACCGGCTTTGATTCGCCGGTAATGATAGATTCGTTGAGGTCCGAACGGCCATCAATGATTTTTCCATCAGCGGGCACCTTGCTCCCTGGTTTAACCAATACAACATCGCCGATTTGAAGTTCGCTCAGAGGTATGATTTCTGTCTTATCGCGCCGGATGACTTCTGCCTGGTCCGGCAAAAGCTTTGCCAGTTCTTTCAATGCTCCTTGCGCGCCCTGTACTGACCGCATTTCGATCCAATGGCCGAGAAGCATGATGGCAATAAGCGACGAAAGTTCGAACAAAAGGTCATGATGTGCGCCGGAGAGTATTGAAAAAAAGCTGTAGAGATAAGCCGCGGTGATGGCAATCGCAATCAGGGTCATCATGCCCGGCAGTCGAGCCCGAAGTTCGCGATACGCGCTCGTGAGGAATATCCAGCCACAATAGAAAAAGACGACGCTTCCCAAAGCAAGTAGTGCGTACTGGGATTCTGGGAATTGAGGGGCCTCAATCTTGAAAATTATTCTCGCCATCTCGGAATAAAAAAAGATTGGGATGGTAAATGCTAAGGCAATCCAAAATTTCGCCAGAAACGACGAGGTTTTGTGTCCGGCGCGCTTGCCTGCACTGAGCGAAGTCGAAGTGTCATGCTCTTCACGCCCTAAGTGCGCGGCTTTGTTTTTTGTCGGCACAAGATTCATGCCGCACTCCGGACACATACCCGGTTTGTCCTGCCGTACTTCAGGATGCATGGGGCACGTATATTGTATTGTGTTATGAGTCATGTTGTTCCTGTTCTTCCGTTTGAATGGCGTGCGCAATTACTTCAACATTGCAGGTGTGATGTTCCTTGCACCACGCTTCGCATTTTTCAGCCCACGCTTTATCGGCATATTGAAGACCGCACTCCCCGCATTGATGCAGTTCTTTATCTTGTTGTGTAATTATCTTGACCATAGATCCGGTATGACCTTTTTCTTTCATCCCGCGCATGGCAAAAAACATAGAGAGCGGACAAAGAGCGAATAGCGCAAACGGAGCCAGGCTGATAATTGCTGGTCTGAATTGAGGGAATGCAATAGCTCCTACGACCAAGAGCGCCGCAATTACCCCTCCGATTTTTAGCATTGTTTTCATATTGCATTTCATAATGGTATTTTATTTCAAGATAAAATGATTTAGGGGTGAGGTTATGCGCCGCAACCCGCACCACCACCCTGTCCTTGCTGGGGTATGAGGTTCGGAATTTTCGCAATTTCAGCTTGTATATTACCGCTTCCGCTTCCACTTGAAAAATCTTTGCCCATGACTACTTTGGGGTCGACCTTGTCCCAATCAAGACCTTTCACTGCTTTAAAGTAGAGAGCGTTGTAAATGTAGCTCTGTGAGAACCAAAACGAATTGAAAGCAAGTGCTTCCCGCCACAGCTCATCTTCGCTCAATCCCTGCGATGCGCCAAGCTGTAAGAGTCCCAACAAAGCTGACCCATGATTGCAGTCCTGGAAGAACGTGGAGTTATTGCAGCACGGTCGGTAGGAGTTCTGTGCAATTTTTATTACTAACGCCTCCTGTGCGGGAGTTAACGAGACGATATTCAGTTTATTGAAGTATGCTCCGCCGTTTTTCTCCTTTCCTAAATTCCAACCGCCTGTTGAAGCGAAGTTAAAGAGCGATTTGCCGTTTACGGGGCTTTGCTTGTTGGTCTCCATGTGATTGGCAAGCCCAATCGGCCACAAAAGGTTCACATAAAAGTTCGCGTTTTCTTTTGTGAGGAGAATCGGTTGGTTGATGGACGCGGTTAAGACATTCCGCAGTCCATCGGGGAAACCCCCTCGATCTTTGTAAATATCTTCAAATTTTGGCGCATTGATCACGCCGTTTTCGGCAAGTTTCATGATGCTATCGCCAAGTCTGATCTTGCTTTGAAATCCTTTATCAGGAATCACTTTGGCGACTGTTTCGTCGAAGATGGGGCTGCCGGTAGTTGGCACATTCGCACCGTTTAACTGATTTTCCTTAAGATTGACAATATTGTTTTTGCCAGCCATTAATTTTGCGAGCGCCGGATCTGATTTAAGCATGTTCCAGCCGACAAACATCAACACGATCACGAGCACTACTAATCTCGAAAGCCACGACCGGTCTTTTTCTTTGAATGAGTGGTCTTGCGGCACGGGACACACGCCATTCGCGCCCGCCTGCGCCGAGGCTTCGGCGGGCAGGCAGTCAGATTCGAGTTTTTTCAAATCTCTCCGCGTGAGCCAGATCGGTAAAACCAAAAGTCCAACTGAGAGCGCTTTGAGTTCGAGACCCTGTAATGGGAAGGCAGCAAGTCCTCCGGCGATTCCGATTGCGGCAAGCAACGCCGAACCGCAGACCGGGCATGCCGAGGCCGCGACGGCCACAAGCGAACCTCCGCCTGTTGCGCCCTGTTTCTTTAATTTTGGCGGGCCAAATTTTCTCCAGCGATAAGCAAAGAGCGTGGCATTTACGCCAAAGAGGATAATCGAGGCAAGGGTCAAGATGACATACGGCCAGAAATAAAATGGTTTATCATACGTGTTTCCGATTAAACTTGCGATGCTTGAATTAATGCGAAGGCTCCAGTAGAGAAGGAGAAAAAATGCAAGAGATGCGGCGATACCGATGAGACCGTAGAAAAGTCTGGTGAGGAATCCGCGATTTTCCACGAGTAGTTTTCCCTCGGTCGCGCCCGTACTTGGTTCTCCTTCTGCATGAGAAGATACCGCGTGCGAAGTAATCTCGATATGACAGCTGTGGTGTTCTTTGCACCACGCCTCGCACTTCTCCGCCCATCCCTTATCTTCGTACTGCATGCCGCACTCGCCACACTGATAGTATTCTTTAATTTTTTTTGATTGTTTTTACCATGTTTTAGTTTTTACTTTGGTTTTTATTAATTCTATGCGACCCAATGATTGATAATTATTCGTAACGTATTTCGATTTTGTCATTATCCTGCATCTCGTAATTTTCAAAGCTGTTATTCTCTCGGCCATTAACCAGCATCTTTACTTTCCCGTTGGGCCCGTTGCAAGAATCTAAGATACAATCTGAATTAAATAACTTCCCCCAAATTTTGAAAAACTGCCCAAGCTTTATGGCATCTTTCGTTACGAGTCCTTGTATCTCCAGATGCAGCACGCCTGTCGTATCGTGAGTGTGTATCGGCTGATGCGTTACACCGATGCCGAGATTGGCTGGAATTTCTTGCGGCTTACCCTTAATGTAGATAGAGAGTTCTGGATGCCAGTGAATTCCACTTTGGGATATGATCTCGCTCTCCGGCGTTTTGGGCTGATTGGCTATAAGCCAGATGAGCCCTCCGAGACCGCCGCCGACAATAAGTACCACAGCGGCGATTTTAAGGCCCCGTTTCAACATCTGCTTCCGAGCGGTAAGATTTTGCGCCTTAAGCTTTTCCTGCTGTTTCAAGAGATATCGTTCCCTGCTCGACAATTGATTGTTTTGATTATTTTCCATAGTCATTGGGTTATGTCCCGCATATTTCAGAAGCGTCCCAAAAGGCGGCTATCTGCTGGGCGTTAAAAGTTTTGTCTTTGATCATTTTCTTTGCAATGCCTTCATCAACAAAGTAGTGCCAGCACTTGCAGCAACATGGCTTCTCCTCGGACATTGCATACGCTTGATCGTATATTTTCTGTTCATCGGGCGTGAGCGCAGTAGCGTGATCGTAATCTATCCAGCGTTTCGCCATGTCGATCGGCGTGTGCATCGGGTCAAGCGGAATGTCGGGCATGTTTTTATATGCTTGCAGTTTTTGCAAACGCTCATGATATTCCTTGAGGTCTGTCATCGTCCCGCAGCATTGTCCTCCCATATATTTACCCTTGATATTAGGAAGCGTCCCCCCTGAAGCAACGCAACTTCCACCGTAGCTTGGCGAGCTCGAAAGAATGTTGTCCACGTTTGCGCCACAAGTGATGATTTGGGAATCGAGGTCAACGAGTTCCGGATCGACCGCTTGCGTGAGATTCGCGCTTTGCTTCAGGAAATTATTTTTACCCGCTTGCGTGGGGATCTGATCGAGGGTTGCTTGCAACTGCGCCGTAAGTTGAGTATTGGCCGAGAAGTTGAATGCGGACTTTTTTGACGTTGCGAAATAAAGATACCCAAAAACGACAACGACTATGATGCTTGCAATAACTAATCTTTTATTCATGATTTTGAAAATTGTGGCTTACATACGACCGGCTCGGAAATTTTACGAGTCATTAACGTGATCGAAACGATAAGCAAACCAATGCTTAAGATGGCAAATTCTCGTCCCTTGAATGGCAGAAGCGCTATGACTCCCGCCGCGCCAACGACTGAAAGAATCGAGCTCAAAATAAATGATCCGCATGCCGCACAGCCAATCCCTAAAATGCCGCTGCCCATCCCTCCTATACCCGCAAAAACTCCGCCGCCTGCTAAATTTGTCCGCTTCTTTTTTATAAAGTAAACTGTCACTGCAATATTAATTCCAAAAAGAAGCGCAATGATTATGGTATAAGTCGCGGAAAGCAAGGTGAAATTTGTTCCAATGCCTTGAAGAAGATTTATAAGCAATTGCAGTTTTGCGCTTACCGCAACACCGCCTTTGCCAACTGTATCAACGATCAACCGAACATTGGGCAACCATACCGCAAATGCAAAGAACGCAAAACTCACTCCACTTGCGAGCAATATATATGAGGCGCGACTAAATACCTCTTGCAGGGCAGTGAATGGGACCATATACGGTTGTGCGATCGGAATATTCATATCTATTTTTTCTGAAGCGCTATATCGATCACGGTCTTAAATACCGAGTAGGGCTGCGCGCCGACCACTTGTTCTCCATTTATATACGTCGTTGGAGTGCCAGTGAGCCCCATAATTTGTCCGTCAGCGGTCTCTTTTTTCACTTGCTCGATATATTTATTGCTGTCGAGACAACTTGTGAAAGCGGTCATGTCCAATCCCACATTCTGCGCCAGCATCAAAAACAAATCCCTGTTTAAATTGCCGTTATTCTCTTGGTTGTCTTTCGTTTCAGCGGTGTAGAGCTCATCGTGATACGCCCAGAATTTACTTTGATCCTTCGCGCATTCAGCCGCCGCGCCCGAAGCTATTGATTCCGCCCCCAAAATCTGGAAATTTCTATACACCATTCTCACCTTGCCGGTTTTTATATATTCCTCTCGCAAAGACGACTCGACTTGATGAAAGAAGCGACCGCAGAATGGACACTGATAATCGCCGTATTCAATTAATGTCACGGGGGCTTTTTCGTCACCCAAAATTGCGTCCCGATTGCCAACGAGAGGGAGTTGGCCAGAAACTGCCGGCGCAGAATTGTTGCCGAGCACAACAGTCTGTCCTTGATTTTGTCCGCCTGATTTACTGCCGACCGCATATATCAATGACCCCGCGATCATGACTCCCGCGACAAGGATCGAAATCGGCAAAAGCCAGTCCTTCTTTTTCGGCCGGGACACTTCAACGTCCACGGCTTCTTGTTCGAAATATTCGTCTTCCATTATAGTTTTATAATTGGTTAGTTCGACTATTTATGTCTTCTTCATTTTTATCTTTGTGCTTGAGAGCCGCACGGATAAAGTACGTGAGGACGCCAACGAGAATGACTCCGAAAATATATTCGCCGTAAGGAATAGCACTGATGGGCTTAGTCAACACATCAATCCAGTGCCTCAAGGCGATACTGAATTGCACCGCTCCCTCTCCCATTTGGATGCGATTGGTCATCGCAAGGATAAGAAGCGCGAATCCCGTCACGGTGAAAATGAGGAAGGAAATGAAATTTGAGAGCGCAACCTTAAAATTGCCAAAGGAAACTGTTTTTTGCTGTAATTTCATGCCCCATTTGTCGTATCCTTTTTCAGCGAACAGCGACAACAGGAAAAGCGGAAACACGATGCCGAACGTGTAGGCAAGACCGACACCGGTAGCCGTGAGGAGCGATGGTGAAAGCGCGGCAAGCGAGAGCGCTCCCAAGAGCACCGGCGCGCAGCAGGAACTCGAAATACCGGAAACAACGCCGAGCAGATATGCGGATGCGCCGTTTGTAAGCCGTGGAGATTTCAGTTTCGAGACGAATGGTAATTCTATCGTTTTATTGAAGAGCGACATCAGCCCCACGCCGATCATAATCAAGCTCCCGCCCGCAAACACATAGAAGTGGTATTCGCTGAAGAATGAGGCGATAAATCTCGCGCCAAGAACAAGAGGGAGCATGATCGTGGCTACCCCCGCGGCAAACAAGAGCGTCATACCAATCACTTTTCTTTTTGCCTTAAAGACCGAACCGAGATACGCCGGTAGCATGAGAGTGATGCAGCACGGTGCAAAGAGCATCACCATGCCGCCAAAAAACGCGACAATGAGTGATGCGCTCGTAAATAAGGAATTCATTGTGGCGGGATCGGTAGGCATCATGATGTTATTGCAGTCCCAAATGTTCTTTTACTGCTTGCACGATATATTTCGAATCAACGAACATTTCGCCTCCGGCAACCATCATGCCGTACCCGGGCCAGTAATCCCTCCGCCACTTGACTGTGCCGTCGGTGCCGACCAGCACAAAAGTATGGCCGGCTCGGCGACCCATAGCCATACTATACGGCAGAAGATTGTAGTCCTCCTCAGTTTTCGCGCCTTCATATGAGAGTATGGGGGTCGTGATTTTATACTGATTTATTGTATCTTTCCATTTATCTACCGGATCAAGCGCTACGCTTATGATCTGGACATTCATCTTTTCGAATTCAGGCAGAGATTTCTCCAAGTCTGGAATTTGTTCCCAACACGGTGGGCAAGACAGTCCTTCATTGAAGTAGATAAGAACATTTTTCTTGCCCCTGAAATTCGAAAGCGTGATGTTGCCGCCGGTGGTTGCCGGAAGGGTAAAATCGGGCGCAAGAGCATTTTGGGAAGATTGAGCTACCAAAGCTGCTTGCTGCTGGTTCATCTTCGCCACACCCCACCAACCCACAAAAGCGATCGCTCCAACAACGAGTAGGCCTATAGTCCAATTTTTTAATCTTCTTTTTGAGTAATTCTTCATAGTTAATTAATTTTTGTCCTTCTAATAAACAAAAATACCCGCGGGTGCGTTTTGCCACGACTCCTTCGACTAGGGCTTCGACTGAGCTCAGCCGAATGTCCTCAGGACGAGCAAAATCTAAATTGGCAAGACCCGCAAGTATTACAACGCTATCGCTAATTCGTAGATTTTTGGATTAAGAATTCCCTGCGAAAAAGCCGTGACAAGATGGTTGAAAATGTTATGCGTTTTTTCCCTGGCGTAGAGGCGCAAAAGAGAGCCCTCCTGATTTTTTCTAACGGTAGAGGCGAACCAATAGAAAATAAGCAGTGCGCTTAAAAGAATAGGGACGAAAATTTTAACTTGGGCGGTAAACGCGCTTTGCCATGCGGCGATATGTCCAAAAATATTCATCTGACACACTACGGCGGTGCCGCCCATAAATGGACAGTTGGACATCTTGCCTGCGCTACTGATCTCCATTCCATGTCCCATTCCGAAAACCGCAACAGACAAAATAACCGTAAGCACAATGCCGGCGACGAAAGCGACCCACAAGGGGATAGTTGTCATGGTTGTATTGTAATAGTATTTGCGAATAACGCTAATCTCTGTTAATAACGCGAATTATATTAGCATTATTTGCTTCTATTCGCATTATTAGCGATTACTTCATCATTTCCCAAAGGAGCGGGTCTTGTTCTCCGTCCAGTTTGAAAAACACCGCGCCGCGAAGGCCCAATTTTTTCGCAAGCGCTATTTTCTGCTTTGCCGATTCCGCGTCGCTGAAAGAAACGAACCGCGCCACGGACGTGCTCGTATTCGAAGAGGCGATTGACGCGGGCAAAGTTGATGAAACATACCAGGTGAGCGCGGACGAAACGCCGTTCGTGAACGTGCTTGTCGCGTACGAAAAACTCATTTCTCCGGCGCTATTCCGTGCAGGCGCTACTCCGACTGCTTCTGACCGGTTCATCGCCTGGAAAAACGTGTGGCTCCGAAGGCGCTGGTACTCGATAAAACCTTCGTTCCATGAAATCTGATATTCATAGCCATAGGTCGGGATGCCGAGCATTATTCTCTTCGGATTGATATATTTCAACGCCTCCTGAACGGTTTTTTTCGCCCAGTCCGGGTCGGCAACGGGAGCGTAAAGAGTTCCATTTCCCTTTTTTCTGTCCAATAGCCCGTCAATAAGTCCCTGGTCGTAAGCCATAATCCGCACTTCATCGCAGTATTTGTTCAGCACAATATAGTTATTCGCAGTTCTCGTATCTTTCGGAACGCCTCCCAAAAGGGAAGTCAGAGGAGTTCTTGATTCGATTGTACAAGCAAGCATTTTCTTTTTTGGATGAAGCCGCAGTGCGAGCCCCTTAATAAAAAGAGAGAAGTATGGTTTTGTTTCCGCCAGTTTTGATTCGTAATCAATGTCCACCCCGTCGAATTTTTGGTCGTTGACGAGTTTCGCGATAACATCTTCGTGCGCCTGTCTTGACTTGGCGTTCGAAAGAAGTTTATGGATTCCGTTTCCGTCGAACCAAGCAATAGTGGGCAAGATTTTTATTTTGCTGTCCCGCGCGGCTGAAAGCCATCCCGGCCACAACCCTTCGTTTATTTTAAGGACATCTCGGAGCGTCCCGTCGGGGTTCACCTCGTATGAAAACGGGCTGATTTCATTGAGTCGCTCAAGGTTCAACGCGATATCCAGCGCGCCGCTTTGTTTTTTCCAGAACGGAAGCCAGCCCGCATACAAAAATTTCGCATTCGCCACATTTGCGAAAAGGGGAGTCAGAAAAACAATAACCATCGCGGATGCAGTGAAGATTCGTTTGCTCATAACTTAATTATGGCATACAAAGTATTATTGGCAGTATATCCCGGTTTAGAATTGGCCATATTTTTCGTTAAGAGTTTGTTTCCAGCCAAAAGCTTCAAGCAGAAATTTTTCATGTTCTTTGAATTCAGCCATGGATCTACTATTCAATTTTATTTTTTTGATCATGCTTGGATTATGAATAACAATCTCATTTTCATTACTCTCCCATTCGTCTAGTTCCCAGTGAGCTATTGCATTTCTTAGTTGCTGAATAAACCTTAGCGATTTTTTTATTTTCGAGTAGTGTTTTAATTTTTGGAAATATGGGATTTGCTCATAGAGGGAAATCTTTCTATCAAAACTAAAGTGAGAAGTATTTATAATATGCCAATAGAAAATTCCTGCCTGTCTATTCGTTTTAGGAAAAAAATAAGTCCTTAGTTTCCAACCCAAAGCTCCTTCTATTACGGTTGCGTCTGAAATTATATTTCCTCTATACCAACTGAGTTTTTCCTTAATTAATTTTTTATCCATGAAAATAGTGATTTACACAAACTGCGGAAGCTGGAGGATTCTCCGCCATAGGCGGATGCGCCTCAGGCGCAGAACCTTTGAGGGGATTTCTCCCCAAATAAATATTCTATCCAGTGCGGAGGAGGTGAGATTCGAACTCACGATACCCTTTCGAGTATACCGCATTTTCCGCCCGAGGCGGACCATTCCTCTGGATGGCGAGTGCGGCGATCAGAACCTAGAGCGGAGGAGGTGAGATTCGAACTCACGAAAGGATTTCTCCTTTACCGCATTTCGAGTGCGGCCCATTCGGCCACTCTGGCACTCCTCCGCCCTAGGTTCAAAATCTTACTTATCTTTCAAGTATCCGAACTTGCTGTAGATTTCTTTTCTCCCAACACCCGACTTTAAAAACAACTCTCGTTTTCTTGCATCAGTATAACCATCAAAGTACTGCGTTTCAACCACTACCCATGGCGCACCGGATTTTGTCGAACGGACAGATTTTTTATTATGTGCAGTAAGGCGAACATGAATGCTGTCTTCTCGAGATGAACCTATATAAAATATTTTTCTTCTTTTGCTGAAAAGAATGTACGAGATAGCCATTTTTCATTTTCCGCCAGAGGCGGACCCGCCTCCGGCGGGCGAGTGCGGCGCCTTCGGCTGCTCAGCTACGCTTCAGTTAGAAAATCTTGGCGATTCGCAATGCCGAAGAGCTTTAGATTTTCTTATGCCCCGCCGCAGGCGGGGCACTCATTTTTCTAAGCTTGTCCCTTGCTAAGAAAAATTGAGTGTGCCCTCACCCCGAGTCGAACGGAGATCTATTCCTTAGGACGGAACTGTTCTATCCATTGAACTATGAGGGCCAGACCTCATCTCAATAATACCTTCGGCCGCGATATAAGCCAATTTCTGCAAGACCCAGGAGCGACAATGAAAAAGTACTGGACGTACTTTGAGGAGGAGTCGACGCTGGGATTGCGGAAATTGGTCATATCCCTTCGGGTTGCGGAGATTTTCCCGTCCCGCTACGTTGCGACTCGGTCGCAGTAGACCCGCTACACCTTCCTCGCCGCGCCTTGCGGATACAGGAAAATCTCTTGCAACGCGGCGTGAATGTATTATTGAGATGAGGTCTATTTATTTGAAAAAAACCGATTGTTCGCTTACAATATACCTTACAAAACATTCATTCGCAAGAGAAATCGGGCCTATAGCTCAGTGGTAGAGCGTTAGTATGGCATACTAAATGTCGGGGTTCGATTCCCCGTAGGTCCAAAAAAAGCGCGTATAGAATACTATGCTCGAAGAATTTCCGAACGGACAATCAGGCAATCCAGATAGGCACGCCAATCCTCACGAGGAACCGGAGATTTTTATGGTCGGGAATATCCGCGAAGCCCTCTCGCGGATTAAGGGCAGATTTGTCGCTCGGCTTCAAGAGCGTTTCGGGGATAACGGCACGGTAGAAAAATTGGACTTCCATCAGTATCGGCATTCGGTTGAAGTAGCCGAAAACGCAAGAAAGTCTTTGGAACTCATAAGAGAAGCTGATTCTGATATTGTATCGGATTTAGATATTATTTTGGTGGAGATCGAGGGATTGGGACATGATTTAGTCCAAAATTCGACCAAAGAAAAGGGAAAGCTCCGCCAGAGACACCGAGGGATGGCTATCCGTGAAATTTCTCCGGAACTTATGGCGAAGCTTAGCGAAGAAACGGCAAGGGGATTAACGCCCGGACAAGAAGAACCGGGCGCGCTTGAGGCCTTATACGAGCTGAGTAATTTCGCCGATGGCAACTTGACGTTTCCCGTTGATGGATTGACACTCGGAAACGAAGGAGCAAGCGCTCTCGAAACTTTATACGAGATGAGCAGATATAAACTCCCCGACGGTACCCCCGTGTTTCCGGTAGCCGATAAAAGTTTCAGAAAATCGGTCATCGATGACTTTGCCGTTACTCTTCCGGAAATTTCTTACGAGGAGTTGCCGGACGGCACTAAAACTAAAGCGTTGAAAGTTTCTGAGCCCTATCTTACCAAAGACAGTTCTTTGAGGGCGTTTGCGCTCGCGAGCGCCGACCTTCGGGGCAGCGTCGGCGCCGCTTCCGACCCCTCGGCGTTTATAGAAAACGGGAACAATGAACTTCGGGAGTTATACCATGATATCGGACAGGAAATAGAGGGAGGAATAGAAAATATTTCTCCGGATCGCCGGGCGTGGATTGCGGACAAAATAATATTGGCCTGGCAAAAAGACCAGTCCGGATTCGGCAGGTGGCAGAAAATCTTGTTTTCTGAAAGTGTTGACAAAAATAAAATTATAAATGGGAGCGTCAAGGAAGCAGAGATAAAAACAAAACTTCACGGATTTTACAAACCGGAGAATTTTGACAGAAGCATAGCGGCTGCTCAGAAAAAATACGAAGAATTGGAAGAAAGATTCGGAAGTCCTGATTCTGAAGAAAGAAAGAAAAAGATGGAAAATTTAAGCGCCGATGACTTTCGATTTCTTCTTCGGGAAGTGGGATATAACTTGTGATAGGGTTGCGATACTTCGCTGTTTTCATTACAATCGATAAAAGTTGCGACGGGCCTATAGTTCAGTGGTAGAACACCTCATTTGTCCCGATTTACGATTTAAAATAACATTAGAGAAATCGAGGATCCTCGACATTTCTGGTGGGCCCTTAGCTCAGCTGGTTAGAGCGCCTCATTTGCAATGAGGAGGTCACCAGTTCGAATCTGGTAGGGTCCACCAGAAATGTCGGGACAATGAGGAATCGGCAGTTCGATTCTGCCTAGGTCCACAAGTGTCGGCCCACCAAAGTCCATCGGGACAATAATATGATTGGTTCTCAGCCGGAGGCTGATCCGCCTCCGGCGGAAAATCCGGTACGGTCCACAAAGTTATTTCGTAAAATATATATTGTATGAATTTAACACCTTTAGAATACATTTTAATCATCTCAACGCTTTTGGAGTTCAATCCATTGTTCCAGATGGTCAAGAGCGTCAAGAACAAAAGCGTAAAAGATGTGTCGTTATGGACATTTTTATCTATCACTGTCATAGGAACATTGTGGCTCATTTATGGCATATCCATTCATAACCTACCTCTCATTATTGGGAACATCATCAAGCTATTTACATCTTTGTCAGTAGTTATTATTTATTTTAAATATAGAGACGAAGAAGCAGGCACGCATGGATAAAATTGCAATTTTGGACTTCGGCGGGCAGTATTGCCATTTAATTTCCCGGCGCCTGAAGGATTCGGGCGTGTTCAGCGAGATTTTTCCGTCCGATGTTCCGGCAAAAAAAATATCAAACGACAAAACAATAAAAGGGATTATTCTTTCCGGCGGGGCGCGTTCGGTGTACGAAAAAAACAGCCCGAAATTCGATAAAAAAATTCTGGAACTCCAAATTCCGATTTTGGGCATCTGCTATGGCCACCAGTTGATAGCTCATTTGATGGCTGGCAAGGTTATTTCCGGTGTCTCGGGAGAATACGGATTTGCAAAATTGAATGTAAATAAGTCAGCCGGCATCCTTGCAGGGCTGAAGCCAAAAGAAAACGTCTGGATGAATCATCGGGATGTCGTCACGGCATTGCCGAAATCCTTTTCCGCGCTTGCGAGCACCGATTATTCAAACATCGCCGCGTTTATGAGAAATGACGGAATAATTTCCGGCGTGCAGTTTCATCCCGAAGTCACGCAGACCGAATGCGGAAATAAGATATTGCGAAATTTTGTAATTGGGATTTGCAAAGCAAAAAAATCATTGTCGGCGCCATCCGTTCTTTCTTTAATCGTGAAAGAGGCGAAAGAAACAATCGGCAACAAGAAAGCGGTTATCGGGCTTTCGGGCGGGATTGATTCATCGGTTGCGGCCACGCTCGTTCAACGGGCAATCGGCAAGAATCTCATCGCGGTGTCGGTGGACACCGGCCTCTTGCGTCACGGCGAAATTGAGTTTGTAAAAAGAGCATTCGGGAAAAAATTAAACCTCAAAATCGTCGACGCGCGCAAAGAATTCTTCCGGGCGCTCAAGGGCATTACGATTCCGGAACAAAAGCGGAAAATCATCGGAAAGCTTTTCGTGGACGTGTTCGACCGTGTCGCGAAAAAAGAAAAGGCGGAGTTTCTCGTTCAGGGAACCATTTATTCGGACCGGATCGAAAGCGGGCTGACCAAACATTCGTCGGTCATCAAATCGCATCATAATGTCGGAGGCCTGCCGAAAAATATGAAACTGAAAGTATATGAGCCCCTGCGGGATTTTTACAAAGACGAAGTGAGAAAAATCGCAAAAGCAATGCGGCTTCCCCGGGAATTGAGCACGCGGCAGGTATTTCCGGGACCGGGGCTTGCTATCCGGATTATCGGAGAAGTGACGCCCGAAAAAGCCGTGATTGCGCGGGGAGCGATGAAGATTGTCGAAGAAGAACTGCAAGGAACAAAATTCTGGAAACAGATTTATATGGCGTTTCCGATTCTTTTATCGATCAAGAGTACCGGTGTTCAGGGCGACGCGCGAAGCTATAAGTACCCCATCGTGCTTCGGATTATCGAATCGAAAGATGTTATGACCGCGAGCTTTCTTAAAATTCCTTTTCCGATTCTCGAAAAAATATCAATACGAATAACGAACGAAATTAAAGAAGTGAATCGGGTTGTGTACGATATAACGAACAAGCCGCCGGGCACGATGGAGTGGGAATAGAGGGCTCCAGTTTTTGTTTTCAGAGGGTCGTGTCGTTTTCTGCTGAAAACGCACTGCATCTCCTCGCCTTCGCTCGTCCGATACACCCTCTGAAAACAAAAACTTACGCATTGGGAAGATTAATTCGAGCTTCTCAAGAATCAAAAACTTACGCGTTGGGAATTATATAACCCCTCTCAAACAGAAAGTTTCCGCGATTGGAGTATTTGCCTGCATCCATGCCTGCCGGCAGGCAGGTAACCCAGATGTATCCTGCTGTTATGCTATAGCATAACAGCAGGATACCAAGCCCACTGCAGCTTCGATAGCTTTTCAAAACTTAAAAACTTACGCGTTGGGAGAAGAAAAAGATAAATAGCCGCGCAAAAGTTTTCTCTGCAACTCTGTAAATTTAGTTTAGTTGTTTGTTATCCCTGGCCACTTTCCTTAAGGAAAGTGGCCAGGGATGAGACACTTTCATATTTGTTGTGATACTTGTACTGTTTTAATCACAATAGTGGACTACTATACGCTTTTGAAAAATTTTCCATATCAAGTTATCCTGCTCTAACGGTGGGGTGGCCGAGTGGTTTAAGGCGGCAGTCTTGAAAACTGCTGTGCCTGAAAGGGCACCGTGAGTTCGAATCTCACCCCCACCGCCATGTACGGGGAAATCGGTAGAGGTTCTCCCGCCGAAGCGGGATTGCTTTCGGTCATCAAATCAGAGATTTGAACCGAAAGGGAAGAATCCTCCACCTTCCGCTTTGAGCGGGAAAAACTACCTAGAGGCGAATCCCTGCCTGCCGGTAGGCAGGCTCTCGTCTCCGCCTTGCTCGTGAGTTCTGCGCGGATAGGGAAGAATCCCTGCCGGCAGGCAGGTCACTCCCATCGCCCTCTGCGGGAAAATGTAGCTGTTTAGTTGACAAAGGACAGAGCAAGCATCGGAGCCCTATATATCAAGTCTATTTTATATGTCAAGGTTATCAACATGCCATGTTTGCAATCCTGACATTTATAAGATACAATCATCAGTATGATTAATACTTATGCAAAGCTTATTAAAACTCTCCGGATGGAACGCGGTTTTTCGCAGTTGGCGCTTGCCCAAAAATTGGGTATTGCGCGTGCTTCATATATCGCAATTGAGCAGGGTAAGCGCGAACTCACACTTTCCGAGGCCCAGAAACTTGCAAATATTCTCGGCGTTACACTTCCGGAAATGGAAGGTGGTGTTGTGGCAGATTATGCAAAGTATAAGCAAATGGTTTTGGCTTACTTGCGAAGTGCCGGATCCGCGGACGGAAAAATCCCAAAAACGAAACTCGCCAAACTGCTCTATCTTGCCGACTTTGCATGGTTTTACGAACATTTGAAAAGCATGAGCGGTATGCAGTATCGCAAGATTCAGTATGGGCCGGTGCCAGACAGCTATTTCCGTGCAATCGACGAACTCGAGGAAGAAGGGAAGATCAGCATTGATCGAAGCAAAGACGATATGATTTTGATTTCTGAAAATAGGGGATCAGAATTGCAAAAGCTTAGTGCGCTCAGCAAAAAAGAAAGCGCGTTGATTCAAAATATTTCTAAAAAATGGAGAGCCAAGCGGACGAAAGAGATTGTTGATTTTACGCATCAACAATTACCTTACACACTTTGCAACACCGACGAAATTATTCCCTATGAATTGATCACGCAGGAAGATCCAGCGCATGTCTACTAGCTACACAGTCATCATTGAAGAATATGCGAAACGCCATTATATAAGAAAGTTTGAAAAAAAATATAGAGGCGCGTGGGATGTTACTCTGCGTGCCATCATAGAGGAGCTAAGGCGTTTTGATTCTTTGCTAGAAACTTCGATTGCGGAAACTATCAGCAGTAGGGACGAAATAAAAATATGCAAAACAGAGTTCCGTGTTCATGGTACGCAAGAGTCGAGAAAATCGTCCGGAAATAGATGTATTGTAGCCGTGCACAAAAGCACGAGTACGGTGCATATTCTTTTGGCGTATAACAAAAATGACCTTGGAGACGGGAACGAAACTGCCCAATGGAAAGCAATGATTAGAGAAAACTATTCTGCATACGGGGATTTTCACTAATTTTTTTGGACATATCTCTTCTTGAAAGGAAGTATTTATGGCATAGTATCGAACATGAACGAATCAGAAACACGAGCTGAATACATAGACCCAATGCTTAAGGCAAGCTGGTGGGGTGACGTAGATATCCTCCACCTTTGAAATAAATTTATGACGAAAATTATTAAATCAAATACATCGATAGATGAGCCACTGGAAAAACGATTATACAAAATCCTATGAATAAAATTAGTGAAACAAAAGCGGAAAACCTATTTAGAAGTTTTTACGGACCCAATGCCTTTATAGAAAAATCAGCTATTCCTTCAGAGTTTGGTTTTACATCGAAAAAGGGTACATCACATAGTGGGTATCCTGATTTCTTCCTAGATTATAAAAGTTTTGCAATTATAGTTGAAGCCAAGCCGTTAAAACACTCGGAAGCAGAAGAAGATGTTAAGTTTTATATGGAGAATAATAAAATCCACAAAGACGTTGTTGGTGTTGCTGTTTCTGGGCAAGAGCTAAATCAAATTAAAGTAACATACTTCTTTAAAATCTTAGGTAGTAAGGAAATAAAAAGCTTCCTTATAAAGGACAAACTACTTTCCCTGGTAGATCTTGAAAAAACTTTTAATAAAAACAAATATGGTGAAAGTGTATCTGACGAGAGTCTTGTTTTAATATTAAAAAGCCTAAACAAAAAATTTAATAATGAAAATAAGATAAGAGATACTGACAGAAGTTTATTCTTTTCTGGTTTAATGATAGCTCTAACAAATAGTAATTTCAGAAGTACGTATAAAGGAATTCAAGCTCCATCTAGAGAAGAGCTTACAACAACCAAAGCAACTGTATTGGAATCTCATAATCTTAATAAAGCAATAGTTGATGCGATATCAAGCCAATTAGAGAGTAAAATAAATAATTTGTCGAAAGAATATAGTTGGAGAGATAAATTTTCGTTTATAAAAAATATAGATTACTCTCTCATCGAATATAAAGATATCATTGAGACAATTGAAACAAAGATATTTCAACCATACTTAAACGAAGAGAAGCAAGACATTCTAGGAAAAGCCTATAAGATTTTTCTTTCGAGAGCCGGAAAAATTGACAATAAAAATATCATTCTTACACCGGATCACATTAAAAGTCTTATGGTAAAACTAGCTAGATTAACAAAAGATGATGTTGTGTTGGACACTTGTACTGGTTCCGGTGGTTTTTTAATGGAGTCAATGGAAATGATGACTTCTTTGGCTAAAGGAGACTTATCAAAAATTAATCTCATAAAAGAGAAACAACTTATTGGTTTTGAAAATGATTCTGTTCTTTTTGCGTTAGCATGTTCAAACATGTTTTTACACGGCGACGGAAGGACTAATCTACTATTCAGAAGCAGTCTTTTGGATACACGTCAAGGTAGTATCGTGAATAGTAGTGATGGTGATATTTTGGAATATATTAGAAAAGTGAAACCTACGAAGTGCATCATTAATCCTCCATACGAAAACAATAATCCGATTAAATTTACGAAGCAGGCAATAGACTATATCGAGCCAAATGGAAAGTTGATCATAATAATGCCCACCCCCACATTAACTCATAATCAGGGCGGGTTAACCGAAGAATTGCTAGAAGTGGCTCAACTTGATTTTGTAATTAAAATGCCGTTGGCATTGTTTACGGAACAAAAGAGAACGGTCAATACTTCTATTTTTGGTTTTACCAAGACACCCCACGGCCAGAACGATGATGTTTTATTTTATGATCTTGATGATGACGGATTTAAGAGCATCCAGCATAAAGGAAGAGTAGACAAGTTTAATAGATGGAATGACATCGAGAATAATATTCTTGACACAATTAATAACTCAAAGGAAATAGATGGAGTATGTCAGAAAAAGAAAATATATCGAAAGGGAGTCCTTAATTGTGCGGGTGTACAAACAAAACGAAAAAGTAATTACGAGATGGTTCAGATTGGTAGTTTGTTTGACCTACAAAAAGGCACACTAGCAAGCGATGATGCTGATGAGGGCGGTGATTATGATTTTATTACAGCATCCAATGAATGGAAAAAACACAGCACTTTTTCACATGATACAGAAGCGATTATCTATGCGGTAGCAGCTGGCGGATCCTTGGGTCGAACTCATTACATTACAGGTAAATTTACCGCAAGTAATTTGTGTCTTATAATGACACCCAAAAAAAGTTCTCCGTATAAAATTAATCTTGAGTTTTACAATTGGTACTTTGCAGCGATGAGAAAGAGAATTGTTTCAGATTTGGCTGATGGAACATCCAAACTAACAATCACAAAGCCTGATTTAGAAAAGTATTATATAGATTATATTCCTTTTGAAAAACAAAACGAACTTGTGAAGGAAAAAATAATTAAATATGATCAACTTAAGGAAAAGCTAAATGAAGCAGAAGACGACTTAAAAAATACAGTAGCTAGTATTATCTAGTTTCTTCTAAGGCGTGGCAAATTTATTTCACTGAGTAGTCTATTTCATTTTGTCTCTTGTCCGACTTTGGTTTAGGTACTTCAAACCATTCAGGGTGAACTTTGTAGATAGCCCGTAGTTTCTGTATACTTTTATCAAGATTCTCGAATTTGAGCCGTGTTTTAGGTTCAAAGTTCCGGCAATCGTCTCCGCCAAGCAGGATTTTGCAAACTTTGGATTGGGAAAGGCGCGATCCTTTCGAACTCTTTTGAATTGGCGAGACGATAAAAAACCGGAAGCACATTTGTAAAGCAATACCATACCGAAGAAACAATGATGGAATGACTAAAACACCACAATTCGACAAAGCACTTACGGAATATTTTTCGAATCTCACCCCCGCCGCAAAAAAATGATTTCAAACCCGAAATACATGCTCGAAGTTGTTGTCTTCATCTGCGGCGCGGTCGTTATGGTTTTCGAGCTGGTCGGGTCGCGCGTCATTGGTCCTTATGTTGGCACCTCTATTTATGCTTGGACCAGTTTGATTGGAGTAATTCTGGCTAGTTTGAGCATCGGATACTATGCCGGCGGTTATTTGGCGGACAGAAAACCAAGCGCGAGGCCGTTGGCTTTAATTATCCTTTTTTCCGCCTTAGCCATAGCTTTCTCGGCTCTTACAAAGGACATTTTCTCGGCGACCATTTCAAATTTTAGAGCTGTTCTCGAGGTTAAGTCAGTAATAATTTCATTGATACTTTTTGCGCCGGCCAGTTTTCTCTTGGGCATGGTTTCTCCATACGCCGTAAGACTCAGAATGAGCGATGTAGCCAAAGCCGGAAGGACGGCGGGCAACCTTTACGCCATATCCACGTCCGGCAGTATTTTGGGCACTTTTTTAGCCGGCTTTTATATCATTCCGAATTTCGGTTCAACCAATTCACTGATAATTCTCTCCGTTGTTCTTTTGCTTATGGCTGTTTTACTGCTTTGGAGCGAAAGAATGGGGAAGTTGGTTATGGCGGCAATTTTTTTATTAATTATTTTCATAGGTTTAACTTATGTTGGTTCAATTATAAAGCAAGAAGTTTTGGTGGCCGATGTCGATACCGAATATAATCGTATTTGGGTTTTCAATTCAATTGATTTTCTAACCGGAAAGCCGATATTAGCTCTTGCAACTGACCCCTACGGTACTCAAGCGGCTATGTTTACCGACGGCACCGATGATCTGGTTTTTGATTACACCAAATTTTATCGACTATTCAGCCATTTCGAGCCAAACCCTATGGATGTTCTTATGATTGGCGGTTCCGCTTACACATATCCTCGGGATTTCATTAAGAATTACCCAAACGTAAAAGTGGATGTGGTTGAAATTGATCCTGGTATGACCGAGATTGCCAGGAAGTATTTCGGCTTGAAGGACGAAAAGAATCTCGCTATTTACCACCAAGACGCGCGTATTTATTTGAATGAGAATAAAAAGAAATACGACGTCATTTTCGGCGATGCGTTCAATTCGGCTTCGGCGATTCCTTTCCAGTTGACGACAAAAGAAGCTGTTCGTAAAGAATACGATGCGCTTAACGGCGGGGGAGTGATTATGGTCAACATTCTCTCGGCCATTGAAGGCGAAAAAGGAAAATTCGCCCGGGCCGAATACGCCACCTATAAAGAAGTTTTTCCGCATGTCTTTCTCTTTGCGGTTCAAAATACAAACTATGCCAACAAGGCTCAAAACATCATGCTTGTCGCGCTGAAATCAGAAAAAATTCCCGAATGGAAAAGTTCCAATAAGGAGATTAACGGATTTCTGTCTCGGGCCTGGAACAAGCCAATAGCCGACGACGTGCCTGTACTAACGGATGATTTTGCCCCGGTGGAATACTATAAACGTGTTTCTCTATAGGTAGGCCGAGGATTTGATTCCTCCCGCTTCCGCGCTAGATTTTGTTAGCGCATAAGCGCGTTACAAAATCTAATGCCCCGAGTGAACGCAGTGAGTCTAAGGGCAGTTCTTAAGTCAGAATTTAAGATGTATAATTGGAACAAATGAAATCTTCAGATATCCAGATCACTTCGGAATTCTTGAAAACGAAGAAGGTTTCTATCAAGCCAGTCGGCGAAGGTAGTGCTAAAAAAATTCCGTATGATCGCTAAAACTTTCAAGTGGCTTTTAATAGGTGGCGGCGTTTTATTTTTAATACTGATTCTTATAGGTGTGTTCTCGGGCGGCGAGGAACTATTGAAAGATGCTTTTGTCGCGCCTGACATATCGCTAAAATCAGCGACCGTAAAATATGTAACTAAAGAAGGACATGAGGTGAGCGTTCCGGCCTACGCGGGGCAGATTGAGATTTTAACTTCGGCTGAAACAACTCTGGAGAAAGTAAAGGAATTTATATCGGGGCGCGGAGGGAAAGTTATCGCCCAAGCCCCGACCGTAGGTATTTATATTGTCCAGGTATCAGCTGGAAAGGAAGCAGGGCTTATTGAGATTCTTCTAAAAGAAGATTGGGTAGTAGACGCGCACCCCTACACTCTTTTAGAGAAAAATCAGGCAGAATATATTTTAGATTTCTGGGGGGAACCTTCGCGCGAGCGTTCGCACGGCGCCGCGGTTTGCTATTATAAAAATTTCCAAACAGAATGCACGAAAGAAATTCTGGACAGCTGTTTTGAAAATAAGAATTGCCAGGAAGCGGAGTGGCCCATGTTTTATCAAATTCTGCGCGAAATAAAAGCAAGCGAAAGCGCGCCTTTCATAACTATTAACCTTTCGCTTGGCCCGAAAGCGGAAGACAAAAACGGCAAAGCGCTTCCGGCCGCGGCCGTGCAAGCGATGCGTAAGGCATATTTTGCCACTCTCATTCAAATTTTGGGCCGCGATGATGTGGCGAGCGTTAAAAAAACCATAATTATAAATTCTGCGGGCAATGACAGTGTCGATTTAACTTCAATCTTCAAATCGCTTTCTTCCCGCAAGGGTTTTTCGCGGCTCGTTGTGGTGGGCGCGGTAACTCCCGCAGGAAAGATTTCATCCTATACCAATTACTCAAAAGGAGACCGCGATATCATGTATTCGGTAGGCGGCGAAAAAGCAATTCCTATGGCGGGAAAGCATGTAATTTGGACCGGCACCTCCTTTGCCGCGCCGCAGATTACTTGTCTTTTGAACAACTGGCTCAGGAAATCGCCTGAGCGCGCCGTAAATCCTCAAGAACTTCGGGACTCGGTTTTTGACGCCGATGCCGGAAAAGACGCAAAGCGCGATTTTCAATATCGTTACCGAATTGATCCTTGCCTTGTCCAAGAACCGGCAGAAAATTCAAAAAAAGAACCAACATCAGAAAAGCCGCCTTCCCCGTCAAGCGTTACTCCTGATGTAAGGGCAAAACCAGCCGAGGTTTTAAACTTTTCTGTGCCAGCCGTGATAGCCGCATCAACAGATTTTAGAATTGATTCATCTTCTTGCAAGCGCATTAGTTCTTCGGAATATGAAATATCTGTAGCTGGGTTTGCCAGCGGGCCAAAAAATACCAGCTTATCTATGAAGGTTTTAAAAAAAGATACTCAAACATCAGGAGGTTATGGGCCGTTTTTCTGTTCCGATTGGCATCATTGTTCTCGTTCCGGGTTTTTTGATGATGGAGAATCAACTTCCTGGTCTTATACTGATTCTTATACTGATTTAACATCAGCGCTTGATGTTGGCGGCCGTCCGGCTACTTTTCAAATTGATTTGTCGTTTACCATGTCGCTTGAGGGTAAAAAAGTTGATTCCAAAAATGTGAGCGTGATTTGCCAAAGGCAAACAAAAGAAGAAGTTTTAGAACATTTGCGGGACGCCGCTGGGCTTCCCACGAAACCCCCAGCGCTAAATTTTTCTGTTCCGGAAAGATTACCGAACGCATTTGTCGGTAAATATTATAAGTATACCTTTGAGGCCTCCGGGGGAATTCCGCCATATAGTTTTCAACTAAAAGCTGGCTCTGGGGCTCCGCCTCCGGATGTACATTTTTACTCGGGCGGGGTTTTAATAGGGAAACCAAATCAAAAAGAATCCAAAACTTTTACAATTTGCGCTCATGACAAGGCTTTTCAGGAAGTTTGCCGAACTACTGCTTTGACAGTCGGGGATGCGCCGCCACCGCCTCCTCTGCCACCGCCTCCGCCACCCGCCCCAAATTGCAACGGTGGTAAATATAATAAGTGTATGTGTAATGACGGTAAAACTTATAGTTGTACTGACAGCAGTTATTATGTTGAGTGCTTATCTGGCGGCGGCGCTAAGTGCGTTTCTACTGCGCCCCCGCCTCCACCCCCGTCAGCACCAACTCCTACGCCAGCTCCTACGCCGCCAACTCCGAGACCGGCTCCAGCGCCAACTCCACCGCCATCAAAACATTGCAGCGATATACCAGAATTTAATTGCGATCATCTATGTTTTGGCAAGGAAAATTGTTTTAAGCCGTGTGTCCAAGAATGGAACGCTCGTTGCGATAATTTTAATAGCTGTAATGACGTTTATAAGGACTATCCTTATAGATGTAGCCGCTATTAAAACGGTATTTTCTCGTCAGCGACTATTTTTCCGGACAAAAAAATTAGTTATAATTAAAAAATGATGAACCAAAAAGGATTTTCACAACTTATCTTGATGGTCATTGTGGGATTAGTACTTGTTACTGCGGGCGGGGGTGTTTTGTATTACAAGCAATCGGTGCAACAGAATAAATCTGCATCAGAAACGCAAGTGACCCCGGGGCCATCTTCTAGTGAATCGTCTTCTACTCCGGTTGAACAGACAAATCAAAACGCAGTCCCCAAAACACCAGCACAAAAAGAAGCCATAAAAACACCAATACGAAATGATTTTGGTTGCTTCTCCTCATGCACGAATTCCCCTGCAGGTTTTCCGAATCAGAAGTGCGAGAATTGGAAAACGGGTAAGGCCGTGCAGTGGCCATCTGATTGTTCTCTCCTATCTGACTACCCTGGTTGCGTGAAGTTGTGCGAGTTTGAAAAGAAGGTCACCCCCAAACCTAATAGCGGAAGTTCTCAACAGAACTACCAGCAACAGCCGGCACAGCAACCGCAACAACAACTCGTCGGCATTCCAAAAGAAGACCCTGGCGCTGAAAACGTTTACATTTACATTACCGATTTCAAGCACGGTCGTATCATTAGAATGGACGACATGACTGGAAAAAACTGGGTTTCCTTTGGAACCTCTGGGAGTGGCGTGAACCAGTTCAACCAGCCCAACCACTTCTTCGTCCAACCTGATGGGCACATTTACATAGCAGACACGTTGAACCATCGCATTGTCCGCATCGATGATATGACTGGAAGGGGTTGGGTAAGCTACGGAAGCCAAGGAATCAGAAGCGTGGGTCACTTCAACGAGCCTTCAAGCGTCCTGCTTGATAAACAAGGACGAATTTACGTTGTGGACAACGGAAATTGCAGAATAGTACGTATGGATGATATAACTGGTGCTGGCTGGACGGAGTATGGCAGGGGCGGGGGAGACCGCTGTGGGCAGTCGTCAACAGAACCGGGTGAACTCAACGGTCCCAAAGACATTGCATTCGACTCGCAGGGGCGCATTTATATCTCGGATGACCGCAACCAACGTATTGTCCGCATCAATGATTTGACTGGCGCTGGGTGGGTTACATACGGAACAAATGGAACCGGTATCGGCCAGTTCCTTGAACCTCAAAGCATCACAATAGACGCACAAGATCGCATTTACATATCGGATGAAGATAAAAATACTCAAGGGGGACGCATAGTACGCATGAATGATATGGCTGGCAAAAGTTGGATAACTTTCCCGCCTGCCAGTTCAGACCCAAGAATTCGACTCCCGCACGACGCCAAACTCACTGCTTCCGGGCGTATTTACATAGCCGACACGCTCAATAATCGTATCGCCCGTATGGACGACATGATGGGGAAAGGCCTAATTTTCTATCAAGGTACAGGCATTTATCAGATGGAAGCTCCTAAGGGAATATTTATTATAGAGAAGGAATAGGTGGAGAGATAATAACCCTTTCTGTCCTATCGTCGCCAAAGAAAAATCTGAAATCGTCCTTTCCGCTCCGGTTCCCGCCTTCACTCAAGAGTTTCGGTCGGGCAAGCCCTCCTTCACTAAAGCTTCGGCGGGTAAACAAGGCGAGGCGGGCGGAAGGGGGTATAGTCGGAATTTCGCCCGCCGACCTGCCCGCCGAAGTTTCAACGCAGGCGGGGCCCAGCCAGTTCGGCTCGGATGTTTTCAAACAGACTCGCAGTGAATACTTTTTATCGAGAGACCTAAGTGTCTGCCTGCCGGCAGGCAGGCCTCGAAAGAGGCGCACAAGGCGACAAAGCGGTCCGGAAGTCCAGGCCTCTTTACTTTGTCAATGTGGTATAATGAAAGAAAGTATGGAAAAAAAGCGAAAAATAATTATCATCGCAGTGGTCGCGGTTCTCGTCGTACTTGCAGGGATCGGCTTTTGGTTTTGGTCAAAGAATAAACAAACTCCGTCTGCGCCACCACCACAAACGAAAGAACCACCAGCTTCTACGTTGGGAGGCAAGGTTTTTGAAAAGGCGCAGAATCCGCTGAAAGGCCAGGTGCCACAAACCAATCCATTTAAGGAGCAGAAAAATCCTTTGGATGTAATTTATAAAAATCCTTTTAGCCAATGACCTTTTTGAATAGAAAAAATTGGGCCACTCTTTCGCTTACCGGCTTCGTAATCGCCCTTGCACTGGTCGGCCCATCAATTTCAGTAATCGCCCAGAAGCCGCCAGCGTCTGTCGCGGTGAGCAAGATTACATATCCAGTAGCAGAGTTGGGGAGTTGCGGTAGCCAACAAGAATGTGAAGCTTATTGCGGCACAGCAAGTAATTATTCAAAATGTACCGCATTTGCCCAAAAAGCCGGTTTAACGGTGGAAGTGCCTGACGATAAAAAAGGCATTTTTGCGGCGATGCAAAAAGGAGAAAGTCCGGGCCAGTGCAAAGATGAGGTTTCCTGTCGAAAGTACTGCGAAGATATTGATCACCTGGAAGAATGCATTAATTTTGTGGGAAAACTTAGTTTGGCCAGCCCCGACGAGTTAAAAGAAATGCGTCAGATGGCCGCGGTCAAACAATCTGGCGCCAAATTTCCGGGAAATTGCAAGACCAAGGAAAGTTGTCTTACTTATTGTGAAAACTCCGCTCACGCAGTTGAATGTATGGAATTTGCCCAAAAAGCCGGATTTATAAAAGAAGATGTCGAGGCGGTCAGCAAAATACTTCCCTATCTGAAGAGCGGCGGGAAGTTCCCTGGCGGATGCGCATCAAGGGAATCATGTGACGCATATTGCGAGAGTGACGCTCATACTAATGAGTGTGTTGATTTTGCGGTAGGAGCGGGTTTTATGACAAAAGAGGATGCCGAAATAGTGAGAAAGACCGGCAGCCTTAAGGGGCCGGGAAATTGTAAGAGCAAAGCCGGATGCGAAGCCTTCTGCGTACTTCCAGAAAATCAGAAAACATGTTTAAACTGGGCCAAGGAGCATGGTGTCGATCACGGTGGCGATGAATGTGTCAAACAAGGAGGCAACTGGGACGGCAAACAATGTAACTTTTCAACGAAAGGGGGCGGTGTTCTAAACGCAGATGAGTGCACCAAACAAGGAGGCATATGGTATGGCACCGGGTGTGATTTCTCCCAGAAAAAAGGAGCCGGTGTCCTAGATGCAACCGAATGTACCAAGCAAGGAGGTGCCTGGAATGGCACGCAGTGTGACTTCTCAAAGAAGGGAGCTGGTATTTTAGACGCCGGTGAATGCGCGAAGCAGGGAGGTAATTGGAACGGCACGCAGTGCGATTTCTCTACGAAAGGAGCTGGCGCTCTAAACGCGACTGAATGCACTAAACAAGGAGGTGCCTGGAATGGCACACTATGTGACTTCTCGATGAAAGGAGCTGGTATTTTAGACGCTGGTGAATGTATTAAGCAGGGAGGCGCCTGGAACGGTACCCAATGTGATTTCTCAAAGAAAGGAGGCGCCCTAGACGTAACTGAATGCGCGAAGCAGGGAGGTATTTGGGACGGCAAGCAATGTGATTTCTCAAAAAAAGGAGGTGGTATTAACAACGCAGGCGAATGCACCAAACAAGGAGGTAGCTGGAACGGCACACAATGTAGTAACTTCTCAAAGAAAGGAGCCGGTGGTCCTCCTACAGACCCAGATGAATGCGCGAAGCAAGGAGGCAGTTGGGATGGTAAACAGTGTAAATTCTTTGGAGCTGGGTATGGTATTCAAGACGCAGGTGAATGTAATAAACAAGGGGGTATCTGGGACGGCAAACTGTGTGATACCTCGAAGAAAGGAGTTAAAGTTGGCGGTGACCAGTCACAAATTCCGCAGGGATACTCTTCTTGGGAAGGATTTTGCAAGGTCAACATAGGTGACTCCCGTTGCGCGGCTTACAAACTACAGACACCTTTTGACCCGATTTTGAATTTCTTTTTGGGACGTTAACGTATAGTGGGATATTGTAAACTTTCTCGAATGTTTCTATAACAAATTTCCCAGCGACCGGGCAAACTCCTCAGGAACTTCCAATCCTCCCGCAGGTCATGTCTCGAGAGTAATGTCTCCGTCTTGCAAGCATGACTATCGGTAGCAAAGTTAAAATTTTGACCAATAGGGAAGAATCTCGCCCCTACCGCACGAAAATATCATGGAACTCATCAACTCATTCCTGCCCGCAATCAAGACCTTTGGGGACTGGGGATATTGGATTGTGCTGTTGATATCTCTCGCAGAGGCGTTGCCGTTTATCGGCTTGATTCTTCCCGGGAGCATTCTTGTGGCTTTTTTCGGTCTTTTGTCCGCGCAGGGATATCTTAATATCGTCAATCTGATTTGGTTCGGAGCCGCCGGCGCGATACTCGGCGACGGCATCGGCTATTATTTGGGAACCAAAGGAGTAGGGTTTTTCAGCCATGAAAATAAAATATTGAAGCTTAGCCATCTCGAAAAAGCGGAAGAATTTTTTCAAAAGCACGGCAATAAAAGCGTATTGCTGGGAAGATTTATAGGCCTGCTGCGGCCAATCGTGCCGTTTGTCGCCGGTCTTTCCAAAATGGACAAAAAAACTTTTTTATTCTGGAATGTGATCGGCGGGATTCTTTGGTCGGCAACATTTCTTCTCATGGGTTATTTCTTTGGAAGCGCTTTGCCCGCAGTCGAGAAATGGTCAACGGGCGCGGGAATTCTTCTTTTTTCTTTGTTAGTTTTAATAATCATTATTCCGATTATCCTGCGGCGCAAAAACAGATGAGACACTGGGAATCGTATCCGGGAGTTTGGAAACGTTCCATTTCGGAGGCGCTGTGTTCCCGTTCGAAAGTGAATTAACATTACTGTATAGAAAGCGTTTACCTGATACTATGAATAAAACACCCAAATTCGATAAAGCCCTCGCGGAATATTTTTCGAAACTTGAGCTTGATGAGAAGGGTGGGCAGACACGAATATGCAAATTATCGGGCAAAGAATTTTATGTCCGGGCGGAAGACATCGGTTTCTATAAAAAAATAGGAGTTCCGCTTCCGACTCTTTCACCAACCGAACGCTGGCGCAAGCTCCTTGCGTACCAGAATACCCAGTCGCTTTTCAAAGTTCAGTCGGCGTACTCGGGAAAATCCATAATCGCCACGTATCAACCGGAGACGCCGTTCAAGATATACGAACATCAGATTTGGTTCTCCGACAAATGGGACCCACTGGAATTCGGGAGAAACTGGGATGATAAAAAGGACTTCATAACCCAGTTTATCGGACTCCGGAAGGACGTGCCGCGTCCAAACCTCGTGACCAACACCACGAACGTCAACAGCGATTACACCAACGCCTCTACGCATCTTAAGAACTGTTATCTGACATTTAATACGATGAACGGCGAGAATCTTTACTATTTTGACTGTTGCGACGGCAGCAAGGATTGCGTGACCTGCGAGGGGCTTTTCAACTGTGATAGTTGCTACGCGTGCCAGTATCTATGGGATTCATACCGGTGCTTTTTTTGCGAACACTCGCGGAACTGCCTCGACAGCTATTTTCTCTATGACTGCAGGAACTGCCAGAATTGTTTTATGTCTTCCAATCTCCGGAACAAGAAATACTATTTTCGGAATCAGCAGCTTTCGAAAGACGAATACGAAGAGCGGATGAAAGAAGTGAATCTCGGCGATTACGGGGAGCTGAAAAAGTACCGGGAAGAATTTGAGAAACTGAAAAAAGACGCGTTCCATAAGCCGGACCACAATTTCCGAGCGGTCAATTCAGTCGGCGACTACATAGAAAACTCCAAAGATTGTTACTGGTCCGCGTTTATCGATGATTGCCAAAACAACAGTTATATTCTCGGCTGTTTGAAATATAAAGATTGCCACGATTTGGTCGGCGGCGCGGGCGGGGAATTGTGTTATGAGTTCATAACAATCAGCACCGCCAACAATTACAACGTGCGTCTTTCATCACAAATCGATAATTCCCGGAACATCGAGTACTCGGACCTTTGCCGCAATTGCCACGACATTTTCGGGTGCGTGGGCCTCGACAACAAATCATTTTGCATTCTGAATAAGCAATACGGCGAACAGGAATATTGGGAAACGCTCGACAAAATAAAATCGGCTATGCTTGCGGACGGCGCATACGGGGAATTTTTCTCTCCCGGGCTTATGCCCGTTCCTTACCGAGCCACATTCGCGGCAACTTACGACGGATTTCGTGATTATGAAAACGCAGGGCGGTACGGGTATGATGTCGCGGAACTGCCGGTTCAGAAAAGCGAGACGCAAGGGGATATTGTGAACGCGGACACGCTGCCGCCGGATATCAAAGACATCGGCGACGATATTCTCCAAAAAATTATTTTCGACAAGGAGCACGACAAGTATTTCCGGCTGACGCCCTACGAGCTCTCGTTCCATCGGCGATATAATCTCGCGCTCCCGAGGGAACATCCGCTTATTACCCTTCAGAATTTCCGGGATATTTACGATATCCGTCTCACATTTTATAATCGGAACTGTAAAAAGTGCGGCGTTTCGATAGAGTCGACATATAACCCCGAGCGATACAAGAATGTTTACTGCAAGGAGTGTTACGAGTCCGAGGTGGCGTAAACATATTTTAGAAAGGTTGAATTACTATTACTATATCACGATAGTGATATAGTAATAGTAAAATTTGCTCTTAGGGCAGAAAATTTGTTAAGATTTTGAATGTCGAATATTGACTGTGCCGATGTAGCTCAGTGGTAGAGCAGTGCTTTCGCTCCGATATTGTCGAAATCTTCGATTTCGTTACAATATCGAGAGTCCTCGATTTTTCAGAAAAATTTGCCGGAGTAACTCAGTGGTAGAGTAGCTGTTTCGTAAACAGCAAGTCGCGAGTTCGAATCTCGCCTCCGGCTCAAAATCGGCTGTGGATAACTCCCCATAGACAGTAATCCTCATGTGGTAAAATTTTCATAAATGGAATTTCCCGGCCAACCGGCCTCAAAGGACTCAACCGCAAAAATAGTCATAGCTGTGGCGATTGTTGTTGCAATCGGCGCGGTTGTTTGGTATTTCGGCGCTCATCGGAAGAAAATTCCGCCGCCGACTGCGGGTCTTTCTAATACTCCGGCGGCGGCTCCGGCCTCTACACTGGGCGGAACGCTCTACGAAAAAGCGAACAACCCGATTCAAAATAAATTGCCCGCTACGGTCGCGCCCGTGCCGAATCCGATTCAAGGCGCCTATAAAAATCCCTTCCGGTAATTTTATTTGAGAGTATGCCAGGTAGTGAAAATGCGATTCAGGCAACCCAATTTTATAAACCACTATGAGCAAACCGAATCTAAGTCAAGAGTCATCATTTAATAACAATAACCCAATGATGCGGTTGCCTGAGATAACATTACAATCGCATTTCTACTACCTGGTATGAAAAAAATTGCACATATCATTCTTCCGGTCGGAATCGTTGCGGTCGCCATACTGACGAGCGCGTTTATTGTGGTTCAGGCCCAAACTCCGCCCGCGAACACCGCGGCAACTCCCACTCCCGCAATTTCAACGGCTGAACAGGGGATTACGTTCCCGATTCCGGAACTCGGCAACTGCGCGAATCGAAGCGACTGCATGACATACTGCAACGGTGCCGACCATATGGATGCCTGTATTTCATTCGCGAAAGCGCATGGGTTGATGAACAAAGAAGAAGGAGATCGGGCGCAGAAATTCCGCGCCAGCTTGCAAGCGAACGGGGGACCCGGCGGATGTACGGATCCGCAAGGGTGCGAAGCGTTCTGCGGTAAAACAGAAAATCTTGAGGCGTGCGTGACATTTGCCCAGACACAGGGCTTCAAAAATAAAGAAGTTGAGGAAGGCGCAAAGGTTCTTACATATATTAAAAGCGGAGGCCAATTGCCGGGCGGATGCACGTCGAAAGAATCATGCCAGGCATACTGCGGTGATTTCAGCCATGCCGAGGAATGTTATAAATTCGCGCAAAAAGCCGGCATACACCAAACGGGCGGCAAAATTGGAGGAGATACGGGCGACATTCCGCCGGGCCAGTTCCAGAAGTTCTTGGTTCTTGCAAAGAACGGCCAGACGCCGGGCGCCTGTAAATCGAAAGACGAGTGCGAGAATTATTGCAGGGCAAGCGGTCATTTAGACGAGTGCTTGAAATTCGGCCAACAAGTGGGATTTATTTCGTCTGATCAGGCCGATAAATTGCAAAAACTCGGCGGCAAAGGGCCGGGCGGCTGTGATTCGCAGGAATCGTGCAGCACCTATTGTAATGATTCGACTCACCAGAAAGATTGTTTTGCCTTTGCAAAAGAGCACGGGCTTATTCCGCAGGGAGAATTAAACCGCGCAAAATCAGGATTGGTCAGATTGCGCGCAGGGCTGTCGCAAGCGCCGCCAGAAGTGGTTGCGTGTCTGAAATCGGAATTGGGGTCGGATGAGATTGATAATATTCAAGCCGGCACATTGACGCCTGGACCGCAAACCGCCGAACAGCTTCACAATTGTTTTGAAAAATTCGGCCACTCGAGCAATGCGGGAGATGTCTTTAAAAACGCGCCGCCGGAAGTTATTGCGTGTTTGAAAGAAAAAATCGGCGCTGATTTCGATAAATTGAGTTCCGGCAAAATTGAGCCGACGCCGGAGCTTGCCGACACGTTCCGCGTGTGTTTCCAAAAAATACAGTTCCAAAATGGGTTTCAAGGCGGTCCCAACGGGCCTGGTCCTGGTGGAGTGCAGGGCGGTCCAGGCGGCCCTCCCGGCAGCGAGGGCAAGCGTGGACCCGGAGCGTTTGGCGGCACTCCGCCTGCGGAAGCCGTGAGACAGTTTATAAAGACCGCGCCTCCCGACCTCGTGCCCTGTATTAAAGAGCAGTTGGGAGACGGATTCGACAAAATTCAAGCCGGCGAAGACGCGCAAGTTGACACGTCAAAACTTAAAGTGTGTTTTGAAAAATTCCAGCCGCAGAATTCTGAACAACGCGGTCCGAACGGCCCCGGCTTTCAAGGCCAATCACAGGGTGATCAAGGCGGACCAGGATTCCAGGCAGGTCCGCAGGGCAGCGGGGGCGGATTCGGAGGGCCAGGCGGCTGTAAAACTCAGGAAGAATGTAAAGCATATTGTTCTGACCCGGCTCATAAAGAAGATTGCGCTCGCTTGTCTCCACTCGGTTCTCCCAACACACCGCAGAACCAGCCGCCGCCGCAGCCCCCGCCTCTACAAAGAAGAGGAGGCATTTGTCCGGCCATGCCAACCGTTAGTGAGTGCCCTGCTGGCCAGGAGAAGGTTGTAACTTTCAATTCACCAGAGTGCGGTGCTTACTACGGATGTCGGCAAAGCGGAACAAAAGAAACCGCTTGCCCATCCGGCCAATTTTGGAACGGTAGTTCGTGCGCAGCTCCTCCGCCTGGTTCTTCTGACCCGGCTACCGGCTGTGCCAAAGCAGGCGGAACATGGACGGGCACAACTTGCCAGATGCCAACAACATCAGCTTCAACCCCAACCCCATCACCGTCTCCAACGCCAAGTGGCTCTAGTGATATGGCCACAATGTGTGCCAAAGGAGGAGGAACATGG
>Ga0209515_10001509_pt1 | contig 38702 bp, 38 predicted proteins | sample Subgroupgradi54m_FD_187454 | JGI IMG/M metagenome (GOLD analysis project Ga0209515, IMG submission 187454) | Subsurface groundwater microbial communities from S. Glens Falls, New York, USA - GMW60B uncontaminated upgradient, 5.4 m (SPAdes)... ... | reverse complement strand
GGTTCATTCCTCAGATGCAGAAGCTATGCAACACAGAAGGTTGAGTTAACTTGCAGATTAGTTGCTTACAACATTGATAGAAAAATAAATTATCTTTTATTTTTCATCAGAGGATTGCACCAGAGCTCTATTCATTAATTAAGGCGTTAAGTATTTTTTCTTTATTAAACTTTTCTAGATCTTGATATTTTTGTCCTATTCCCATATACAATATAGGCTTTCCAGAAACATAACTTACAGAGATGGCTGCTCCTCCTTTCTCATCTATGTCTACTTTAGAAAGGATTATTGAGTCTATAGAAATAGCATTATTAAACTCCTTAACTTGATTGATACAATCACTTCCTGTAATCGCTTCTCCAACAAATATTTTTAAATCAGGTTTTATGACTCTTGTAATTTTTTTCATTTCTTCAATTAAATTCTTATTACTATGCTGCCTTCCAGCTGTATCTATTAAAACAACATCTAAACCATGTGTTTTTGCATAAGACAATCCATCATAAGCAACTGCAGTTGGATCACTTCCATAATCATGCTTTATTAATTTAACTTTAAGATTATTTGCATGTTCTTCTATTTGATGTATAGAAGCTGCTCTAAAAGTATCTCCTGCTACTAAAACGCATTTTAAGTCATTTTCTTTTAACAAATTAGCAAGTTTCGCAATTGTTGTTGTTTTGCCCGAACCATTGACCCCAACAAAAACAATAACATAAGGCTTATCTTTTTTATTCTTAATCTCGTTAATTAAGTCAAAGTTGCTTTCTTTTAGTATTTCTTCTAAACTTTTTTTTAAAGATTCTCTAATCAAATCCTCTAACTTTCCTTTTAAAGGAACATTTACCAAATCCATTTTCAAGTCATCCTTAATTTTATCAACAACTTCTAAGGCAACATTATTTTCTAATAAGGCAATTTCAAAATCCAAGAATAACTTTTCAAATTGATTTTCATCTAATTTCTTGGTTGTTAATTTTTCAGTTAATTTAGAAAAGAAACCTTTTTCTTCAACTACTTTTTCTTGGATTATTTCTTCTGGTTTTTCTTTTTTCTTAAAAATTCCTAAGAATTTCTTTTCTTCTTTAACCTCAATTTCTTGAGGTTTTATTTCAGGTTCTTTTACTTCTTCAATTTTAGGCGGTTCTATTTCTTGTTTAACCTCTTCTTTTACAGATTCTTCTACTTTAGCTTCTTCTTCAGCTTTCTTTGAAAACTTACTTATCGCATCCTTAAGTTTATTTTTTAAAAATCCAAACATATTATAAGAATTAAATTATTTATTTATAAAATTAAGCTTTTTATTTTCTAACCCTTTTACCCCTCCCACCAAAAATATTTAATTCAACCTCAATACCAATGGGGTATAATCTAAACTCTTGTTTCATACCATCTATATTTGGTACAAACTCATCAATAGATTCGTAGTAATTGTTGTGTTTTATTGCAATTTTATGTTTTGCACTTTTGAGAACAAAAAAATTACAAAGTTTATCAAAATTTCCAGAGCTTTTGCAGTATTTCCCATTATTCCAATTAACACCGTCCCAGGAATTAGGATAATCTAAATTTAATGATTTTGGTGAGAGTCCCTTCCAAGTTAAATATTTATCTGGATCGGGTGCATCACTAGTTATTGATATCTGTGCATCGGGAATGGGCATACCACTTTTATAGTCAACTACAGAGATATATAAATTTCCAAATTCTTCTTTTATAGAAGATTCTAAATTTAATTCATCTTTTTCTCTAAAATATTTAATTATTTTAGATCTGGATACCCCTATAAATTCAATTATAGCTTCTTTAGTCCCAACTTCAGGATCAAAGTCTCCTTTATCTGTAATGCTATAAGGAATATGATGGCCATGAATTGTATCTTTTAAAGAATAAATAGTTTCTAAGTACACTCTATTAAAGGTATTTTGCATATTTTTATCTTCAAGTCCATCATATTCGTCTGTAAAAACTTCAGACCATAGATCATTGTTACTTTTTAAAGCTCTAACTCTAGTAAGAACAAGTGAATCTGGAATATTAAAAGGAACCTTTATGATGCCATCTTTAGTTGGAGAATATATACCATTAGTTCCTTCTAAAGAAGAAGAAAATCTAACACCTCCCTTAGAAGGTTCTCTTTTATATAAATAGCAATTTGATACATCGACCCTTGTATCTATAAGTTCAGGTGCGGATTCAGAAATGATTTTTTCATAGTTTTGTGATGGATCAGTGGAACCTGAAAGAGCTTCTCGACTATATACAATTTTTTTCTCATATTCTTTTCTAAATACATAAAGTAAATTATAAGTTAGATTTTCTAATTTTATATTAAAATAACCTCTTCTAGAACTATTAAGCTGAAAATTAACTCCTGTTATTAATGGCATGTGTACAAAGTGTGACGTACTATCGCATTCTTCAACTTTATATTCATGCTCTTTTCTTGTAAATACATTTAAACCACAATTCAAAGATAAAAGAGTAGTAAATCCAAACAAAGCTCCAAAAGCCAGGTTATCTAATTTTGTCATTCAAAAATAAAATAAAAACTTATTTATAAAACTTTCTATATTTATTATTTTAAAGTGGGTACATTTGTTTAATTAAAATAGTTGCATAACTTCCTTTAGATAATTCGAACGAAATTTTCTGTTTAAATTTTCCAGGATTTAATTCATCTTTCTCGTAACTTAAAATTTTAAAGTTTTTAACTTTAGCAAATATTTCTCTATAATGAGTTTCGTCTATTAAATAAGGGAATTGTCTAATCAAAAATTGTTCTAGTTTAATTTCTTCCTCATTTAATATTTCAGAATAAATTTTGTTCAATTTAGTATCAAAGCTTATTAAGGGAAATTTTTTATTCTCAAATTTATTAACAAAAATTAATTCTCCTAAAGAATATGTAACTGTTTCATAATTTTTATATTTATTCTTAAGATAAAATGCAACAGCTTTATTAAAAATGTATGATTGATAAGAATGTAAATACAGCCTTAATAATTTTTTATTTATATTATTCAAAGAGCCTATGGGATTTTTCTTATCAAGGTTTAAAATTTCACAAATTTCTTTAAATTTTTTCTGTAATAATAACTTCCCAACTAAAACATTATTTTTACTAAATCTTTGTTCATCAAAATAGTTTACAATGTTATTAATTTTTTTGTATTTTTTATCTAAATTTCTTACCGTAATTTCAAAATAATTTCCTAAATTACCCCCTAAACTAATTTTTTTATCCAAATATCCCAAAAATTCCAATTGAATGTCTTTAATTTGTATATTTTCTAGATTCTTACTTGTTTTAACAGAAACAAATTGCTCAGTTATAGCATTTTTATCCTTATTTCCAGCATATCCAAAATCATTTATTTTTATATTGCTTATTTTAGAAATTAAATCTAGAGCTTTAAAAGTAGTATAATTCCTCTTCTTTAATAAAAAACATTTATATCCTTGTTTTATAAAACCTAGTTCTATTAATTCTTTAACATAAAAATCATCAGGAATTTGCTTTAAAATAAACATGGGAAAACTTTAATAATCTTAGCTTTATAAATATTGACATGACAGAATCCAGATTAAGTTACGAAATATTATATGAAATTCTAAGAAGAGAAAAAGCAAGGCAAGATCTTCAAAAATTAGACAAAACTTTTTATTTGGATTTTGAAAACTATATTAAGGAAAAAATGAACATTCTAGAACTGCAAAAGCAAAAATCAAGCATTTTTGCTCAAAAAGAGATAGAAAAAACAGAAAAACAAATAGATAATATTAGGAAAATAATAAAAGAATTGTATGAAAAACGTGAGTTAAAAATAACTCAATTAGCTTTATCTGTAGTCAAAACCAAGATGCAAGACTTGCCTGAATTATTGCCAGAAGAAAAACTAATGTTTGATAAATTAGTTGAGGTTTTAAAAAATTTCCGTTGGGAAATAATAAATAATATTCTAGAAGACAAACCGAAAGTAATAAAAAGCGATCAAGAGACGAAACTCATTAGATTTATTCAAGCAGTGCCCAAGTTTGTTGGAGATGATTCTAATGAATATGGTCCTTTTGAAGAAGAATACGTAGCTTTGCTACCAATTAAAATAGCTGAATTATTAATAAAAAATAATCGTGCAGAATTAATATGAAATTTCCAAAGAAAACATCAAGATATTGTTATAAATGTAAGAAACATACTAGCCATACCTTATCAATTATAAAAGGAAAAGATCGTGGACCTTTAAAAAAAGGTAGCATATCACGAGCTCATAAAAGAGGAAGAGGTATAGGTTATGGTAATCTAGGAAAATGGGGCTCTAAGCCAGCTATATCCAAATTTAAGATGACTGGTGCTAAAACAAGTAAAAAAACTAATTTAAAATTTACTTGTGAAGTGTGTAAAAAATCAAGTTTACAGAGATTTGGTATAAGAACTAAAAAAGTGGTATTTGAATAAAATGGAAATGCGTGAACCAAGCTCAAAATTTATAAAGGTAAGATGTAAATGCAAAAATGAACAAATTATATTTGGGAAAGCAAGTACTCCAATAAAATGCCTGGTTTGTAATCAAATTATAGCAAGTCCATCTGGTGGAAAAGCTAAAATAAAGGCAAGAGTTTTAGAAGTTTTAGAATAACTTTAAAAACATTAATTAACTTTACATAGTCCAAAACCGATATATATATACCTTAATTATGTTATTGTTTAATAGTTTTAAATGAAAAAAGGCGAAAAACTTGAAAAAAATAATAATATTAAGTTTGTTTTTAATTCTAGCTTTATTCCTAATAACTTCTTGTACTAGATATCCTTCTGGAAACGCATTTTATGGTGGATCAAAAGAGGTTCAGCCTATTCCTAAATGTATCGGCGGGACAGTAAAATCAGGAACTGAATGCCTTGTTTGCAACACAAATCATTTCTATGCTCCTGATAATAGTAAGTGTAAAAATGGAAAAATTTGCAGCACCTCTGGAGTATGTACATCAGCATTACCTCCAATCGCTTGTCAACCGTTTAGTGTTAAGCCAGGAACACAATGTTTGGTGTGTAATTCACAAGGAACATTATATATTCCTAATAATAGTAAATGTGATCCTTGGGACATTTGCTCAGATCTGGGTCTGTGTGTTTCTAATGTTATTGTTCAAGATCATAGTAATATTGAGATTAAGCTGATATCGCCACACGAACCATGGCAATCTTTTGAAAACAGACGGCTACGGTATTATCAACCTTTTTATGGAATTTTTGGTAATTGGTGGCTAAATGGTACTGTTAAGAATGCGGACTTTGTTAGATACAGATATAATAGAGGGGGGTATGATGGGGGGTGGAATTCTGATCTACACATCTTTCCTATGTACCCACCCGGGTATCAATGGTGGGAAACTAGTCCATATGAAAAAAATGATATTTTTATGGGAACTAATCTTGTTGAGGTTCAGGGTTGTAATAGAACTGCAATTTATCCTAAGGTAATCTGTTCGGATGTTTATTTTAGCGTTCTTGATGTTGTGAGATGCCCATCTAATAGTAATAGTGTTGATCCCGAGTTATACTGTTAATTATGAGGCTGTAACTGTTTTTCTATATTTTTATATCTAACTTAAAACAGCTTTTATCCTTCTTACACCAGATGAGACAGCTTTTTCTTTAAATTTTATTTATAATTTTTTAAAGCTCTGGTGAAATCCTTTAAATAATTTTATAAACCCTATTATCCCATTAAAATCATGTTCTATAAAAAACAGGGCTTGCCTGAAATAGGAGAAATCGTGATTTGTACCGTCAAAAGAGTCCTTCCAGATTCTGTTTTTGTTGATCTAGATGAGTATGGAAGAGAGGCGATGATCCACATTTCTGAAGTAGCTCCTGGAAGAATTAGAAATATAAGAGATTTTGTAAAAGAAAGTAAAAAAGTTATATGCAAAGTTCTTACTGTAAATAAAGAAAAAGGATATGTAGATTTAAGCTTGAGAAGGGTAAACCAGGCTCAAAAAATAAATAAGAATAATGAATTTAAACAAGAACAAAAAGCAGAAAAAATTTTACAAGATTTAAGTAAAAAATTAAAATTAGAGATTAAAGAGGTTTATGAAATAATTGGAAATAAATTAATTGAAAAATATGGAACTTTAACCAGTGCATTCAACGAAATAACTATTGACAAAACAGATTTAAAAGATTTAAAATTGGACTCGAATATTACCAAGAATTTAATTACTATAGTAAAAGAAAAAATAAAGCCCCAGCAAGTTAGTATAAACGCAATAATAAAATTTGAGACAGATGCAAGTAATGGTGTAGAACTGATAAAAAAAGCACTTTCAACTGAAAAAGAAAACATAGAAATAAATTACATCAGTTCCCCAAATTACAGATTAAAAATAACATCTACAGATTATAAAACTGCTGAAGCTTTGATAAAAAATTTAAGTGAAAACATTACAGATTTTGCAAAAAAAACTAAGTCAAAATTTGAACTAGTAAGACAATGAAAAAACAAATATTATTTTGTAAAAATTGTCATCTTTATACACTAAAACAAAAATGTTATAAGTGTAATTCAATAACCATTACAACTAAACCGGCCAAGTTTAGCTTAGAAGATAAATATTTAAAGTATAGATTAATTGCTAAGAAGAAAAATGACATTTGAAGTTAAACAAATCAATAATCCTGAAATAAAAAATCCAATTTTGATAGAAGGACTTCCTGGAATAGGAAACGTTGGAAAAATAGCAGTTGATTTTATTATAGATAATATAAAAGCTAAAAAATTTATTGATATTTATTCTAAAGCATTTCCAAATTCTGTTTTTATTAACGAAAAAAATTTAGTTCACATGCCACATATTAGCTTATATTATAAAAAAGTAAAAAATCAGGATTTGATATTTTTAAGCGGGGATGTTCAACCTTTAGATGAACGTGCATGTTACGAGTTTTGTGATTTAATTATAAATACTTTAAAAAAATATAATGGAAAAGAGATTATAACTATAGGCGGAATAGGGATGCCTAAAATTCCAAAAAACCCTGTAGTTTATTGTACAGCAAATGAGTATGGTATAATTAAAAGGTATAAAACAAAAGAATTGAATGATCAAATTTTTGGTACTGTTGGGCCTATCATTGGAGTAACCGGGTTATTAGTTGGATTGGCTGGAAAAAGTTCTATTCCTAGTATTGCTTTATTGGCACAAACATTTGGTCATCCAAATTACCTTGGAATTAAAGGAGCAAATGAAGTCTTGAAAATATTGGATAAAAAACTTAATTTAGATTTAAACTTGAATTTACTTGAAAAAGAAATAAAAGATATTGAAAGAGAAATTAAGATTAAATCAGCTATGCCAATTCCTAAAATCAAAACTGCTGAAATGGAAGGAAGAGATAAGACAAGTTATATTGGTTAAACTCTAGAGTGGTAACAAAAAGAAAGATTTATATACTGTAGATTTCTTATTTTTCTAAAGGTATTGATATGACAAATGAAATATTAGAAAAATATATTGGTAAGATGATTTTAGTTGAGACTGACCAAGAGAGACATAGTAGTATACCATATTTGGGTAGATTATCAAGTTATAACGAAAATTTTATAGTTTTAAATCCATATGATAGGGTAAACCCAACCTATGTAGGTGAAGTTGAAAAGATGGTAGAAAAACTTAAAGAGTTTAAAGCCGGGGAAACTGACAGCGAAAAAATTCTAGGCAAAGGAGTCATAGCTTCAATTGAAGAGTTAGTTGTAAAAGAAAATTAAAATTCCGTTAAACTTTTCTGTCTTGATACAGTATCTTTATCATTTAATATTATTTTTCCATAAACTCCGTCATAACCTGGTTGAATTTTTAGTTTTCCTTCTCTATTAATTAAAATGACATTCACTAATTTTTTATCTGTAACTTGAAGTAAATCTTTTTCAGAAGCATTTAGTAAAACACTAAATTCATTTCCAAATTTTTCAATTAATTTATTATAGATTAACCAAACATTTTTTCCAAATAACTGTTTATAGTTATAAACTGCAGAAATCATCTCTGACAAAGGAATTAAAGATTTAAATGGTTTAGCATTTTTTGGAGTATAACCTTTTTCTTTTTTAGCTAATTCTTCTATCCTATAATCTACTCCAATTGTTAATTTTTGATGACATACAGGACAAATCCCATTTAATTTTCTAGTTTGTTCTGGACTTAAACTTATGTTACAGTTTCTATGACCATCATAATGATATTTTCCATAAGCTGGATTAACTTCTATAGTTTCTTTTAATCCTTCACCTGTTCTAATTGCATTAATAATTTTTTTATAATCTAGTTCAGTTTCAAAAACAGTACATTCTCTCCCTAAACGCCAAGGCCAAAATGAATGTGCGTCAGAAAAACTGACTAAATTAATTTTTTCATCTAAACGCCATAACATTTCAGGATCAGCACTCATACCTGTCTCAACTGCATGAATATGATGAGATTGATCTTTAAAACATTCTTTAATTGAATTAAAACCAGAAACACTTCCGTATAAACCAAACCAAGGCGTCATGCAATGTGCGGGAATTATTTCAATATCTTTACTAATTTGCATCATTGTTTCAGTAAATTCAGGACAACTCCATCCAAAAATAGGCCTGCCATCATAATCTAATCTTCCTTTCTTTCCTAAAACATCAATAATTTGATCACTTGTATCTTTATTCGGTGAGTAAACTAACAAGTGAACAGCTCTTCTGCCATTATCCTTGTACATTAAAGAAATTTCAGTCTGCCACATGAAAGGAAATTTATTTTTAGTCCATAAAATTCCGTTTTCATCTTCTTCTAATTTTTCTTTGATTTCTTTATTCCATAATGGATGTTGAAAATCTCCTGTTCCAAGTAAATTTATTCCTTTAATTTTAGCATATTTTTCTAAATTATCGATATTAATTTGATTACTACATGCACGAGCATACCTAGAATGAATTTGTAAATCAGCGATTATCATAAAAAAATAAAAAGATTAAGATTAATAAAGTTATCTTCTACTTTGATAAATAAGAATATCTTTTGAAGTTTCTTCTCTATACAAATAATCAAGTTGCAAGTCTAATTTTTCTACTATAGGTTCTTCAACGTTTTTCCAGCAGCTCAAAGTGCTTATTCCAGTATCATCTAAAGTTATTATTCCAGAAGAGCTTGGGTCACCTGATCTAAAAGCACATTTAACATTTATAGGACCTCTTACAGTTATTTTTATTTTATTTTTGCTTTCAAATCTAACTTCATCTTTATCTAGGTCTTCGCATTTATTATCTATTAAAAAAACCTGGCCTTTTCCTTTATTTTCTATTTTAATATCAAACCTGACTTGGTCATTACTTCTAGTTTGTTCTGTTACAGAAGTTACTTGTATTGGAGCAGATGAAACATCTCCTGATTTAATTTTCTCTCCTGCTAATGCGCAAATTTCTCCTTTAGATTCTTGAGTAATTAAAGACTGAGAGCATACATCTGCTTTAACTAAAGTCTGATAAGGGTAACATAATCTAGCTCTTAAGGTATAACTATCTTGATTAATAATAGGAAGTTTATAATTTATTGTTCCAAGCTCAACTTCTTGTTCTCCGCCTGTTGCTGTAAGCTCTCCTTGACCTTGTATGGGTCCTAGGTTGCTCTTGTAAACATTTTGTAATCCAAAATTATCCAAATTTATTCCAAAAATTCTTACTTTAGCATTCCCAGTTTGCACTAAAGTTTCACCTTTATTTTTTAATAAAACTTTTAATTTAACAGAATCTCCTTGTGTAAAAGAACTTGGCGGGGCTAAATTAACAAAACTTACACTTACTCCTTCTGTTCCTCCTTTAAACGTTCCTTTATTTCCAGTATCTGTATTTTTTTTACATCCAGAAATTATGATTAAAGTAATTAAAAATGCTAAAACAAGATATTTCTTCATCACGTAACCTCTTTTCATGTGTTTTGAGTTAACTTTGTTATTTTTATACCTTTTGATTCTGTAATTTTATATGTATAATCTAAATTTATATTTAAATATCCTTGTAATTTTTCAACAACATTTACTAAAGTATTACACCTTAAAACTTTGTCATTTAAATCAGTGGTTTTCCAATAGAGTTTACTATCTTTAAAGTCCCTGCCTTCGCAACTCATTTGATTTCCTTCAAAATCAACATAAACGTTTATTGGTTCCTCATTTGAAAGATCTAAAGGATTTTGTATGCTTGATTCACTTGAAATATAACCATTTGACATCTTTGATAAAGTTATTTCTGTAAATAATCTAACTCCCCCTGATTCAGGGCTAAACTTTTTAACAACTTTTGTGATTGTAACAGGACCAACAGGAGCTTTTAATTGCTTACCTGTAATAGTTTCTACAGAACTGCAAGTTTTATCTTCCCCTAAATTACTTTTAATGCATAATTGAGGTCCTCCTCTTATTTTACAACCATACGTTGCAGTAGCCTCTAAAGTAACTCCTAAGCCTTCTGCCCTATCTAAACTTGTATAAGAAGGAATTTTGATATAAAACTGATCGTTGCTTATTCTTTGTTTTCCACTTTCTATAGCTCCTCCAAGTAAATCAAAGTCTTTACATAAAGGATCTATAATTCCACCTCTAGAATTTGGCGCCGAATCTGTAACACATATTTTTCCTTTTGTATTACAAGCAGCATTATTTGTAAGCTGCAATCCTATATTAACATCACTTCCTTCAAATATTTCAGACGAAGGTTGTTCTGGTAAAAATTTAATTGAAATTCCATTTGGGCTCCCCGTAAGCACATCATTAAGCTGACCACCTGGAATGTTAGTACATCCACTAATTATTATGATGATTAAAGTTAGAAATAAAAAATACTTTTTCATAGATTTAATAAATAAAACTTATTTAAATATCTTGCTATACAAATGATTTAACTAAAGTTATACTAGATGAGGCTTCTGCTTGAAAATCATAATCAGCCTCTGCTCGAATAAGGTCTTTTAATAAAGTTGGTTGATCTAATCCTTCAACTTTAAATTTAGTGAATGCAATTATGAATCCTTGTTCATAAAGATCATTACATTCTTGGCTTATTTTACTAGACAAATCACATTGGTTATTTAATTCATCTATCTTTTTTTGGTTTAATTTATATTTTTTAAATCCAGTGTCACCTTCGTAATTTGTATCAGAAAAATCAAATACCTCTTCAAAGTTTTCATCAACTAGTCTAAAGTTTTTTGGTAAGGAAATATAAACTTGATTAATTTTATTTAATCTTCCAAACCAAGACGAACTTGTTTTTTGTATTTTTAATCCTATGTTATAGGTATTATCATTAGTAAAAGGTCCTTGCTCTGTTAACGGCTGGGTATAATCTAACCTTAAGATTAATTTCATTGGGCCATATGTTGTTATAGGAATAGTTTCACCTGTATTTTTATTCAAATTAGGATTAATTTCTTTTTCAAAAGGATTTATTCCATGATTTATTGCATTATCTAGATAAGATTTCTGCATTGTATAAATATCTAGATAAGATTCTGTTTTAAAATCATAAACTGCATTTAGTTTAATTTTTTTCTCTGCTACTTGTAATCCACTTTCAAGATCTTTAAAAGTGTCTCCTGGAATTCTGCATACAATATCAAATCTTTTAATTTCATTTTTACTTATTTTAACAGGTTCATTTGGGCTAACTTTAATCACACCATCTTCAATATTTTTTGATGTACAAGAAAATCTAATATTAGAATCTTGTTTTAAAGAACTTATTTCAACAGCTGTTGTTAAAGTAGCTTCTTCATTAGGAAGAATCCTAGGTTTTATTGGAGAAAATTTTCTTATAAACCTTAACCCTAAATTTTGATTATCTTTATTATTATCAACTTCTGATTTCCAACCAGCTGACCTTTCTATTACAGTTGGATCATTAACAAATTTTAAAGTATCTTTTAAACCAGTGTAAATGGGGGATAAAATTTTTGTATTACTTATTGTTGTATCCAATCTCGTTGCCAAAACTTGTGTTTCACCTTTAGCAGTTCCATTAAATATTATTGTTCCTATCATAAAAAAAACAGTTAGAAAAAGAAAAAAAGTAAAATATTTCCCTATAACAAAGAAAACATGACCTATCCAACCCCAAAAACTTCCAGACATTACAGATTCGTGTGTTCTTCTAATAATACCTGCCAAATTTTATTTCCACCTCTTTTTACTAAAATATTTTTATCTCAAGAAGATCTGTCGTAAATTCATTGTTTGGGGTTATTCTTACGAAATTATTTCCTTCTTTAACAGAACTTGTTATAAATTGCTCATAATCAAGATTAGTTGTATCTAAAGTAAATTCATTACCATTAACGCTTATAGTTGCTCTTTTATTTTTATCATCACTAAATCTCATCATAAGTTTTATTTCTTTTGCACTACTCAAAATATCATCAATTTGTTTTTTACTTACAGAAAATTTATAAGTTTTAGCTCCGCCTTCTTCTATTTTAATTTTTAATTCAATATTATTCAATAAGAAATCCCCTTTATCTATTTCAAATAATAAAGCGTTAGTTCCTTCTTTTAAAGAATCTTCTTTAATTTCAACACTTTTTTCAGAGCTTGCACACCCCACAATATTATTGAACACTTCTTTGGTATTCATAAATACTCTTAATCTAGAGCCTACAGGAGCTTGATTACAATATGCGAAAAAGCTTAATTCAGCGTCTCCTTTTTCAGATGAAGATAAAATAAAGCTTCTTTCTTCTTTAGTATTTGTTAATTCAAAATTTTCCCTAACCTTTATGTCATTTAAAGTATAAATATTTTTTCCGAAGAAATTAGGGCTAGAAGTTTTAAACGTTAAAACATTATTACTTTCTTTCAATAAACCAGAAGGTAAAGTAACAGTTTGCAAACTAGATGCTTTATCATTAAATATTTCTATACCATTTAAATTAATTATTAAATCACCTTGTGCTTTACTTACTAAAAAATATAAACTTACTTGATTTAAATTATTTAAATCTTGTATGCTAAATCTCAGTTCTTTTAGTTCTGTATTAAAGATCGTTTTACTAACTGTAATTGATGTTGCTAGATCTTCTAGATTTGGTTGATTTTTTAAGTATAATTGAACAGAATCAATCTCATGTTTGCTTGTATCTTTATTAAAATTTTTTAATAAACCTGGGCTTTGAGAAAGTAATACATTGCTCCCTAGACTAACACTATTACGACTATTCGTGCTATTATCTGTTAAATTTTCGCCAAGTAAATTTGCGCGATCTTTAGGCGGAATAAAAATTAAATAAAGAACCATAAATAGAGCTATAAGAACTATAAATACAGCGATGCTACCTGCGCTTGTTTGTGATCTCTTCATTATGAAAAAAGAAACTAGATTAATATTTAAACCTTTTTATTATTTTTTAAAGGCTTGCTCTATTTCACTTTCCTTCCAACCTTTGGCTAATAAAGCTTTTTTGATTTGTTCTTTAGTATAACCTTTTCTTAGAGAGTTTTCAACATAGTCTTTTAGAACAGGACTTACTCTTGTTTCCATTTTTGAGAAAAATGGTTTTTTAACACTAGTCTGTTCTATTTTTGGTTTGTAATCAAAATGTGGTTTTTTTGGTCTTAAAGCAAATACCCACACTAAGATGAATGCAACTATTATAACTCCAATAACAATTAAAACTGTTTTGAATAATGAAGGTTTTTCAGGGTGACTATTTTTATCTGTAGGATCTGTACTTTTTGCATATTCTTGTGCATTTGTGAATCCATCACCATCTGGATCATCTTCCCCACTATATTTACTAATATCTCCAAAATATTGTTTTTCCCATGAATCAGGTAGTCCGTCATTATCAGAATCTTCTTCTCCTGTTTTGCAAGAAGGATCATTACTATCCGTAAGTCCGTTGCAATCATCATCTAAATTATTATTACAAATTTCTGTTATGGGTTGTTGAGTACTTGAACAAATCCCCCAATCCCCATTATTACAAGTCTGAGTGCCTGCACATATCCCTTTACCACAAGGTCTTGTAGTTCCACTTACACATAATGCAGGTTGTTGACATGCTGAATCTTGAGTGTCTTTTAATCCATTGCAATCATTATCAATGTTATCTGTACAAATTTCTGTTGCACCAGGGTTTATTGAAGGATTATTGTCATTACAATCATTTCCACCACAAGTTTCGTCTGCATATCCATCATTGTCTAGATCTTGACAAGAAGTTCTTGTAGATCCATGTATTACCAAATCTTTTTTACTTTCTAAACAGATTAAGTTTTCTTTTCCTTGTTCATAAACCTTATAATACATTTTAAATTTACTGTCTGAAACACTAGGAATGTTAAGATTAAGTTCATAATTTTGTGAATCAAAATTACTGCGAATAACTTTAGTTTGATTTGCATCTTTAATTAAAGTTCTTTTATTAATATCGTACAGCTGAGCGCTTACAGAAATCGAGGCATCTTTATCTGTTTGTTTATTTGTTAGAGTTAAAGTTGATTTAATTTGATCCCCAATATTATATTCAGAACTATCTAAATTAAGATTGGTTATTTCTATTTTATCTTGTCCTATAATATTTCTACATAAAAATGGTTTAGTAACATTTATAGTATAATTAAGATGACGTATTGGGTTATTAGCTGGATATGCTAAACAATCTTTTAAAATGTTACAGCTAATATTTTTACTTCCAATGCTTCCAACATTACAAGTAAAATCAATATTAGCATCGTTGTTATTATCATTAATAACACATGATTTATCTACGACTTTAGCAAATATGCAATTTTTAGCTCGGTCTAAAGTTGATCCTGTTTGTGAAATTACACATCTTAAATTAACATCAGAATCTTCCCAAGGCTGTTTTGTTGGGTTTATAGAACCTCCTCCAATATATGTTGGAGATATTGCTTCAAGTTTTACATAAGCTCCTGAAGCACATCCTAAATCTAGTTCATCTATTGCACCGTCGTTATCATCATCTATTCCATTATTACAATTTCCAGTGGCAATGTCTTCTTTTACACCAACAAAAAATTGAACAACCCCGGATTCATTTACTAAATTAGAAATGTCTTTTACACTAATTTTATAACCATGTTGTCCTGTGCTTAAAGTATCTTCATACAAACAATCTTCATAAGTAGAAAATGTTGCTCCACTTAAACTACATTGTTTTTTAGCAACGTTAAAATCATCAACATAAATTTTAATTTCATTAATCCCCCAATTATCAGAAGCTGTAAATCTTAAACTTACTTTATTATTGGAATTATCTATAAATATAGGAAGTAATTTAAGCTGAGGATAATAATTATCTTTAACCTCGACCATTAAATTATTAGTTTGATCGCTTTGTTTGTTTGTTGTACTATCATAAGCAGAAATATTATAATTTAATACTTGGTTTAAATTTAATCCAATGTCATAATAAATACATTTACTTCCACCACAATAAACTTTACTATAATCTGTTCCTAAAGCTAAATTACTTATGCTAGCACTAATTAAAGGATTTTTTATTTCAGTAGAACTTTTTCTATAAATTTTGTATTGGTCAAAATTATTTGAAGATGGTTTATCCCAATATAATTGAACCGCATATTTGCCTTGAAAAGGAGATACAATTGCATTTAGATTATTTGGTTTTTGAACATCTTGAACGTTTAAAGAACATACATTATTAGTACAAGTTTGTCCTAAACTACATGATTGAGGAACTCCATTATTACAAATTGTATTTTGATCAACACATTGTCCAATGGTACATGTGGCTTGTATTTTAAAACCAGCACTTAAACCATTTATATCACCCCAAGCATAATTATTGCTAGTATCATAAAATTTACATGTCCATGCATAACTAGATTGACTTGCTTGAGAAAATGATTTAGTGAAACTTTCTGTTTTATCTAATCCGCTTGTTATTCTTGGTTCTGCAATATAAGAAGACTTGCCTGGTTCAGTAACCCAGAATTCAACTTTACTTAATCCAATATTATCAGTTCCTCTACATGAAAATGTAATAGGGGTATTTGGATTACCAATGTAATTATTAGAAGGAGAAATTAATGTTACTTGAGGTTTTTCTGTATCTAAAGAACCAGTACATTGACCTATATCAAAAGTACAATCTGCTTTACATTTTAAAACTCCAGAAGTAAACCCTTTTGTAATACAAGTTTGAGCATTTAAATTACTTCCATCACATTCTTCTCCAGTGTTAATTTGTCCATTTCCACAAGTTAATTCTAGAGGTGGAATTTGACATTGATCATTAATGCAAACATAATTACTTTGACAAGTAGTATACCCTGTACCTTGAGCGTTACACATTTCCCTATTATTATTAGGGTTACATTTATTTGGACTACAATAACTTATTGTTGCACTTACAGCATTAGAATAAGGAGAATCTCCATTAGCATTATACGCTCTTATCTTATACCAATATACTGTATTTTGCAATCTTCCAGTGTCTTGATAAGATGTTCTAGAAGGACCAACAAGATTTACAATTTGTTGATAATTTACAAATTCGAATTCAGATCTTTCAATCTTAAAACCTGTAATAAGTGCTGTTTGTGTGTATTGCCAAGACAAGTCGATTTTATCTGAGCTCAGAACAGGAGTTGCTGTAAAAATCGTAACAGGCCCGGGAGGATTTGTATTAGAGAAACAAACCCCACTAAAGCAACTATATCCACCGGGACAATCTACATATAATGAAGTTTGTCCAGATTGAAAACAATATTGTAAATTATTATTTGGATTACATGAAGGAACACTACATAAGTTTCCTTGAATATTCTGACATTGTCCGTTCTGGCATATGGGGGCATTGCTTGGGCAATTTGCATAAATGTTTCCAAAAAGATCATGTTTACAGTATTGATTATAATTTCTGGGGTTGCAACTTGGAATAGTGCATATGTCAGTTGGTGTTGTTGGTTGAATGCCTACGCTTTGCTTAAATATTTTCTTAAAAAAATTAGTTACTTTATCAAGAGTATCTGTAAAAACACTATTTCCTGAAATTAGATTTTTATTAACTTGACAGCTTGACCAACAACTTTGTCCTTGAGAGCAGGTATTATCTAGACTAAAATAACTTGTTCCCTTACCTTGAGTACAACAACTATATCCTTGTTCAGTGCAGCTTTTTTGGTTAGAACTAGTTAATCCAGTATAACTAAAGTCAAAATAACTAAAGAGTATTAAAGCAATTAAAACTATTATAAAAATAAATAAGTGCTCTCTTTTTATTTTTTCATAAATCTTCAATTAGCATCCCTCTATTCAATAAATTTATTACGAAGACTAGGTATATAAAAGTTTTGTTAGCCTAGATAATAAGAAAAAATCTAATCTTGGATTCTTCAGCATAACATTTAATAAACTCTTTTTAGGAAATTCTCGATTAAACGATGTTAAAGCATTTTCATTAAATGCTCTTATTAATTGATTATAATCTTCATTTGAAAATTTATTTAGGAAATTTCTAATTTTTAAACTTAAAGTTAAATCTGTCCCGATTCTTTTTCTCCATAATTTTTCATAATCTAAATTATTAACTAAAGATTTATGAAGTTCTTCTGCAGCTAACATTCCTTTTATTATTCCACCCCCACTTAAAGCTTTAACTTGTAAAGCAGCATCTCCAATCAGATAAACTTTTCCATTACTTCTTTTTGGTTTTGGATCATAAATTGGAATTAATCCTGCTTGGTAATCAATTATTTCTTTTATGTTTAATTTTTCTAAATATTTTTTAAAGTATAGTTCTGAGTTATTTATAGCACCAATTCCTATCCTTGCAATTTCTTCGTTTTCAGGAACAACCCAGCCAAAAAAATCAGGAGTTACTCCAAAATGAACTTTAAATAAATCTTTTTCACATTTTATTTTAGCCCTGCATTGACGTGCAACCCAAAATTTTCTTTCTCCATATAAATTACTAAATTTAGCAACTTGAGAATTAGGACCATCTGCACCAACTAAAGCTTCAACTTCCTGATTTATAATTTCACCTCTATTCCTCAAAGAAACTTTATTTTCTTTGTAATCAATAAATCTATGCTGCAATAATAATTTAGTCCCAGCTTCAACTGCTTTTTCACCTAAATGTTGATCTAAAGCTTTTCTATCTAAGATTAAATCATGTTCTTTTAGATTAAATGTTTTAGAATTTTCATCTGGAGAAATTAATTGAACTCTTTTAATTTTATTAACAATTAATTTTTCAGGAATTTTTATATTTAAGGAATCACTTGAGCTAGACAAGATTCCTGTACATTGTATGGGATTGCCTACTTCAGGATGTTCCTCTATTAAATTTACATCTTTTCCATCCTTAGCAAGCATATAAGCTAAGTAACTTCCACTAGGTCCTGCACCAACTATTGTAATCATAACATTAATAAATAAAGTTAAATTTAAAAATTGTATGATCGAGGTTTTTTTACTAGTAATAGCTTTGATATGGCTTATATTTGCTTCTGTCTCAGATTTTAAAACTAGAGAAGTCCCTGATTGGCTAAGCTATAGTTTAATTGCAATAGGTTTTTCTAGTGCTTTATTGAAATCAATAGTTTTTAAAGATTTATCTGTATTTTATAGCGTATTTGCTTTTGGTATTATGTTTTTAGTATCTTTATTGTTATATTATACAAAACAATGGGGCGGTGGAGATGTGAAATTATTAATTGGTTTATTTACACTATTTCCAATATATCCTTTAGAATTATTAAAATATTTTAATCCAAATTTACAATTGCCTTTCATATTAATATTTTTAATAAATTTAGCTATAATTGGGGCCATTTACAGTTTATTTTATGGGGGTTATTTGTTAATAAAGAATAAAATTAATTTAGTTTCTGAAACTAAAAAGTATAAAATGCATAAAAGTTTTGTTTATTTTCCTTTATTACTTTTATTAATATCAATTATAGTTCAAGATGTTATTATTAAATTACTTTTACTTTCTTTAGGTTTTATTATTCTAGTAACACCAATCTTGTTTATTTACATTAAAATAATAGAAAATAAATGCATGTTCAAAAAAATCAATGTTAATTCATTAACAGAAGGAGACTGGATAACTCATAATATTTACTATAAGGGTAAATTAATCTATAATAAAAATTCACCAGGTGTTGTAAAAAAAGATATAGATTTATTAAAAAAAATAAAAATTAGATATGTTATTGTTAAGGAAGGAATTCCATTTATTCCTAGTTTTTTAATAGCATTTATCATAACTATAATTTTTGGTAATTTATTAAGAATTTAAAAAGATAAGTTTTATTAAGTTTATGGTTATACCAATAATATGAAAGCAAAAAATTTTGTTGTGAATGGGTTGTTTTTCTTAACAGGTTTTGGGTTATTTAACTGTGAAAATGATAAAGAACCTCCACGTTTTGTCCAGGGAATTACAGAAGATGGTGATCTAAAGGAAAAAATATTAATTTACGATAAAAATGCTAAAGACATTAAAGTTTTTTTAGAACAAAATAATATAAAAACACAATTGAAAACTTCTAAATATGAAGGCACTGATGTATATGTTGAAACAGAGATACCAGATTCAATTTTAGATAAATTTGGAAATGCATCCATTTACGCAATTGATGGTTTTGGAAATAAATCGGATACACTTAGAACCTATCAAGCTCCAAGACCAATTTACAATGGAATAAGAGATAATAAAATAGAATTTAAGTATGATAATGCTTCTGAAATGAAAGCATTTATTCAAAATGAAAATGGTAAAATAACTCGACTAATAGAATTATCAAACTTGAACAAAGAAGTTGCATTTGAAATCCCAGAATTTGTATTAAATGGGGGCTTATATAAATTTTTTGCAGTTGGTAAAGACGAGAGGAAATCTAGAACATATAAAAAATATTTTGTTAAGTTTATCAAAGAAGGAATATAGATTTAAGGAATTCTTTTCAATTTTTTATATTCCAAGTTTTCAATATTTCTTAAGTTTTCTTTAATTTTTTCAGGTTTCTTTACTTCTATTTTTAGTTTATTTGCAATTTCGTTCAATTGTTTTTCACTTGTTTTATTAAAATTCCAAGAAAAATTAATGCCATCATCTTTATGCCTAGGAATTATATTTACAACAACATGTTCAAATTTTTCTCCAGCTTCTTCTCCATTTGCTATGAAAATATTACTATCACAATTTAAAACTTCTTTAATTTTTTTACTTATTAAATTAACAATTTCGAATATTTTAGGAGAAATCTCATAAGTATATTTTAAGTGCATTTTTGGAATAACTAAAACATGTCCTTTACTAGCAGGATTAATATCTAAAACAGAAATAATATCATCATCTTCATAAATCTTATAGCTATTAACTTGTCCTATAGCAATCCCACAAAAAATACATTGTTGAGTTTGATGTTTTTTTAAGAATTCTAATTGTTCTGGATTTAGTTTTTTAAAATATTCCTTTAATTTTAAAGATTGTTCTTCTTTTGGAAGCTGAATAATTTCATTTAATTCTTCAATTAACTCATCTGTTAAGGGATTTTCCATTAACCTATGGCCCTCCTGACATCTACAATTTCAACAGAATTAACATCATTAAGATTTCTTATATTATTTTCTAATTCATCAAAATTACTTTTACTTTCATCAGACACAAAAGTTATTTTTAATGCTTTTAACCCAAATGCAACAGGCTCAATTTCTTTCTTAAATTCAGTTTCACCCGCAAATTTTTTAATTTCTTTAATAACTTCATGTTCAAGTTTATTTAAATCAACATCGGGAGACTCTGGCATTACTTTTAAAGTTATTACAACCTTAGCCATGTTAATTAGGGCCAGAAAATGAACAGGCCGGACATACATATTTAGTAGCAATTTCTCTACAATGTCTACATCTTACAATTTTAAAATCATTACAACTAGGACATTTAAAACTAATTGAACCTGATTCACTAATTTCTTTTCTACAAGAAATACATCTAAGCTCCATGAGGAAGCTAGTTTAATAAACCTTTATAAAGATTTTGAATTAATATTTCCATGATTTCAGTCGTAATTCCTGCGTGCAATGAAGAAAAATATATAGAAAAAACACTTAAGCAAATTCCTAAAAATCTTGAAATAATAGTCGTTTGTGATGGTTGTACAGATAAAACACAAAAAATAGCTAAAAAATATTCTAAAATTTACATTGTAAAAGAAAGAAACGTTTCTAAAGCAAGAAATTATGGGGCTGTAAGAGCTAAAGGAGAAATAATAATATTTTTAGATGCAGACACTTTAATTAACGAAAAAGTTATAAAAAATATTCAAAACATAAAAAATAAAAATTTCGTCGGAACTTGTAAGGTTAAACCTGATAATAAAAAGCTTATATCTAACATATACAGTAAAATTAAAAATATTTTCGGTTTATTTGGGATCCATAACTCATCGGGAATTATTTTTTGTAGTAAAAACATTTTCGAAAAAGTACAGTTTAATGAGAAAAAAACTAGACACGAGAATCAAGATTTTACAATAAGAGCTAAAAAATACGGAAAAAGGTATTTTTTAAAAAATTGTTATGTTATAACATCTATGAGAAGATTTGAAAAATTAGGTTACTTAAATGTTGCCTTATATTGGATAAAAGAATTTTTAAAAATAAATAAAGATTATCCTATCATTAGATAATTGGTTTATTTAATGCTATCCCATCTAATCCTAAACTAATTAACTTTTTTAAATAATTTTTTTCAGGATTTTCTCTAACTGAAACGTAGGCAAAAATCTTTAAATTATTTTTATGACATTTTTCAATGAATTTTTTATTTAGAAATCTATGATAAATTCCAAGAAAATCTGCTTTTGCATATCTTGCTCTTTTTATAGCTAATAAAGGTCTAATGCTTAAGAAGCTTGTTTTGATATTTTTATCAAAATTCTTAATTTTTCTTAAATAACCTGGATAAAAAGATAAGAAGATAACTTGATCTTCAATTTTATTTTTCTTTATTAATTTTAAAGTTTCTTCAACTATATTTTTACATTTTTTTAATTCTATGCACATTATAGCTTTGTTTTTTATTAAATTAATATATTCTTGTAAAGTTGGGATTTTTTGTTTATTTCCTGCATCTAATTTTTTTAAATCTTTTAATGTAAAATTTTCAACTAAACCTTTTCCATTTGTTGTTCTTTCCAAAGTTTTGTCATGAATAACTACAACTTTTTTATCTTTAGTTAAACGAACATCACATTCTACACAATCAACCTTTAATTGTAAAGCTTTTTTAAAACTCTTTAAAGTATTTTCAGGCTCGTAATAACATGCACCCCTATGTCCTATTATAAAGAAATTCTTCATAGAAATAGCAAATATTTATAATATAAAAATTTACTTAATTTTTACACTATTGGGCGAGTAGTATAATCCGGATAGTACACGGCCCCGCGAATTTTTAGTAGAAAGGCTGTAATCGGGGTTCAAATCCCCGCTTGCCCGTTAAAACTTTTGGTTTAAATCTGAGCCGTTGCGTTTATTTTATTAGACCCTTGATTATATGATTAAAATTTAAATTCTTAGTCTCTTTAGCTAATTTCTTAGCAAAATCATAAAGCAATTTTTCATTAATATTAATTATTTTTTTATCTAAAATATATCTCATTATAAAAGGAAATACTAAAGCATTATTAACTTGATTATTAAAATCACCTCTTCCTGTAGCAATAATTTTAACATTCTTAGATTTTCTAGCTTTATTTGGAAGAATTTCTGGATTAGGGTTAGACAGAGCAAATATTATAGCATCATTATTCATTTTTTTAACTAAATTTAAACTTAGAATATTTTCTTGTCCAGAAACACCAATAAAAACATCTGCATTTTTAATAGCATCTTTCAAAGTTCCTTCTTCAGAAGCATCAGTTATCTTAGCTAAGTATAATTTATACATGTTAAGATCATATCTTTTAGGAGAAACTATACCTTGGCTATCTAAAACTAAAATATTTTTAGCTCCAGCATAATTTAATAATTTTGTAATTCCATAACCCGCTGCTCCTGCTCCTAAAACAACTATTTTTACTTTATCTAATTTCTTCTTTACTAATTTTAATGAATTAATTAAAGCAGCTAAAACAACTACAGCTGTTCCATGCTGATCATCATGAAATACTGGAATGCTTAATTTCTTAGATAAATCATCAACTATTTCAAAACATTTGGGAGCTTCTATATCCTCAATATTAATAGCACCAAAATTTAAAGCTATATTTTCAACTAAATTAATTATTTCCCATTTCTCTTGAGTTTTTAAGCAAATTGGGATAGCATTAATATCTCCATACTCTTTATACAATAAAGCTTTTCCTTCCATCACAGGAATTGCTGCTTCCCCTCCTTTATTTCCTAATTCAAGTAATCTAGAGCCGTCTGAGATTATTGCTAGATTATTACTTTTCCAGGTGTATTTATAAGAATTTTTTTTATTTTTGAATATGGATAAACTTGCTTGAGCTACTCCGGGTGTATAAATTAAACTTAAAATATTTTTATTAACTTTTATTTTGGGTTTTATCTCAATTTTTCCTTTTAATTTTTCATGTAATTTTAGAGCTGCTTTTTTTAAGTTCATTTTATTAAATTATGTAAACTAAATATTCTTTCTAATTCGTTTTTATTTAATAATTTTCTTTCTAAAACAATTTCTTTGATGCTTCTTCCTTGTTTATATGCTTTTTTGGCTAATTCAGCTGCTTTATTATAACCAATGTAAGGTGTTAAAGCTGTGACGATTATTGGATTTTTTTCAAAATATTCTAAACATTTTTTTTCATTAGCCTTAATGCCTTTAACACATTTTTCTGTAAAGACATATATTCCTTTAGTCAATATTTGAATTGAATTAATTAAAGAGTAAGCTGCAAGAGGCATCATGACATTTAATTCTAATTGGCCTTCTTGTCCGCATAATTCTATAACCGTATCATTTCCTATAACTTGAAAACATATCATATCCATCATTTCCAAAATAGCGGGATTTACCTTAGCTGGCATTATAGAAGAACCAGGTTGAACAGCTGGAATAATAATTTCATTAAATCCAGTTATAGGACCAGAGCTTAATAGTCTTAAATCATTTGCTATTTTAATTAAATTTACAGATAATACTTTTAAAGATGAGCTAGTTAAAACAATGGCATCTAGAGAAGATGATCCTTCAAAAAAGTTTTTACTATGGGTAAATTTTAATTTAGTTAATTTATTTATTTCTTTTAATATATTTTCTTGATAAAATTTATTTGTATTAACTTTAGTCCCTATAGCTGTTCCACCAATATTAATTTCTAATAACTGTTTACTTGCATCTTTAATATGTTCTGAATCTTTTCTAATTAATGAAGAGTATCCGGAAAATTCTTCCCCTAAAGTCATTGGAACAGCATCTCTTAAATGAGTTCTTCCGCTTTTAATTACATTTTTCCATAAAATTGATTTATTTTTTAATTCTTTTTCTAAGTTTTCTAAATTAATTAAAAGTTCTTCTATTTCAGAATAAGCAGCTATATGAATACTAGAATGAAAAACATCATTTGTTGATTGAGATAAGTTAACATGATCATTTGGATTAATAATATTATAAGAGCCTTTTTTCTTATGTAAAATTTCTAAAGCTTTATTTGCTATAACTTCATTTAAATTCATATTTTCAGACGTGCCAGCTCCTGCTTGAAAAACATCCACATTAAATTCTCTGTCTAATTTTCCTCTTAAAATATTTTCACAGGCTTTTACAATAGCATTTCCAATTTTTTTATCTAAAGCCTTAGATTTAATATTTGTTATAGCAGCTGCCTTTTTTACCTTAGCAATAGAATAAATTAAACTTTTTTGTAAATGTAAGTTACTTATAGGAAAATTCTCTAAAGCCCTTTCAGTCTGTATTCCATAATATTCATTAAATGGGATTTTCTTTTTCCCTAAATAATCTTTTTCTATCCTAAATCTCTTTTTTTTCATAATATTAATAATAAAAGGTTATATAAATGCTTTTTCAAAAAGTTGGGTTTTGTTAGTTTAGCATCACAAAAGTTAAACTTATTAATATAACCATATTAATAAAATCATGAGGTGCATGTAAAATTGAAATTCCTTATATTCTTCGTTAGAAGATTCGTTGCTGGAACAGAATTAAAGGATACTTTACCAATTATCAAAAAATTAAAGGAAAAAAATATTAAAGTTACATTAGATCACCTTGGTGAAGATGTAAATGATCTAAAAAAAGCAGATAATGCAGCAAAAACTTACTTAAGTATTTTAGGATGTATAAAAGAAAATAAACTAGATGCAAACATATCTATAAAGTTATCACAAATAGGCTTGTCTATTAGCAAAAATTTAGCTTTAAAAAATGCTGAAAGAATTTTAAGCAAAGCTAAAGAATTAAATTTAATTGTAGAAATAGACATGGAAGGTTCTAAGTATACAAAAGATACTATTAATATATTTTTAAATTTGTTAAAAAGATATAATAACTCTGTTTTAGCAATACAAGCTTATTTATTTAGAAGTGAAAAAGACATTTTAAATATTATAAAAAATAAAGGAAAAATCAGATTAGTTAAAGGAAGTTATAAAGAAAATGATAAAATCTCATTCAGTGAAAAAGAAGATGTTAATAAAAAATATATTAAATTAATGAAATTATGTCTTCAGAAAGGAAAATTTATAAAGATTGCAACGCATGATGAAAATATTATTAACCTGGCTAAGTCATATATAAAAAAGATGAAAATTAAAAAAAATAGATATGAATTTGAAATGTTATATGGTATTCATCGTTCATTACAAGAAGAATTAGCATCTCAAGGCTATAATGTTAGAGTTTATCTTCCATATGGCAAAGAATGGTTTTCTTATTTTTACAGAAGGATTAGGGAAAGAAAGGAAAATTTATTATTTATAATAAAACACTTATTTAAAAAATGAACAAATATAATTCTATTAAAAAAGCTTGTGAAATTAACGACCTTATTTTTAAAGAGATTATTTTAAATTTTAATTTTAAAACAGAAAAAGACATTGAAAGGTATATTCTAAAAAGATTTAAAGATTTTAAAGTAAAAAAAGCTTATAATCCAATTGTCGGAAATAATAATTATGAAATACACCCTAAGCCAAGGAATAAAAAACTGGAAAGAGGTTTCTTAATTTTAGACTTTGCTTGTAAATTTAACAACTATTGTAGTGACATGACAAGAACACTATTTATTGGGAAAGCAAACAATTACGAGAAAAAATTATATAACCTAGTTTTAAACTGTCAGAAAAAATGTATTTCAAAGATAAAGCTAGGAAAACTTTATTGTGATTTAGAGATATATTCTAGATTATTATTAAAAGAGTATAAACCTTATTTTATGCATAGTTTAGGACACGGTATTGGGAAAAAAATTCATGATAATCCTAAGATTAATGCAATTTCTTTAGCAAAAGTTACAAAAAATGATTTTATTGCAATCGAGCCTGGAATTTATATTAAAAGCAAAAAAATTGGAATAAGAATAGAAGATACAATTTACATTGGAAATAAAACTGAAATTTTAAGTAAATCAAATAAAAATTTAGTAGAGGTGAGGTAAATCAAAATAGAAAAATCAGATGTTCTTATTATAGGATCAGGCGGGGCTGGATTAAGAGCTGCAATAGAGCTTTATGATCATAATGTAGATACTTTAGTTGTTGGAAAATGTAAAAAAAGAGATGCTCATACTATTTTAGCCACTGGTGGGATAAACGCTGCTTTAGCAAATATGGACAAGCAAGATAATTGGAAAATGCATATTGCAGATACCATAAGAGAGGGTGGCTATATTAATGATACTTATGCTGTATTAACTTTATGCAAAAATGCTCCAAATGCAATAAAAGATTTAGTAAATTATGGTGTTAAATTTCATAAAGAAATAAACGGTAAAATTACCCAAAGGTTTTTTGGGGCAGCAACCTATAGGAGAGCTTGCTTTTCAGGGGATCATACGGGAAAAGAAATATTAAATTCTTTAGTAAATCAAGTAGAAAAAAGAAAAATTAGATTTTTAGATGAAGTTTATATTTTTTCTTTATTAAAAAAAAATAATTGTGTAAATGGTGCCATTGGTTTGGATTTAAAAACTGGGAAGATAATTATATTCAACGCAAAGATAATTATTTTATGTACTGGTGGATTTTCGAGGGTATTTGAAAGAAGTTCTTCAAGATTCTGGGAAAATAATGGAGATGGTATTAAATTAGCATATGACGTTAATGCAAAATTTATGGATATGGAAATGTTTCAATTTCATCCTACAGGAATGGTTTATCCTAAAAAAGCTCAAGGTATTTTAGTAACAGAAGCTGTTCGTGGAGAAGGAGGAATTTTATTAAACAATAAAAATGAAAGATTTATGAGAAAGTATGACAAAAAAAGAATGGAATTAAGTGCACGTGATATTGTTGCAAGGGCAGTTTATAGCGAGATTAAAAAAGGTAATGGTACAAAAAATCACGGAGTTTATTTAGATATAACAAGTAAAACTAAAGATTATATTTTAAAAAGACTTCCTAAAATGTATTGGCAGTTTAAGAAATATGCCAATATTGATATCTCTAAAGAAAAAATGGAAGTTGCTCCAACAGCACACTATTCTATGGGCGGGGTTTATGTTGATCATAAAACTGGAAAAACAAGCGTTAAGAACTTATTTGCTATTGGAGAAATTACTTCTGGGGTTCATGGTGCAAATCGTCTAGGTGGGAATAGTTTAGCTGAAATAATTGTTTTTGGTAAATTAACTGCAAGAAATGCAATAAAAGACTTAAAGAAAATTAAATTCTTAGATTTAGATTCAACCTTAATAAGAAAATTTATTAAAAAATTTTATGATAATTTAAATAGTAATGGTAAAGATTCGCTTAAAATCAAGAAAAAAATTCAAGATATAATGTGGAAAAATGTTGGTGTTGTGAGAAATGGTAAGGATATGCGCAATGCTTTAGAAGAGTTACAGAAGATTAAAAAGATTAAGTTAAAGACTGGAAAAAAATTAAAAAATAATTTAAAATTAATTGCTGCATTAGATGTAATTAATATGATTCCTACCTGTGAGATGATAATTAAAAGTGCTTTATTTAGAAAAGAGTCAAGAGGAGCGCATTATCGTGAAGATTTTCCAAAAACCCTTTCAAAATATAAACTAAATATAGTTTGTTATCTGGAAAATGGAGAGATTAAATCAACTACAAGAAAAATTCCTGAAATTCCTAATGATATTAAAAGATATTTAAATAAAGGAGTAAATGTACATCTACTAGAATAAAATGAAAGATTTTGATAAAAAACTTGCTGAATATTCCAGTAATTTAAAATATTCTGATATAAAAGAAAAAGTTATTCATGAAACAAAAAGAAAGATTATTGATAGCTTAGGATGTGCGATTGGTGCTTTTAATGCAGAACCAGTAAAAATTTTAAGAGAAATCGCTAGTAATATAAAAAGTAAAGATGCAACAATTTTGGGAACTTTAAATAGAACTTCTGTTGATATGGCTACTTTTGTGAACGGTGCAATGATAAGATATCTAGATTTTATGGATAATTACTTTTATAATGGAGAATATGTACACCCGGAAGACAATATTTCCGCTATATTATCTGTTGCTGATTCAAAAAATTTAAGTGGAAAAGATGTAATTTTAGCTACAGTATTAGCTTATGAAGCTTCTTGTAGATTTGTAGATTTTGCAAATATAAGAAAACGCGGATGGGACCATGTTATATGGATAAGCATTGCTTCGAGCATTGCATCATCTAAACTTTTAAAACTAAGTAAAGAAAAAACAGCTCAAGCAATTTCTCTAGCAATAACCTCTAATATCCCATTAAGGCAAATAAGAGTTGGTAACTTATCTATGTGGAAAGGTCTGGCTGCTGCTTATGCTGCTAGGTCTAGTGTACTAACTAGTAAGCTTGCAGAAAAAGGCATTACAGGGCCTAATGAAATATTTGAAGGAGAAAAAGGTTTCTTTAAACAAATAACAGGAAAATCTAACTTAAGAATAGAAAATTTCTGCAAAAGAGGTGATAAGTTTAAGATAGTAGAAGTAAATATTAAAAAATATCCTGTGGAAACTAATGCATTATCTGCGGTAGAAGCTGCATTTAATGTTAGAAAAAAATTAAAAAATATTAAAAATATTAATAAAATAAACATATATACTTTTGATAGTGCATATGAGATAATCGCTGATAAGGAAAAATGGTATCCTAAAAATAGAGAAACAGCAGATCATAGCTTGCCTTATATTGTATGTGTTGCTTTACTTGATGGTAAAATTACAAGAGAACAATTTTCTAATGAAAGGATTAATGCAAATGATTTAAAAAATTTAATTAGAAAAGTTAATGTATATAAAAGCGAGGAATGTAATAAAGATTATTATCCTGGAAGTCCTAATATAGTTGAGGTTTTATTAAATGATGGTAATAAATTTTCCTCAAAAGTTGTAAATCCTAGGGGTAGTTACAAAAATCCAATGAGTGATTCAGAAATAGAAGATAAGTTTAGAAATTTAACAAATAAATTTTTGAGTGCTAAAAAAATAGATTTGGTTTTAGATTTTTTATGGAATCTTGAAAAAGCTAAAAGTATAAAAAAGCTTTTTCCTTTACTTCTAGTTAAAAATTAACTTTTATATTTGAATACTTTGTTTTTCCAAATATCTTGGTCGCCCCATAATTTTAAAGCCCATGCTGTATATTCAACAATTTGTGAATGATCAATAAATAAATTAACGTTTTGGCCAAAATTTTTTAAATACCATTTAAAAACAGGTGGTTCTGCAGCCTCGAACATCCATTTTTGTGTGCCAAATCTGTCTGACAGTTTTTTAATTACATCAGTTCTCCATTTTTTGGGTGGCAATCCCTCTGTTATACCTTCTGACTCTAACATAAGCATATAAGCTCCAGCTTTTAAAAATGCATCCGCTTTTTTTATTAAAGTTGATACAGGGTTTAATTTAATATTTTCTTTGTAATCAACGATTTCTGTTCCAGCACCAGCTCCAAGGATTAGTGAGATTTCAGGTTTTGCTTTCATTCCTAACTTTTTTACTTGCTTTACTATTTCAACTTGATCATGCAAAGGTATTTTTGCTAGACCACTTGAAACCTCAATTACATCAAACTCTAAACTTTTACATTCTTCTAAATATTCATCAACTGCCTTGCTTCCCTGAACTATAACTCTTTCAATAAAACCACCTGTGGATACATAAACATTATGGTCATGGCATAATTTAATAAATTTTTTAACTAAGTCTTTAGAAATCAAACGTGGAGAACCGCCAGCAAATTTGAAACCATCTATATGTTCTGAATAAGTTTCTAATAAATTTTTTACATAATTTGGGGTAACAGGATAATAATATGGTCCTCGTATTTCTATCACACTTTTGCTTCTTGGCTTTTGAGGTTTTTCAGCTAAATTTATAAAATTAAAAGCTTTAATTACTCCTCTTTTATTGATCATAATTATTTCTAACTTAATGTATATAAAAACTTTTCTTTATTAATCATATTAAAAAGATTTAAATAAACCAAGATAAGGGACATTAAATAAGAGGTGAATATGACAAAAATCTCTATAATTGGTACAGGGAGAGTTGGAAGTAGTGTTGCAATGCATTGTGCTAACCATAGATTTGGTGATTTAGTTTTAATTGATCGTTACCCAAATAAAGCTAAAGGTCTTTATTTAGATTTATTGCAAGCTTCTCCTTTAGACGATATTGATCTTAAAATATATGGGGGTGGGTATGATAAAACTAAAAATTCTGATATCATTGTAATAACAGCTGGTTTACCAAGAAAGCCTGGTATGACAAGAGAAGAATTATTAAATGTTAATGCAAAAATCGTTGCAGAAGTTACAAGAAAAACCGCAAAGTTATCAAAAAATGCAATATATATAATTGTCACAAATCCTTTAGATGCAATGTGCTACATTAATGCAAAAGTAAGTAAATTTCCTAAACATAAAATAGTTGGAATGGCTGGTTTGCTTGATACCTCTAGATTTAGGGCATTTATTGCTCAAGAATTAAAAGTGAGTGTAAAGGATATTGAAACTCTCGTTTTAGGAAGTCACGGTGATGAAATGGTTCCTTTAATAAGTCATACTTTTATTGGCAAAGAAAAGATCACAAAATTTTTATCTAGAAAGAAAATTAATTATTTAGTTGAGAAAACAAGAAATGCAGGAGCAGAAATTGTTGCTCTAGAAAAAGAAGGATCAGCATTTATCGCTCCAGGAGCAGCTATTGCACATATGATAGATTCTATAATCAACGATAAAAAAAGAATTTTACCTTGCTCTGCTTGGCTTAATGGGCAATATAATGTTAAAGGAATGTTTATGGGTGTGCCTGTTATTCTAGGTAAAGATGGCGTTGAAAAGATAATCGAAGTTGAAATGGAAAAAAATGAAAAAGAAAAATTTGCGAAATCAGTTAAAGCTATAAGTAATTCAATAAAAAATTTAAATAAAATTTTAAAACATGGAAATATCTAAAGGATTAGAAGGCATTTATGCTGCAGAATCTGCTATCTCATCTATAGATGGAAAAAGAGGAATTTTAAGATACTGGGGTTATGATATTAATGACCTTGCTAAAAATTCAAATTTTGAAGAAGTATGTTATTTATTTCTTTATGGCAAGTTGCCTAAAAAAAATGAATTAAAAAACTTTACAAGCAAATTAAAGGAAGAAAGAAAATTACCTTTACAGATAATTAAAATAATTAAATTAGCTCCAAAAAATTCAAAAACCATGGCTGTTTTAAGAACAGCTGTATCTGCTTTAGGTTTATTTGACAAAAATTCTGATAACTTAAGTAAAAAAAACATAATAGATAAAAATATAAAATTAATTTCTCAAATTCCAATAATTATTGCTTACTTTGATAGAATAAGAAAAAATAAGCCAATAATAAAACCTAAAAAAACTTTAAATCATGCTACAAATTTTCTTTATATGCTTGGTAATAAGATAGATGAAGAAGATTCAAAAATATTTGACATATGTTTGATGTTGCATGCAGAACATGAATTAAATGCTTCTGTTTTTTCAGCTAGGGTAACTGCGTCTACTTTATCAGATATTTATTCCGCTATAACTTCTGCAGTTGGAACCTTAAAAGGAGAGTTACATGGTGGAGCTAATGAAAAAGTTTTGCAAATGATTAAAGAGATTGGTGATGAAAAAAATGTTTATGGCTATTTACAAAAAAAATTAGATTCTAGAGAAAAGATAATGGGTTTTGGTCATCGCGTTTATAGAACAAAAGATCCTCGAGCATATATACTTGAGAAATTCTCTAAAAGATTATCTGAAAAATATAACACAAATCTTTATAACATTTCTAAGAAGATAGAAGAGTTTATGCATAATCAAAACAAATTAACAAGCAAGGGGATATTTGTAAATGTGGATTTTTATTCTGCTTCTGTTTATAGTAATTTGGGGATTTCACATGATTTATTTACTACAATATTTGCATTAGCAAGAATGCCTGGGTGGGCTGCTCATCTTTTAGAACAATATTCTGATAATAGATTAATTAGACCAATAGCAAAATATATTGGAGTAAAAAGCAGAAATTATATTCCTATTGGTAAAAGAGGAAGATAATGAAAAAAGTTGATATTACATTAATTTTAGGAGATGGAATTGGTCCAGAGGTAATGGAAGCTGCAAAGAAATGCATAGATAATTTAATTGATGTAAACTGGCATTATGCAGAAATTGGCAGTGAGGCTGAAAAAAAATATAAAAAAGCTTTACCTGAAAAAGTTATTGATTTAATTAAAAAAACAAAAATTGCTCTAAAAGGTCCTGTAACCACTCCGATTGGAGGGGGTTTTCATAGTGTTAATGTTTTACTTAGAAAAAAACTAGATTTATTTGCCAACATTAGACCCTGTAAAAGCTTTCAAGGTATTTTAACACCATATAAAAACATTGATATAACAATAGTAAGAGAAAATACAGAAGATTTATACAGTGGAATTGAATTTAGAAGTAATGAAAATAAATTTCTAAAAAATATTCTAATAAAAAATAATTTGCCTGCGAATAGCACAATAGCATTAAAAACAATTTCTTCTATTAATTCTAAAAGAATATTAGAATATGCATTTAATTATGCAAAAATGAATAAAAGAAAAAAGGTTACAGTTATTCATAAAGCTAATATTATGAAAATTACAGATGGACTTTTCTTAAAAGAAGCTATAAAAGTAGCAAAAAAATTTCCTAGTATAAAATTTGAATCAGCAATTGTAGATAATATGGCAATGCAACTTGTAAAAAATCCAAATGAATATGATATCTTGGCTACGCCAAACCTCTATGGTGACATTCTTTCAGATTTATGCGCTGGTTTAGTTGGTGGTTTAGGGTTAGTTGCAGGAGCTAATATCGGAAATAAGTATGCAGTTTTTGAAACAGTGCATGGAAGTGCTCCAAAATATGCTAATAAAAATAAAGTTAATCCAATTGCAGCGATTTTAGCCTCTGCTATGATGTTAAAACATCTTAAAAAAGAAAAAGAAGCTATAATAATTGAGAATGCTGTAAAAAAAGTTATAAAACAAGGTAGGTATTTGACTTATGATCTTACCAATAAAAATCCAGTTGGAACAAAAGAGATGACTAATGCTATTTTAAAGGAAATTAAAAAATAAAAGAAAATTATTTAACATCCTCAATTCCCTTTTCTGTAATTTGAAATATTGCTTCACTTTCCGGAAGCTGAGGCGCGTCAACCATCTTTGCAACCCTCGTATCTTTTTTTCCTTTTCTTAAGTAAACCCTATACGTTGAATTATGAACCAAGAAACCATTTGCGATGTAATTTTCTTGCCCAGGTACACTTATATCATACAATACTTCTTTATTCTGAAGTTTGTTTATTTTTCTGATTTTGGCCCAAGATATGTTAGAGTTAATTATATTATTAATAAACTCTAATTTCTTTAATGTATTTGGGTTTCTCAATTTCACAGATTTAAATTTGCCCAAAATTAACTTTAGGTTTCCTATGGATAGATGCCTATCTTTTTTAGATTTCATAAAGTGAGAAGGGAAATAACCTTCACATTTTATCATTTCCCAAATTTCTTTCCTTTGGATGGGAATAATTTTTCTTTCATTAACGTTTGAGTCCAACCATTTTTCTATAATTTTGGATTTATCTCTTGCTGTCATACCAATTTCTTTAGAAAATTTAATAGCCTCTGTGTCATCCATCCTAAGGTTATAAATTACCCCATCTTTATTGTTAGTTTTTCTTTCAAGGTTTGCATTTATATTAAACCTATAAAGTAATAGTTGTATAAATCTTAACAACATATCATCTTTTTGGCTAATAATTACTCTCTTTCTTTTTTTATCAACATATCCTTCGGCGTCTGCAAATCCTCTTATAAATGATGCAACATGTTCATTTGGAGATTTAGAGACAGATTTGTATAAGTTTTGCTTTAGTTCAGAAAAGAGTTCTCTTAATTCAGTGCTATTAATTCGAAGTTCATAGCAATTTTTATCTTTTAGTTTGTTTATTTTTCCAGGTAATCCAAATATACTTTCAAAAATGTTGCTGTAATTTTGTAAAACATCAAATCTAGCATCTTTAAAAGATATTGATCTTTTATCAAGATTACCATCTCCAATTAAATAACCTAGAATTTGTGCAATTTCTGCCGTCAATTTTTCTGGAATATTTATTTGTCGATATTTATATGAGGTATGCTGCCGCATAAATCCATATAATTGATTATCAACTCCAGTCTTAATTAACAATTCAACATTTTCTTTATCTGTAGCATAGTTTTGATTTAATACTCTACGTAATTGTCTTGAGGTAATTTTTAGTCTTTCACAAGTTTCCTTTCTAGTTAAGCCCAAAGAATTCAATTGATTTTTAATAAATTCAGAACCTTCTTCGTTAAAAATTATCATTTCTGTATGTTTAACACCTGGTAATTTTTGCTCGGAACAATTATATTCTAAAGAATTTATTCTTGCAATATAATCCTCTTCCTTTAAATTTTTAGCAAAAACTTCTTCTATTTCAAAATTGTTCAATTTGAAGAATCTGTGCTTAGAGGAAGCTTTAATTTTATTCCCGGTATCTATTTCGTATATCTCTCTTGCATCTAAATTAACAATTTTTTTATCAATCAAGGCGCTAGAAACTTTTAAATCAGAATTTATTTTATTCCCAATAACTTTTTCTCCAGATTCGATATCCCCAATAGGCATTATTGTTCCATCTTCTAATTGAATTAAAGAATCTGCAGTTAAGCAATTATGCCCAACTATATGCCCACCAATTGCTGTTGTTGGGTCTCCAAAGAATACAGCTGGATTTGCCATTACTTGATTTGTCACATAAACAGCAATGCTATAATTATTAGCCAATTTAAGTAAAGTATGCATATGTTTGTTTAATTTTTGTTGCCTATCTGCAAGTTGTCCTCTTCCACTAAAATCACTTCTAAACAAACTCATTAACGAGTCAACAATTAAAAGTTTTACAGGTAAATTATCATTTTTAATTAGGTCTTCTACTTTTTCTGCAACCAACATTTGATGATCTGAATTAAAACATCTTACAACTCTAATTCCTTTTAACATTTCATTTGCATCTAATCCATTATTTTCTGCGATTTGTTTTACACGTTCTGGTCTAAAAGTTGATTCAGTATCAAGCCAAATGGCAATCCCATCTGCCCCTCCTTTATCTTTTGGTAATTGAACATTTACTGCTAATTGATGTGCTAAGCTAGATTTTCCACTGCCAAATTGACCGTAGCATTCGGTTATAGCATTGCTTTCTATTCCGCCACCAAATAAAGCATCCAACGCTTTACTGTTTGTTGTTATTTTAGTTATGTTTGCTCTTTTTTCTAGTAACTCAATTCCAGTCTCAAAGCCCATATCAAGTTTGCTTCTAGCGGTGTTAATTATCTTTCTAGCTGTTGCTTCTGTAACTCCGGCAATTTCAACCATATCTGCAGGACTTGCCACAGCTACACTCATTAATGTATTAAAACCAGCATCAGTTAATTTTTCTGCTGTAGCTGCTCCAACCCCAGGTAAGTCTGTAATTTTAAACTCTTTTTTCTCCGTCATCATTCATCAGCCTCTTCTTCTGTTTCTTGATTTATTAACAACTCTTCTTGTGCTTTTTGTAGAACAAGTATACATTTTTGGAGATCGTTGCGGCGCAGATTTATCTGATCATTTCTCCAAATATCCTCACCTTTTTTCTTATAACTTCTACTTAAAGTAACTGTCTTAAATTCAACAATTGCATCGTTAAAATCCTTTTCATTGCTCCATATAGCTGTTTTAATATTTCCAGATCTAAATTCTTTTATAGGCCTATTTACCATTTTACAATCCTCCGTTGGTTTCCCATTTTATTTAACCCTAAAAGTAGATTTTTGCTTTCGCTTTTTGTTTAAGGTCAATATTAATAAGGTAAATATATTTATAAAGGTTTGTAGCGTAGTTGTCTTATGGACCAGGTTACTAGAAAATACATATTATAGAATATAATTAATTATAAAAACTATGTTTACAAGGCCTAAAAATACTAAAAACAGCTTTTCTATTATTCCATTAGTTTTAATAAATCCATGAATTTTAAGTTTAAAAGGGTAAAATAAATATATTCCATTTTTTGTTAAAATATCTAAAATTAAATGACTTATATATCCAATTAAAAAAGGAATATAATAATTTCCATAAAATATTTTTATTAAAAAACTAATAGATAAAACAAAAAATAAGCTATGGATAAATTTACGATGTCCAAAAATAAAATTTATAATCAAAGATAAAGGTTTTAATTTTCTTCCAATCCAGCTTTTAGCATGATCTATATCTGGAAGCGTAGCAGAAAATACTAGAATTAAGATAAATAAAATAGGATTTAAGTTAAAATAATTGTAAATTAGAAAAGAAATAAATAATGCAAATAGTAAATGAGTTTTAAACATCATATTATTAAATGTTTATTCAGAATTTATAAGTCTATTTAATTGATTTACTAATTTTTTTCTTAAATTATAGGTATCCCCAAACTCTAAATGCGCAAAAGTTGATTCTATCCTTTGCATAAAGATATCATATAATTGAGTTTCTTCATATTCTTCTAAAATTACTTTAATTTTATTTTTAATATACTTTCTTTTGTTTTTTCTTGGAATGCTGTAATGGAAAAAATGTCTAAATCCTAAAAATGGAATTCCTTGATCAATGTTAAATATTTTGGATTTATCTTCATGAAGTTCTAATTTTAGATCATTTCTAAGAAAACTGTTAATATCATATTTTATTTTAATCAAATATTCTTCTGAATTATGTAAAATTATAAAATCATCCACATATCTCAAGCAATATTTTATTCTTAAATCATACTTAACGTAATAATCTAATTCATTTAAGTAAACATTTGCAAAGAACTGTGAAGTTAGATTTCCTAGAGGCATTCCTATTTCTTTATCGCCCCCCCCCACTGAAACATTATAAATAATTTTCCTTATTAGTAATAAAACTTTCTCATCTTTAATTTTTTTTCTTATAATATTCAGTAAAATTTCATGATCTATATTTTCAAAATATTTTTTAATGTCTGCTTTTAAAAAATAAGCTGTAGATTTATTGTTTTTAGTAACTTTTTTTATAAATTTCTTCAAATCTTTTATTGCTTTGAAATTTCCTTTGTCTTTTCTATTTGCATAGCTTGTTGGAATAAAAATCTTTTCGTAAATAGGTTCTAAAATATTGACTAAAGCATGATGGACAATTCGATCTACAAATTCGGATTTAGAAATTTTTCTTAACTTAGGATCGTGAATAATAAAAGTCTTTAATGGTCGGGGCTTATAATTTTGAGAGACTAATTCATTTTGTAATAAAATTAAATTTTTCTGTAAATCTTTTTCAAATTCTTTTACATATTTTTTATTGGACTTTCCTTTTCTTGCTTTTCTATAAGCTAAATAAATATTTTTATAAGAACAAATTTGATTATACAGATTATTGTAAGTTTGCATAGTATAAAACCTAGCTTAGTCAAGGTCATTCGACCCGTATCATTTTCGTCTTTTATTTTAAAAGATTTCGAATTAGCCAAGTTATCGTTCCTAGCATTCAGATTCAAGTTCCTATTACGGTTGAACCTACGGACACATTATAGTTTATTTATTATTATACACCGCATTTTTAGTGTTCGCAAAGACTTTCCCAAGGTCTTCTTAAGCTACTAACCATCTATGCTGAATTTCACGACTTTTATTTTTTAATAAAAGTTCTATAAATAAACTTGTGACCTTGACTTTTAAACCCTATTGGGAAAAGCTAGGTAAAATAAAAGAAATAAAAAGGATATAAAAATTTATTGGCCTTTAAGAACTTTAAGTGCGTTTTTATATTTTGCATTTAATTTTTCTCGTTCAGCTAATCTTTCTTTTTCAAGATTTGAAATTAATTCACCTAAATTTCCACTGGAAAAATTTTTTGCGAGATGCACCCGACCCGTATCATCCGAAT
>Ga0209515_10001508_pt1 | contig 38712 bp, 37 predicted proteins | sample Subgroupgradi54m_FD_187454 | JGI IMG/M metagenome (GOLD analysis project Ga0209515, IMG submission 187454) | Subsurface groundwater microbial communities from S. Glens Falls, New York, USA - GMW60B uncontaminated upgradient, 5.4 m (SPAdes)... ... | reverse complement strand
CGACTCCTATCATGTCCTAGACGTCGCCAAACGTTCGGATATGAGTAGAATCAATGCTGTGCGCCTGGTCAAGCAAGAACCCTGCCGGACAGCCGTGGGCTTGTCCCGGGCATCCATGTGGTGCCGCCAGTTGAGCATTTGAGCGGCGGATAGGCGTGGATGCCCGGATCAAGTCCGGGCATGACGGATTGGGAAACGGAGCAATTACGTCCGGTCGTCGCCTGAACGCTCCGCCGGCCGGTCGCTCACCCCGTCTTGCGCACCGCCGTCAGCGGGTCGGTGTTCACCTCGGCCATTTTCAGCAGCAGCATGGGCGGATAGAATTTGAGTTCGGTCGCAACGCTCATGCGCAGTACCAGCGAAAAACGTTGCAGCGTCTCGACCGGAATGTCTTGGGCCCGCTTGCCCTGAGCGAGAATCTGGTAGGCCTTGTGCCCCGCCAGACCACCCACATTGTAGGCGCGCGAGACCAGCCCGAACAGGATGTTGGCGGTCTTGATCGGCAACTCGGTGGCGCAGAAGGTCGGCAGGTGGTGGGCCAGGGCCGACTCGGCGATGACCGGACTGTTCTTCGATGCCACCAGACTGTCGGGGCCGAGATACAGGAAGTCGGCTCCCTCCTTGGCGCATTGCTCGACCAGCTTTGGCAGCAGATCTTCGCGCGGCTTGCCGTTTTCGACCGGGACCGGTTTGGCGATCAGGGTGAACCCCTGCTCCGCCGCCAGCTTGCGCATTTCGGCGACGGTCGCCAGCATGTTGGCTTCCTGGCTGTTGTAGATGATGGCGAGAGTCTTGAACTCGCGATAGCTGCTGATGATCTTCAACTGGGTGGCCATCGGCGCGATGTGGCGGGTGCCGGTGATATTACGGCCCTGGCCGGATAATTGCGGCACCACCTCCGACGCCACCGGATCGGTCACCGAACTGAACACCAGCGGAATGGCGCCGATCGGCGTTTCCTTGTCGCCGGTATGCCCTGCCAGCGCCTGGGTGATCGGCGTGAACACGCTCAACACCAGATCGGGCTTGGTTCTGCGGATTTCTTCGATCGCGGCGCTGATCTTGGCCGCGTCGGTGCCGACGACTCGACGGGTGTAGTCCACCGCCATGCCGGTGCCGTCCAGGTAGGCCTGAAATCCCACCGCATCGCCCACATCGGCGCGCGGCAGCACCATGAAGATGCGCCGCGGCCGGGGGGAGTCGGACGCTATCGCCCGGCCGGCCAGGGACGCGTTTCCCGCCACGGCCAGCGACGTCAATACGAAGGAGCGCCTTGTAAACCCGGTCATGCCAACCCCCTTGCCCAATCCGTCGGCGAAGTGTGGCCGTTCGGATATTCGCCATCGACAACTGCAATCGACGATCGCTGGCTTCTGCCGCCAAAGTATGGGATTTACGAGGGGGATGGCAACCGGGCTGGAACGACACGCATGGCACTGTGGTTCAGAGTGACCTTTGCGATTTGGCTGGTGCTGATTTCAGCCCTGTCGTTGAGCGTCTTCCTCAACCATGCCAAATTTGATTCCACCTATGCAGAGTTGTCGCGGTCGCGGTTTCAGGTGCTGGCTCAGGATGTTCGCGGTGCGGTAGAATCCGGGTTGGAGCTGGGCTTGGGTCTGGGGGAACTGCGCAGTCCGCAGCAGATGGTCGAACGCACCAAGGCCGACGCCGCCGAGATCCGCTCCGTGGTCGTCGCCGACAGTCGCGGTGTCGTCCTGTTCGACAGCGACGGAATCAAGGACGACAAGACCTTGCCGGCCGAACAGGTGGCGGCCATCGTCGCGTTGGGCAACAGCGAACATGTCTGGTCGATGACCGTGGGCGGAGAGGTATTGCTCGGCCTGCCGATCCTCAATCCGTTCCAGGTTCCGGTCGGGGTGATAGCGCTGCGCTACGACGCCAGTCGGCTGGTGGCGGTCAAGGACAAGGCGCTCGGCGATATGCTCGAGGCCATGCTGATCATCGTCGCCGTCCTGACCGTCGCCACCGCGCCGCTGGTGATGTGGACATTTGCCGGGGTGCGCCGGACCTTCCTGACCATGCTGCAAGCTGCCGCGGCGGCACTGCCGGCCGAGGCGCTGGCGGAGCCCAGCGCACAGGCCGTGTCAGAGCTTGCGGACGACGACGGCGCGGCGCCTCCTCCGACCAGCGATATGCGGGATGGTCAAATCCCGAATGTTGGGGTCGATGTCGCCGATGATACCCTGGAGGCCGAGTTCAGTGCCTTTGCGCGGTCCGCCGCCGGGGCACTGGAACGCCTTCATGCCGCCCAGAGCAGGTGATCCGCCATGTCCATGCGCCTTGAGCGCCGTCTCTCCTTTACCCTGGTCGGCTTGGCCACCCTGCTGCTGATCGTGGCGCTGGCGGCTCTGTCATGGTCGACGCTGCGGGTGGTGCGTGCGGAATCGCTGCCGGAATTGCAGCGCAAGTCGGCGACCGTGGCCCGAACCCTGAACCGCGAGATCGTCCGCGCGCTTGAACTCGGCGTGCCGCTCGACGGGATGGTCGGCATGCAGGACTTTCTGCGCGACGCCATCCAGCCCCATGTGGAATTCCGCTACGCCGCGTTTTCCGATGCCGACGGCACCGTGCGCTATGCGACGGAGGGGCTCACCGACAAGATCATGCCAGTCACGCTGGACCAGCCGGTGGCGCGCGGCGGCATCATCCATAGCAGCTATCGGGTGGACTCCAACGGTACGCAGATGGGTATCCTGCATATCGGTGTCGACGCGGAATATTTCACCAAGAAGCTGACCGATATCGTCTTCGATATCGGCGTTACCCTGATGGCGTCGCTGCTGATCACCTTCGAGGTCATTCTGATCCTTGTGGCGCTGAGCGTTACCATTCCAATCAACAACATCACCGCAGTCATTCGGCGCGGCATCCTGGGGCGATTCGATTTCGTCGTCGATGGCGGCGGCGGCAGCGGGGAGATGGGGCGTTTCATCAAAGCGCTCAACAGCGTCGTGCTGACCATCAACGGTCAGGCGCGGGCGATGGCGGCACAGATGGGGGGCGCCGCATCGACAGCGCTGGCAACCGACCGGCCGCGCCGGTTCTGGGCGGCCAGCACCCTGCATATCCGCCTGCCGGTGTTCATTTTCTTCTTTGCCGCGGAACTGCCGCGTTCGTTCCTGCCGCTGTTCGCCAAGCAGGTTTATCGGCCGCTGTGGGGCTGGCCCGAGGGGCTGGCGCTGGCCCTGCCCATGTCCGGGTTCATGCTCACCGCCGTTCTGCTGACCCCGGTCGCCGGCCGTCTGGTGGCACGATTCGGCAGCCGCTCGGTGTTTCTCATGGGGCTGGTGCCATCGGCCATCGGCTTTGTCATGATCGGCCTGTCGACCAGCCTGATCGACATGACCGTATGGCGTTGCGTCAATGCCGCCGGGCTGGCGATGATCAGCATGGCCTCGCTGGGCTATATCGCCGACGTCACCACCGAACAGACCCGGGCTCAGGGCATGGCCAGCTATCTCGGCGCCTATGTGGCGGCGGGAGTGTGCGGCACCGCGATCGGCGCCATCATCGCCGAACGCATCGGCTTCGGCCCGGTGTTCTTCCTGTCGGCGGTGGCGGCGGTGCTGTCGGCGGTGCTGGTCTATACCTTCCTGCCGGCCCATTCCCGGACGGTGCATAAGCGCCCGACGGCCAAAGGCCATTTCCGGGCGGTGCTGACCAATCCCTCGCTGATGGCCTTGCAGTTGCTGTTCGCCCTGCCGATCCAGGTGCTGACCTTCGGCTATATGTTTTTCGTCGCGCCGTTCCTGCTGCGCGACCTTGGCCTGACCCAGTCGGAAATCGGTCGGGTGATCATGACCTATTATCTGGCGATCATCCTGATCGGGCCGGTGGTTGCGCGTCAGGCCGACAAGCTGGGGCGGTTCCAGCCGTTCATCATCTTCGGCGCGGTGATCTCGGGGGCCAGCAGCGTGATCCTGCTGTATCACGCCAACATGTGGGTTACCGTGGCCAGCGCGGTGGCGCTGGGGGTGTCAACAGCGGTCGGAACACCGGCAGCCGGCGGCCAGTTGCTGAAGATCTGCGCCGAGCAGTTTCCTCAGGTGGCATCAGGATCAATTATCGGTGTCTATCGCATCATCGAACGCATCGGCGGCGCCGCTGGTCCGCTGATCGCATCGGCGTTGGCCGCTCATTATGGCTATGCCGAGGCCTCGGGCCTGATCGGCGCCGCCGTGCTGGTCGCCGGTCTGGCCTATGCCGCGGCGACGCCGTTTCTCAACCGGAGACCGGCGGCGGGCTGAGCCGCGGCGGACGGGCGGACGGGCGCCGACGATGGCGCGGTCACCTTGGCCGGTTCTTTGGGCGCACTCGGCCGCGTGGGTGTCGGCTTCTGCGGTGCCGTGTCCTTCTTCTGCGGTGCCGCCTCCTTCTGGGGGGCCGTCGGCTTGGTCGGGCGGGTCGGAGCCCCGGCCGGGCGATGATCCGACAGCATGCCGCGTTGCAGGCCGACGCCTCCCATCTGTAGCTTCTGCCAGGGCATGAAACGATCGTCGGGCAGGCGGGCCTGGGTGCGGAAATGGGGTGAGGGCTGATAGGTGCCCGAATAATTGCTCCACCACGACAGGCGGCCCTGCTGGACCGACAAGGTTCCGGCATAGAGCACCGGCTGGCCCTGCGCGAGGGCGGCATGGCCGGCGCGGGCCGAGACGAACAGCGGTGTGTGGTTGCGCAACGCGCCCTGGACCCGCACGAAATTGTAGATGCCGTCGGCCGGCCGCATCAGGCCGCTGTCGGGGGCGCGCAGGTGATAGGCACCGTCCGGCCGCGCCACCATCTCGAACAGCGGCGAACCGGGGTGGTGCAGCGATTTCGGCCGGGACAGGGCGGTAAAGCTGTGCTGGGCGCTCATGGCCACAGCGCCTTCCACAGCCCGGCCAGTCTGCCGGCCAGAGTCAGCGCGTCCTCGCGCACCAGTTCCCCCGCCGCATAATGCAGCCGGCGTACCGGTCGTCCCGCGGCATCGAACAGGGTCATCGGCCCCTCCAGCTTGCCCGCCGCCAGGGTGGCGGTGGCGGTCACCCGTCCTTCGGCATCGCGCAGGCTCATCGGGCCTTCTGCCACACCGGCAACGAACGTCATGGTGCTGCGCGGTTGTCCCAGAGCACCCGCCTCCAGTGTGCCATGCGGCATCCCATCCCGCCAGCCCATCCGGGCGACGATGGCGCCGGTCTGGTCACGCGCTTCGAGAGTGCTGGGAAGTGAGGGAAGGCTCGGGGGCGGCATGGACACGCGGTCGACGTGTTCACGAGCACTCGGCACCGCCGGCCTGTCCGGTACGGATGGAATGGTGATGCCGGGTCGGGGCAAGTGTTCCGATACGCTGGGGAGCACCGGCGCCTGGATCGGAGCGACCGTTGGGATGGCCGGCGGAGTCGGCGGCACCGGCACGTTCGCATGCGGCGCCTGGGGCAGTTGGGGCAGTTGGGGCAGTTGGGGCGATACGTCAGTCCACGCCATACAACCTCGCATGATCGGTGATCAGCGCCGAATCCTGATCCGCCTTGCGCAGCAGGCAGTCACCGATCGCCAACGAGTCGATGCCGGTGCCCATGAAACAGCGGAACGCCTGCTCCGGGGTGTGAACGATCGGTTCGCCGCGAACGTTGAAGCTGGTGTTCAGCAACACCGGGCAGCCGGTCAGCGCACCGAACCGTCCGAGCAGGGCATGGAAGCGCGGATTGGTCTCGGCGTGGACCGTTTGCAGGCGGGCGGAACAGTCCACATGGGTCACGGCGGGAATGTCCGACCGCAGCGTCCTGAGCCGGGCCAGGCCCTCGGCCTCGTCGGTGACCGGGCGGCGGTGGCGCTGGTGGACCTCGGCGACCAGCAGCATATAGGGGCTGTCGCCATCATGGTCGAACCACTCGGCCACATCCTCGCGGCGCACGGCGGGGGCGAAGGGGCGGAAGCTTTCGCGGGCCTTGACCTTGAGATTGACCACCGACTGCATCTCAGCCGAGCGCGGGTCGGCCAGGATCGAGCGGCAGCCCAGGGCGCGCGGGCCGAACTCCATGCGGCCCTGGAACCAGCCGACGGTATTCTGCGCCGCCAGTTCCCGGGCGGTGGCGTCGACGATATCGTCGCAGACGGTGAAGCGCGCCCCCGCCGCCGTCAGCCGCGACTCGATGTCGGCTTGCGCGAAGGCCGGGCCGAGCAAGGCGCCGCTCATGCCGTCATGCACATCATCCACGACGCGCTCGCCTTGTTCGACCAGATGCCAGGCTGCCAGCGCGGCACCCAGCGCGCCGCCGGCATCGCCCGCCGCCGGCTGCACCCACAGCCGCCGGAAAGCGCCGTCCCGCAGCACCTTGCCATTGGCGACGCAGTTCAGCGCCACCCCGCCGGCCAGACACAGATTGGCGATGCCGTATTCGGCGGCCAGGGCGCGGGTCAGGCGCAGCATGACCTCTTCGGTGACCGCCTGGACCGAGGCGGCCATGTCCATATGGAACGGCTCCAGCGGTTCACTTTCCCCCCGCCGCCGCGGTCGGCCGAACAGTTCGGCGAAGCGGTCGTTGGTCATGTGCAGGCCGGTGCAGTAATCGAAATAGCGCTGGTCGAGCCGGAACGTGCCATCCGGCTTCAGGTCGATCAGGTGATCCAGCATCATGGCGCGATAGCGCGGCCGACCATAGGGGGCCAGCCCCATCACCTTGTATTCGGCCGAGTTGACGCGGAACCCCAGGTAATGGGTGACCGCCGAATAGAACAGGCCGAGGGAATGCGGGAAGTGCAGTTCCTTGACCATCTCCAGGGAGCGGCCTCGGCCGATCGCCACCGAGGTGGTCGCCCATTCGCCGACCCCGTCGAGAGTCAGGACGACCGCCTCGTCGAACGGCGATGGATAGAAGGCGCTGGCGGCATGGCTGAGATGGTGTTCCGAAAACAGCAGCCGCGCGTCCCAATTGACCGTGGCGTCGAGGCCGCGCAGCCGGCGCAGCATCCGCTCCTTCTGGAACAGCTTGCCACCGAGCCAGGCCGGCATGGACCGGCGGAACGCGGTGAAGCCGCGCGGTGCAAAGGCCAGACTGGTCTCGAGCAGCCGCTCGAATTTGAGGAACGGCTTATCATAGAACACCACCCGATCCAGCTCCGCCGGCCGCAGTCCGGCCTCGGCCAGACACCAGCGCACGGCCTGTTCGGGGAAGGCGGCATCGTGACGGATGCGGCTGAAGCGCTCTTCCTGCGCCGCCGCCACCACCCGCCCGTCCACCACCAGTGCTGCCGCGCTGTCGTGGTAATGGGCCGAGAGTCCGAGGATACGCATCAGAACAGGGTGTACACGAACGGGGCCATCGCCGAGCCCTCGGCCAGGGCGATCAGCCCACCCAGCGCCAGCATGACGATCAGCATCGGCGCCAGCCACAGCTTGCGGCGGGCTTTGAGGTAGAGCCAGAATTCGGCCAGGAACGACATAGGGCTCCCCTAGAACTGACGCGTCATCGCCTCGGCCGGCTTTGGGCCGGGCGGGCGGGTGATCCAGTAGCTGTCGGCGGCCGGATCGGGCCGCAGCGCCAGCGGCCGCTGGCCCCGGGCGCGCAGGATCAGTGCGGTCGGGGTGACGACGAAAAAGAACAGCAGCCCGAACACCAGCGGCGACACCAGCCGATGCAGCAGCAGCCCCAGACGGAACCAGGCGCAATTCCACGGCCGCAGCATGTCGGGTCGCCGGAACGCCAGCCCGACGACCGCACCCGCCGGCAGCAACAGCGCCCAACGCGGCGACTCGGCATGCAGCAGCGGCCAGAAGGTGATCAGCAACAGGACTCCGACGACCATCCAGGCAAACGAGCGCTCGCTCGGCATCCGGGGCGCCGTCCGCTCGGCGCTGCCGTCGATCACCAGCCCGTCCTGCTCTGCCTCGGCCATCATCTCCTCCGCCGCCGTTCTTATAATACCGATGAGCCTGAAGGCTCATCTATGCCCTCGCCGGGCGCGCTCCGCGCTTGGCCGCGGCCGCAATGGCCGCTGGAGGACCGGCACACCGGTTCGAGCATGTGTCAAACATCAGGCTCGCCGGTATAACCTTGTGCCGGACGAAAGAAAAGCACGACGCTTGCGAGCGGCTTCGCGCTACGACATCCTGGGAGAACCTGCCGTGATGGAGACTTCCCCGCATGTCCGCCCTGTTCCAGCCGCTGACCCTGCGCGGCCTGACCCTGAGTAACCGCATCGCCGTCGCCCCCATGTGCCAGTACAGCGCAGTGGACGGCATCGCCCAGGACTGGCATTTGCAGCACTATGGCGCCCTGGCGGCGTCGGGGCCCGGAATGATCGTGCTGGAAGCCACCGGCGTCAGCCCGGAAGGCCGCATCACCCCGCGGTGCCTCGGCCTGTGGGACGACGCCTGCACCGCCGCACTGGGCCGGCTGGTGACGGCGCTGAAGGGTTTTGGAAGCAGCGCTATCGCCGTGCAGCTTGCTCATGCCGGCCGCAAGGCGGCGACGACTCCGCCGTGGCTGGGTGGAGGCCCGGCCGATGACGGCTGGCCGACCGTGGCCCCCTCGGCGGTGGCGTTCGACCCGTCCTGGCCGGTGCCGGAGGCCTTGACCGCGGACGGGCTGGCGCGGCTGCGCGACTCCTTCGTTGCCGCCACCGGGCGGGCGTTGGCCGCCGGCTTCGATGTGGTCGAGCTGCACTCGGCGCATGGCTATCTGTTGCAGCAGTTCCTGTCGCCGCTGTGCAACCGGCGCGACGATGACTATGGCGGCTCGCTGACCAACCGCATGCGCTTTCCTCTTGAGGTGGTGACGGCTGTCCGCGCCGCTTGGCCGGCCGACAAGCCGCTGGGCATCCGCATCAATGCCACCGATTACGCGGACGGCGGCTTTACCGTCGACGAGGCGGTGATCTATGCCGAGGCCCTGCGCAGCGCCGGCATCGACTATGTGTGCGTCTCGGGCGGCGGCACCGTGCCCGATGCGGTCATCCCCGCCGGCCCCGGCTATCAGGTCGCCCTCGCCGAGCGCATCCGCCGCGAATCCGGCCTTCCCACCCGTGCCGTCGGCGTCATCACCTCGCCCGAACAGGCCGACTCCATCGTTGCCAGCGGTCAGGCCGACATGGTGGCCATCGGCCGCGGCTTCCTCGACGATCCGCGCTGGACCTGGCGGGCCGCCAAGGCGCTGGGTGTTGCTCTGGATGTCCCCCTGCAATACAGCCGCGCCACGCCGAAGACCTGGCCATGGGGTGAGCGGTAAGGCAACTCCGCATCTCGCCGGTATTATTCCTCCCGGTGGCACACCGCTTCCACATGGTGGCCATCGGGGTCGATGACAAAGGCGGCGTAGTAATTGGGGTGATAGGGCCGCAGGCCGGGCTTGCCGTTGTCCTGGCCGCCGGCCGCCAGGGCGGCGGCATGAAAGCCGTCGACCGCCGCCCGCGACTCGGCCTGGAAGGCCATGTGGAAACCCGGCATGGGCGTCACCGGCTGGCCCGTCGAAACCAGGAACAGGTTCATGATCGGAAACGCCGGGCCGTAGCCGGCAGCGGTCATATCGTGCTCGGTGAAGTCGGACAGCCGCTTGAAACCCAGCGGCTCCAGCGCCGCGTCGTAGAAAACGCGGGCGACGGCGATATCCAGGACCGGGACGGTGATGTGATCGAGCATGGTCAGAGCCCCTCGATGACCTGTTTGATCGCCGTCACGATGGCGGTGTCGTCCCAATTGGCGGTGCCCTCGAGACGCATGACTTCGCGGCCCGAGGCATCCACCAGCACGCTGGTCGGCAGGCCGCGCAGTCCTAAGCTGCTGCCGGCCCTGCCGCCCTGGTCGAGATAGACCTTGAGATTGGTAATCTTCTGCTGGTCGTAGAAGCTCTTGACCACCGCCGCCCCGCCGCGGTCCTGCGACAGCGCCAGCACCTCAAACGGCAGGCCGGCCATTTTGGTCTGCAACGAGGCCAGCGCCGGCATTTCCTTGATGCACGGTCCGCACCAAGTGGCCCAGAAATTGACCAGCACGACCTTGCCGCGATAGGCGGAAATGCTGCGCGGTGCCCCGGCACCGTCGGCGAAACTGAAGTCGGCCACCGCTTTGCGCTGGTTGGCGCTGGTGAAGCTTGGTGCGGCGGCGGGAACGGTGTAGCCTTCGCCACCCGCGGGCGGCCGCGTCCCCGGCAGGGGCAGCGCCGCTGTCAAGGCCAGACCGGCCGCAACGGCGGCGGCAACGACAACGGCAAGCTTCGCAATCCTCGTCACCACGACCTCACTTTCTGGACCGACATGACCGCCAAGGACACCACTTCGCACGCCAGCACCATGTGGGGAGGCCGCTTCGAGGCCGGCCCCGCCGCCGTGATGCAGCGCATCAACGTTTCCATCGACTTCGACCGCCGGCTTTACGCCCAGGACATCCGGGGCTCCAAAGCCCATTGCGCGATGCTGGTGCGCAGCGGCGTCCTGTCGGCGGCGGACGGCGCGGCTATTTTGGCCGGTCTCGAGGCTGTTCTGCAAGAGATCCAGGACGGCCGTTTCCAGTTCCGTCACGATCTGGAAGACATTCACATGAATGTCGAGGCCCGTCTGGCCGATCTGATCGGCGAGCCGGCCGGCCGGCTGCACACCGCCCGCTCGCGCAACGATCAGGTGGCCACCGATTTCCGGCTGTGGGTGCGCGACGCCATCGACGGCCTGGGCGCCATGCTCAAGGATCTCCAGGCGGCGCTGATCGACAAGGCCGAGCAGCATGCCGACACGGTGATGCCCGGCTTCACCCATTTGCAGGCGGCCCAGCCGGTCACCTTCGGTCATCACATGCTGGCCTATGTGGAGATGTTCGGCCGCGACCGTTCACGCCTCGCCGATGCCCGGGTGCGGCTGAACGAATGCCCGTTGGGCTCGGCCGCTCTGGCCGGCACCTCCTTCCCCATCGACCGCCACTTTACCGCGGCTGAACTGGACTTCGACCGGCCCTGCGCCAATTCTCTGGATGGCGTGTCGGATCGCGACTTCGCCCTGGAATTCCTGTCGGCCTGCGCCATCGCCGCGGTCCATCTGTCACGTCTGGCCGAGGAACTGGTGCTGTGGACCAGCGCGCAGTTCCGCTTCATCACCCTGTCGGACGCCTTCACCACCGGCTCGTCGATCATGCCGCAAAAGAAGAACCCCGATGCCGCCGAGCTGACCCGGGCCAAGGCCGGCCGGGTGATCGGTGACCTGAATGCCCTGCTGATCGTCATGAAGGGCCTGCCGCTGACCTATTCAAAGGACATGCAGGACGACAAGGAACCGGTGTTCGAGGCCGCCGACACCATGGAACTGACCCTGGCAGCGATGACCGGCATGATCCGCGACATGACGGTCAACGGCGAGCGCCTGCGCGCTGATGCCGGCGCCGGTTTCACCACCGCCACCGATCTGGCCGACTGGCTGGTCCGCGTGGTCGGCGTACCGTTCCGCCAGGCCCACCACATTACCGGCCGCATCGTCAAATTGGCTGAGACCCAGGGCATCGGCCTGGAAGACCTGAGCCTGACCGACATGCAGAGCATTGATGAGCGCATCACCGAGGAGGTCACCGCGGTGCTGGGCGTCGACAATTCGGTGCGCAGCCGCACCTCGTTCGGCGGCACCGCTCCCGACAATGTCAGGGCCCAGGTGGCGGCAGCGCGAACACGGTTTGGGTGATCTCCGTCCCCAAGGGGACGCACAAAAATAATTTTTTACGTCATGCCCGGACTTGTTCCGGGCATCCACGCCACTCCGCCGCTCCAGCGCTGACTTTGCGGTACCACATGGATGGCCGGGACAAGCCCGGCCATGACGAAGAAACGATTCGGTTATTCTGACAAGTCTCCCAAGGAGACATTGCATCAGCGCAGCACATGGCCGACGCAGATCATCCGAACAGCCGTCCGGGTCTACGCCAGCGGCCCGCCGATGGTCACACACCCCCTGCCCCGCGACAGCCGGTATCACCGGCGCGAAAGAGTCCAATCTATTTCATTAGGCATAAATGCCGGGCTTCGATATTGTGAAGTCAAGTCTCCAGGATTATGGGAACGACCGGTCAGTAATGCTGCGCCGTGTCGCGTTGCAATTGAAACGTCATCCTATTACGGGATGCCCGAAGTTATGCTGTCCATGTCTGGTCGAAATCAATGATCGGCGCCAATCGCGATCGGGGGCAGGCGTCTGATTTGGGGAGGTAACAATGAACATCCTTGGCTCGGTGTCTCGGTTCGGGATTCGGTTCCGTCTTGGTCTGGTGCTTGGTCTCGGCTGCCTTGGGCTGTTGACGATCGCCATTGTCCACCATGAACTTCGCAATGATATCGACCACGCCGCCCGTGCCGAGGCCGAAGCCTTCGCCGCCTCTCGCCTGGCCGACAACACCGCCTCCGAATTGCGCTCCGGCCATCTCGCGGTGCTGGAATTCTTCGAGCGGCGCGACCCGGCACTGACCAGCACCGCCTCGACCCATTACGCAGCGGTGACCCGACAACTGGACGCGCTGTCGGGTCAATCCGGCATTTCGGTGCCGGCGGAAAGGTTGACCGCAGCATCGACCACCGCCCGATCCTATCTGGCCGCCAGCGACACGGCGGTGCGCCAGATGGGCGCGCTCGGCCTGACCGAGAACCAGGGCTTGCAGGGGGAGCTGCGCACCGCGGTTCACACCATCGAATCCCGCCTGGACAAGCTGCAAAGTGGTGCCATCGGATCGACACTCGATCAGCTCAACGCCATGACCATCAAGATGCTGATGATGCGGCGCCATGAGAAGGACTTCATGCTGCGCGGCAACGCCACCAGATACATGGGCGCCATCGAGCAGCGCCAGACCGAGTTCCTTGATCTGCTCAAACAGGCCCCGCTGCTTGATGCGGAAAAGGACGCGCTACGCGGTCTGCTGGCGACCTATGTTGCCGAGGTCAAGAGGTTTGCCGCGGGAGCCGACGCGGTAACGCAGGCACGCGGCGAGATGGTGGCGCGCTTCACTGAGTTGGACAAGGCGCTGATCGGCATCAAGGCCGACGCCGACCGTGCGGTTACTGCTGCCCGCGAAGTCTCGGCACGCACCGACGAACGATTTGAAATGATCCTGCGCGGCACGATCTTCGCCTCGCTGGCCGCTCTGCTGATTGGCGGCTATCTGGTGGCGCGGGCCATCGCCGGCCCGATCCGGGCCATGGCCCATGCCATGCACGCCCTGGCCAGCGGCGTAATCGGCGTGTCCATTCCGGCCATCGGCCGCCAGGACGAGATCGGCGAAATGGCCGCCGCGGTCGAGGTGTTTCGCACCAACACCATCGAAATGCACCGCCTGCGCGAGCAGGAGGGCGAGATGCGCCGTCAGGCCGAGGAAGATAAGCGCCGAGCCGGCTTGACCATGACCGAGCGCCTGGAACTGGCCGCTGGCGATATCACCGAGGTGGTCCATGACCAGGCCGAGGGGGCCTCGCGGGTCGCCGAGACCATGGCGGATGTGGCCGGCCAGGTTCTGACCGCCGCCGACGTGGCTTCCCATGCCGCCGAGAACGCTGCCGGCAATGTGGAGACCGTGGCGGCCGCCTCGGAAGAACTCACCGCCTCCATGGGGGAAATCAACCGCCAATCCTGCGACGCCTCGACCATCGCCGGCACCGCTCGCACCCAGGCGGTCGAGGTCAACGGCATGATGGGCGATCTGTCGGACACGGTGCAGCGAATCGGCGAAATCGTCAATATGATCAATGCCATCGCCGCCCAGACCAATCTGCTGGCGCTCAACGCCACCATCGAAGCGGCACGGGCTGGTGATGCCGGCAAAGGCTTTGCTGTCGTCGCCAACGAGGTCAAGAGTCTGGCCAACCAGACCGCCCGCGCCACCAGCGATATCGCCCAGCAGATCAACGGTGTCCAGGGGGCCACGGAGCGGACCCTGACCGCCATGCGCGATATCACCGGCACGATCGACAAGGTGGCGGAAATCGCCAGCGCCATTGCCACCGCCGTCGAGCAACAGGGAGCGGCGACTCAGGAAATCTCCCGCAATGTGGTCGAAGCCGCCGCCGGCACCCGTCAGGTGTCGAACGAGATGGGGCGCGTGCGCGAAGCCGCCGAACAGACCAAGGAACTGGCCGCCAAGGTGCTGGAAACCTCTGCCATGGTGGTGGGCGAAATGGCCCATCTGCGTGAAACCATGACCGCCACCCTGCGCACCTCGTCGATGGGCGACCGGCGTGAATCGCCTCGCCAGACGTTCAGTCTGCTGGTGGCCGTGCGCGGCACCGGTGCGGCGGGCCGTGCCACCGTCACCAGCCTGAGTTGCCAGGGCGTATCGCTGGCCTTCGCCGACATGCCGCCGCCAGTGGGTACGACGTTGACGCTGGAATTGCCGGCCGGAATCGGCCCGGTGGTCACGGTGGTGGTCCGTGCCGACGGCCACGTCGCTGGTTGCCACTTCAAGGATCTCCGCACCGACCAGTGCCACGCGGTGCGGCGGTTCATGGAAGCGACGGAGACGCCACGGCTGGCCGCGTCAGCGTAACATGCGGGCTCCCAGCCGTCGCCTCAATGGCGGCTGTTTCATGCACGGTGGGGCGGCTGCCTCAATGCGCCTCCGCCCAACTGGCGCCGATCCCCACATCCACCACCAGCGGCACCGACAGCACCGCGGCCTCTTCCATCACCCGTTTGACCAGTACCCGCGTATCTTCGGCTTCGCCGGCGGGCACCTCGAAGACCAGTTCGTCATGGACCTGCAACAGCATGCGGGCGGCAAGGCCGGCGTCGCGCAGGGCGGCGGGCAGGCGGACCATGGCGCGTTTGATGATGTCGGCGGCGCCGCCCTGGATCGGGCCGTTGATGGCGGCGCGTTCGGCGAAGGCGCGCATCTGCGCGTTCTTGTCGAGAATGCCGGGGGTGAACACCTTGCGGCCATAGGGAGTCAGCACATAGCCGCGCTCACGTGCCTCTTTCCGGGTCGCCTCCATATAGGTGCGGATTTCCGGGTAGCGGCCGAAATAGGCTTCGATATAGCGCTTGGCCTCGCCCTGGGGGATGCCAAGCTGCGCCGCCAGGCCGAACGGGCTCATGCCGTAGATGATGCCGAAATTGATCGCCTTGGCGCTGCGCCGCACCATCGGGTCCATGCCCTCAAGCGGCACGCCGAACACCTGCGAGGCGGTGGCGGCATGGATGTCGGCGCCGGAATGGAAGGCGTCCTGCAAGCCGCGCACTTCAGCCACATGGGCGACCAGACGCAATTCGATCTGGCTGTAATCGGCCGACAGCAGCACATGGCCCGGCTCGGCGACGAAGGCGCGGCGGATGCGGCGGCCTTCCTCGGTGCGAATCGGGATATTCTGGAGATTGGGGTCGGAGGATGACAGCCGGCCGGTGGTGGTCACCGCCATGGAATAGCTGGTGTGTACCCGCCGGGTCTGGGGATGGATCTGTTCCACCAGGGCGTCGGCATAGGTGCTTTTCAGCTTCTGGATCTGGCGCCAGTCGAGCACCTTGCGCGGCAGATCGTGGCCCTGTTCCGCCAGGGTCTCCAGCACATCGGCGCCGGTCGCCCAGGCCCCGGTCTTGGCCGATTTCTTGCCGCCGGGCAGGCTCATCTTGCCGAACAGGATTTCACCCAGTTGCTTCGGGCTGCCGACGTTGAAGATTTCGCCGGCCAGCCGGTGAATTTCTTCCTCCAGCACCGCCATACGCCGGCCGAATTCCTCGGACATGGCCCGCAGTTCGGCCGCGTCGACCTTGATGCCGTGGCGCTCCATCTCGGCCAGCACCGCCACCAGCGGCCGCTCGAGGGTCTCGTAGACCGTGACCATGTGTTCGGCCAGCAGCCGCGGCCGCAACAGATGCCACAGCCGGCCGGTGATGTCGGCGTCCTCGGCGGCGTAGTCGCGCGCCTTATCCAGCGGGACATGGTCGAAGGTCACCTGAGCCTTGCCGGTGCCGCACACCTCGGCGAAGGTGATGGTCTTGTGGTCGAGATGCAGCTTGGCCAACTCATCCATGCCGTGACCATGGGCGCCGCCCTCCAGCACATAGGACAGCAGCATGGTATCGTCGATCGGCGCCATGCCAACGCCACAGGCACGCAGCACCTGAAGGTCGAATTTGACGTTGTGGCCGATTTTGAGCACGCCCGGATGCTCCAGCAGATCCTTCAGCCGAGCCAGCGCCGCGTCGCGCGGAATCAGGTCGGGGGCCTTTGACGGCGCCCCGCTGTCGGTCAGGTCCAGCGAGCCCTGTGCTGCGCCGTCACTGTGCTTCAATGGGATGTAACAGGCGTGGCCCGGCTCGATCGACAGGGACACGCCGACCAGTTCGCAGCGCAACGGGTTGAGTCCGGTGGTTTCGGTATCCACCGTCACCCGGCCGGCTTGGTGTGCGGCGGCAATCCAGCGGTCCAGGTCTTCCAGCGTCAGAACCAACTCGTAACGCGCGGCCTGCGGAACGGCCGCCGGCTTGGCCGCGGCGGCGGCGGCGGGGGAAGCCGGAATGGCGCCGAGCGTGTTCTCGACTCGCGCCAGGATCGACTTGAAGCCGCTGTCGCGCAGGAAGGTCATCAGCTTCTGCCGGTCGGGCGGCTGGACGCGGAACGATGCCAGGGGCTCGACCACCGGGACATGGGCCTCCAGGGTCACCAGCCGCTTGGACAGGCGCGCCATCTCGGCATTGGTGATCAGGGTCTCGCGCCGCTTCGGCTGCTTGATCTCGCCGGCCCGCTCCAGCAGCGCCTCGAGGGTGCCGTAGTCCTGGATCAACTGGGCGGCGGTCTTGACGCCGATGCCCGGCACGCCCGGCACGTTGTCGGTCGAGTCGCCGCACAGGGCCTGAACATCAATCACCTTGTCGGGGCCGACGCCGAACTTCTCCATCACCTCGGCGGCACCGATCGCCTTGTTCTTCATCGGGTCGAGCATGTCGATGCCATCGCCGATCAACTGCATCAGATCCTTGTCGGACGAGACGATGGTCACCCGTGCCCCCTGCTCCGCCGCCTGACGGGCATAGGTGGCGATCAGGTCGTCGGCCTCATAGCCCTCCTGCTCGACGCAGGCGACGCTGAACGCCCGGGTCGCCTCGCGGATCAACGGGAATTGCGGAATCAGCTCCTCGGGCGTCGGCGGGCGCTGCGCCTTGTAGGCGGGATAAATGTCGCTGCGAAAGGTCTTGCGCGCCGCGTCGAATACTACGGCGATGTGGTCGGCATCGGTCTCGCTCAACAGCTTGTTCAGCATGCTGGTAAAACCGTAGACCGCATTGACCGGCGTACCATCCCCCCGCGTCATCGGCGGCAGCGCATGGAAGGCGCGGAAGATGAAGCCCGAGCCGTCGACCAGGAAGACATGTTTGGGGGAGTCGGTCACGCGGGGATCCTTCTATTTCTGGGAGCGCGGGCGTTCCGCCCGCATCACGGGGCTGCCGCCCCATACCCCGCTCGGGGCCGAAAGGCCCCGAACCCCCAGAGGCGGGCGAGGCGCCCGCGCTCCCAGGGGATGCCGGCCTCAGTGCCCGTGGCCGAGCTTCGCCGTCTTGTCGAGCACGAAATGCTTGCTGCAATACGGACACCACACCTGGCCGCGCTGCGCCACATTGAGGAAGACGCGCGGATGGCCGCCTACGGCCATGTCGCCGTCACAGGCGACGGTGGCGGTGGCGACAGTGACGGAATCCTCGACCTTGACCTTGTTGACGTGCGACATGCTGCGGCCCCTGTTGGCTACGACCCGGAACGGGTGGGGATCATAGCCGGGCCTCCCCTAGATTTCCAGCACCGCCCGCAGGTCGTCGGTACTGCGGATCAGGCGCATGCCGGCCGCGGCATAGCGCTCGAACGCCGCTTCGGCCTGGGGGGTGTAGTCGGCGATGAAGCCGCCCTTGCCATCAGGCACCGCCACCGCCGAGGTCATGTCGACGCCCACCGCCACCTTGTGGGCCAAGCCGGGGTCACGGCGCTGGATTTCGGCCAGCAGGTCGTCGAGGGTCGACTTGACGCAATGAGAGGCGGCTTGGCCGACCACCACGACGCGGTCATGGCTGAGCACCAGCTCAAGGAAATGCTCGTTGCGCGCCAGCAGGGGCGAGCCGTCATAATGGCTCAGCACTTCGGGCCCGAACACGCTGTAGTTCTCGGATACCGGATGGGTGCCCTTGATTTCGGCGGGGCTGTGGGCGCGGCGGGCAAAGCTGTGGAACAGACGGGCTTCCTGGAGCACGCCGACCAGATTCCAGCCCTCGGAGCCGATCAGGCAGTGAAACGGCCAGATGATCAGGCGGTAGTGCCCGGTGCGTTGCAGCTCGCGGCAATAATGACCGCATTGCCGGATCAGGGCCGACTCGTCTCCGCCGGTGAACTGAGCCGCTGCCGGGTTGGGCCGGCAGGATGTGGTGGTGATGCCGTCGAAGGTGAAGCGGAACCGGTCGTCGGCATCGGCCTCGATGGTGGCGTAGGCCGGCACCGGCGCGCCGGAGTCGTCCTGCCAGAAGCTGGGAAAGAAGATCTGCCACGGCAAATGGCTGTCGACGGTTACCGCGATGGTCGAGAGCGTGCCGATATTGCGATAGATGAACTCGGCCGTCCGCCGGCTGTCGTCGATGGCGCCATGCCCCGAGCGGCCCCCCACATACAGGGCGCCCTGCGGCAGGCAGAAATCCTTCTGGCCGTCGACGATGACCAGCACCACCTTGTGGGCGTCGTCCACCGCCGCCGGCAGACTCAGGCGCGACGCCTCCTCGAAGATGCGCGCCACCGGCGGATCATAGTCCCAGCGGGCGGCGTTGGCGGGGTCGTAGAAGCTCGGGAAGGTCATTCGTCGGTCTCGCGTCTGTCGATGAAATCCGTCAGATCTTCCGACACATCGGTGTCGTCGTACAGGGCCGACATGGGGATGGTGATGCCCAGTCCGGGCAAGGCGATGTGCTGATCCAGGCGATCGTAGAGCTGGAGGGTCACGAGGCCGTCGTCGGTGCGGCTGTACACCTCGACCTGACAGTATTCCTGCGACAGGATCAGGTAATACCGCAGCGTCGGTACCGCCAGATAAAGCGCCTTCTTACGGAAGGAGTCATCTCGCACGCTGCTGGGCGACAGCACCTCGGCAGTGAGCAAGGCATGCTCCGTCACGGTCTTGCGCCGCGAGTCGGGATCGCAGGTCAACAGCACGTCGGGGTATACGATGGTGTTGTTGATCCGCAGCTTGTAGCTCTCGCTGTAAGCTTGGCATCCCTTCGGCCGGCGCGCCTGGAGCGCGTTGCGCAGATTGATGCTGATGATGTTGTGGGTTCCTCGCGCCCCCACCATCATGCGAATCGTGCCGTCGTAGAACTCGTAGCGTTCCGGCTGGGCCTCTTCCCACGCCAGGAAGTCCTCGGCCGTGCGCAGGATTGGTTGGTTTTCCGCAGTCTTCATGCGTCACTCCCATGGCAACAAGCCGCCGACCACGTCTCGAAAAAGGATAGCCAGCGGGACCGCCCCGGTCAACGCGGCGCTATTCCGCCGCCTCCTCGCCCACCTGCGCCAGCGTCTCCCGCGCCTGGGCGGCTTCCTGCTGGCGGCGCCACATGGCGGCGTAGCGGCCGTCCTGGGCCAGAAGCTCGCCATGGCGGCCGCGCTCGACGATACGGCCGTCGTCCAACACGATGATCTCGTCCGCGTCCACCACGGTGGACAGGCGGTGAGCGATCATCAGGGTGGTGCGGTTGCGGGATACCTCGCGCAAGGACTCCTGAATATCCTTTTCGGTATGGGTATCGAGGGCACTGGTCGCCTCGTCGAACATCAGGATGCGCGGGCCCTTCAGGATGGTGCGGGCGATGGCGACGCGCTGCTTTTCACCGCCCGACAGCTTGAGGCCGCGCTCGCCGACGGTGGTCTTGTAGCCCTGTGGCAAACGGCTGACGAAGTCGTGGATGCTGGCGAGGCGCGCAGCGGCCTCGACCTCGTCCTGACTCGCCGAAGGCCGGCCATAGGCGATGTTATAATAGATGGTGTCGTTGAACAGCACCGTGTCCTGCGGCACGATGCCGATGGCGGCGCGCAGGGAGCCTTGGGTGACGTCGCGCAGATCCTGGCCGTCAATGGTGATGCGGCCAGCATTCACGTCGTAGAAGCGGAACAGCAGCCGCGAGATGGTCGACTTGCCGGCCCCCGACGGCCCGACAATGGCCACCGTGCGGCCGGCTGGCACGGTGAACGAGACTCCCTTGAGGATCGGCCGATCCGGATTGTAGCCGAAAGCTACGTCCTCGAATCGCACGGTGCCGCCGGTTACCGCCAGCGCCGTGGCGTCGGGCTGGTCGCTGATCTCGTGCGGCTCGCCCAGCAGAACGAACATGTGCTCCATGTCGGTGAGCGACTGCTTGATCTCGCGATAGACGAAGCCGAGGAAATTGAGCGGCATATAGAGCTGGATCAGATAGCTGTTGACCAGCACGAAGTCGCCCAGGGTCATGGTGCCGGTGACGACCCCTTGCCCAGCCATGGCCATCACCGCCACCAGGCCGACGGCGATGATGAAGCCCTGGCCGATATTGAGCAGACTCAAAGTCTGCTTGCTGCGCACCGCGGCATCTTCGTAGCGGCGCAGGGCGTGATCGAAGCGATTGGCCTCGTGATCTTCGTTGGCGAAGTATTTGACGGTCTCATAATTCAGCAGCGAGTCGATGGCCTTGGTGTTGGCCTCGGAATCGGTCTCGTTCATGGTGCGGCGATACTGGGTGCGCCATTCGGTCACGCCCAGGGTAAAGCCGATATAGACGGCGATGGTGATGAAGGTTACCACCGCATACCACACCCCGTACAGCGCCCACAGGATGCCGCACACCAGCGCGATCTCGAGCAGGGTCGGGACGATGTTGAACAGCATGAAGTTCAGCAGGAACTCGATGCCCTTGGTGCCGCGCTCGATCGCCCGCGTCAGGCCGCCGGTCTGGCGGTCGAGATGGAAGCGCAGAGACAGGGCGTGCAGGTGGCGAAAGGTCCGCAGCGCCACCGTGCGGATCGCCCGTTGGGCCACCCGGGCGAACACCGCGTCACGCAACTCGCCGAAGGTCTGCGCCAGCACCCGGGCCCCGCCATAGGCCAGCAGCAGGCCGAGCGGCACCATCACCGCCGCGCCACCCTGAATCGACAGGGCATCCACGCCGTGCTTATAGAGAATAGGCACCGTGACATTGGCCAGCTTGGCCGCCACCAGGAACAGGACCGCCAGCCCCACCCGTGCCCGCAACGCCGGTGCGTCGGCGGGCCACAGATAGGGCAGCAGGGTCCGCAGGGTGCGCAGATCGGCGCTGGCTCCCCCTCGAGTGGCGGGCTGGTTCGAACTGGGGGCACGGCGTCGCATGACAGGAAGCTCTGGTTGGGATGGCCCCCTTAACATAGGCGCCGTCCTGGTTTGGCCAAAGGGCTGCTTCGCCGATGGACAGCGAAAACGGCTGCAACAGACTATTGACGTCTCCGCCGAAGGCGCTCATAGTAAAGGCATGAAGGGTTGATGAGGAGGCGAACCCGAAATTGGCTCCACCCGTAAGACAAACCGACCAAAGTGCTCTATCTGAGATCGGTCTTCCAGAGGGAGGGTGTGTAAAAACATGACGCCACCGGGTTGTAACCATCGCGCTGATGCTTCAGCGTAACCAAAATCGCAAAATTCACTTAACGATCACTGGCCGCGAGCCAGAACAGTGGCAGACTGCCGCACAGGAATAAGCCCCGCCGGATGGCCAGCAGCGCCGCCGCGGGGCTTAACATTTGTGGGCGGGCTTCTGATACCGCCCCCTCAGCCCCAAGAGATATATGCGTCCTCGCCGGGCGCACATCCGCGCTTGGCCGCGGCTGCAAGGGCCGCTGGTTGCGCCATGCGTCAGATCTGACGCACGGCGCTCCAGTCCTCAGGAGGCCAGCGCGCCCTTGCTGGTCAACAACTGCTTCAATTCGCCCGAAGCGGCCATTTCGCGCACGATGTCGCAGCCGCCGACGAACTCGCCCTTGACATAGAGCTGGGGCAGGGTCGGCCAGTTGGTGAACTGCTTGATGCCGTCGCGCAGGGCCGGATCGACCAGAATGTCGATGCCTTTGAACTTTACTCCCAGATCGCTGAGAATCTGCACCACCGCAGCCGAGAAACCGCACTGCGGAAACATCGGGGTGCCCTTCATGTACAGCACCACGGCGTTGTCGTTGAGATCCTGCTGGATGCGGTCGAAAACCGGATTGCCGCTCATCGTCGTTCTTGTCCTTCGTCCAATTCGCAAGTGGCCGACAGCCAGGGGGGGCAGCGGCTGGGCAATATATTAGCAAACGGCTCGGGCTTGGCAAGGGACGCGGCGCGCCTTACTCCTGATACAGAATGAACAGGCCGCTGATCAATCCGGCAATCCCGCATATCCCGGCGGCGACGGCCGGCCAGAGATGGAGATGGGAAAACAGCCGATGGACGATGTGATGATCGTCGACAAAGGTGTATTCGTCCTCGTCGCTGCGATGGACGCGGAATTTGCCCTTGGCCCAGTTGCGGATGATCATGGCGTGGCCCAGGTGGAACAGGGCGATGAAGATCAGGCCGGCGGTGAACAGGGCGGCCGGCAGCAGCGTGGTGCTTGCCGGGCGGCGGAACTGGATCAGGAAACCGGTAAAAATGACGGTACCCAACAGGCCGCCGCCATTGATCAGAGCGAAATAGCCCAGCGCCGTTTCCAGCACCCGCTCATACCACGACAGCCGCTGATTGATCTCGCCACGCAGCTTCTGGGCCACGTCCCGGCTGGTGGTGTCGGTCGAGCTGGGCATGGCGTGCTCCTGTGGTCTCGGGGCGAATCATAGTCGTTTCGCCCCGAATATCAACGCCGGCGCCGGACGTCAGTCGAACTTGGGCGCATCTTCAGGAAGTGCGGTCTGCAATGCCAGGGCGTGCAGTTCGCCGCCCATCTTGCCCTTCAGGGCGGCATAGACCAACTGATGCTGCTGCACCCGGCTCTTGCCGCGGAATGCTTCGGACACGACCAGCGCGGCGTAGTGATCACCGTCGCCGCGCAGATCCTCGATCGTCACATGGGCGTCGGGGAGTGATTCGCGGATCATGGACTCGATGATGCCAGCTTCCATCGCCATGGACATACCTTTCGAACTGAACAGAACCGGACGTCAGACTACGCCGCGATGGCGGCTCTTGTCATCCCTGGTCGCGGATGGCGGCGCGGGCCATGCCGGCCAGGATGCCGGCGATCGATTCGAGGCACAGGGAGGCCGCCGCGGTCGTCGCCATCGGCTGCCCAAGACCGACTCCCTCCAGCCGGGCGGCAGCGGCGGTCATATCGCGCTCGATCTGCTGATGGCGAGAGGTATCGGACATGTCGAACGGCTGGTTTTCGTCCAAAGGGTCGCCATCGGCGTCGCGCGGGACATCGGCACTCAGCACGTCGGCAACCACCGCCAGCAACTCGGCCGCCGCCCAGGCCAAGGCCTGATCCCGGGGCACCCCCTGCGCCGCCAGAGCCGCCGCCGCGCCGTCCAGCGCGGCAACCAGTGGCTCGCGCAGCGCTTGCACAGCGCCCGCAGCATCGCGGATATTGACGGCACTGGCCATCGGCAAAACCCTTGCTTGTCACAACCCAGGACCGACAGTCTATAGGATCGCTCGACCAGCGCCAACCGGCATATTGCTACAGGGTGTCGTCGCTCGCCGGAACTGTCACATCAAAGAAAGATTCCATCCCGGCCAGGGTGATGACGTCCAGGACGTCGGGCCACACCATGGTCAGGCGCATCTTGCGACCGGTCATCTTCATCGCCTTGGCCCCCACCAGCAACACACGCAGGCCGGCGCTGCTGATATAGCTTACCCCGCCGCAATCGACCGTTACCGTCCCGGTGGTCGCCGCCACCGCCTGGGTCAACGCCATTTCGATCGCCGGCGTCGAATACGCATCCAGTCGGCCGGTCAGCCGGACCAGCAGGCCGTCCGGCTGTTCGATGACCTCATAATTCATTGTCATACTCCCCCTTAGCGGTTTCCGACCAAGTCGGATCCCGCTCCAGCTTTTTATCAGCCCTCGCCGGGCGCGCTCCGCGCTCAGGTGCCGCCTCAACGGCGGCTGGAGCGTTTTCCAACCTGTCGGAAAACGCTCCAATGGGCGCGATTGTGCCTGCCGTGCCGCGGCGCCGCAAGCCACACGCGCCGCCGCCCGGTGCCCTTCGGGAGCCACCCCTTCGGGGCCACCCGAAGGGAGGAGATTTCTCCTATCCCCAGACCTTTGCGTTTCGACCCGCCTTTGCTATGGTGCCGCGTCCGTCGCCAGCCGGGAAGCGGGGGCCCTGGGGCGCACCCCAGCGGACAGGTGTGATCCGATCCAATTGGGGAACGCGTACAATGCAAAAGATCAAGGTTACGAATCCGATCGTGGAACTCGATGGCGACGAGATGACACGGATCATTTGGCAGTTCATCAAGGAAAAGCTGATCCTGCCCTATCTTGACGTCGACCTGAAATACTACGACCTGAGCATCGAACACCGCGACGCCACCGACGATCAGGTGACCGTGGAGTCCGCCGAGGCGATCAAGACCTATGGCGTGGGCGTGAAATGCGCCACCATCACCCCTGACGAGCAACGCGTCAAAGAATTCAATCTGAAGAAGATGTGGAAGTCGCCCAACGGCACCATCCGCAATATTCTCGACGGCACCGTGTTCCGCGAGCCGATCATCTGCAAGAACGTGCCGCGTCTGGTGCCGGGCTGGACCCAGCCGATCGTCATCGGCCGTCACGCCTTCGGCGACCAGTACCGCGCCACCGATTTCAAGGTTCCCGGTGCCGGTACGCTGACGATGAAGTTCGTCGGCGAGGACGGGCAGGTCATCGAGCATGAGGTGTTCAACTTCCCCAGCGCCGGCGTCGCCATGGGCATGTACAACCTGGATGACTCCATCCGTGGTTTCGCCCGGGCCTGCATGAACTACGGCCTGCTGAAGGGCTGGCCAGTCTATCTGTCGACCAAGAACACCATCCTCAAGGCCTATGACGGCCGTTTCAAGGATCTGTTCCAGGAAATCTACGAGACCGAGTTCAAGGCATCCTTCGATGCCGCCAAGCTGACCTATGAACACCGCCTGATCGACGACATGGTTGCTTCGGCGCTCAAATGGTCGGGTGCCTTCGTCTGGGCCTGCAAGAACTACGATGGCGATGTTCAGTCCGACACCGTGGCGCAAGGGTTCGGCTCGCTCGGCCTGATGACCTCGGTGCTGATGAGCCCGGACGGCAAGACCGTCGAGGCCGAAGCCGCCCATGGTACGGTGACTCGCCATTATCGCGAACACCAGAAGGGCAAGCAGACCTCGACCAACCCGATCGCCTCGATCTTCGCCTGGACCCGCGGCCTGTTCTATCGCGCCCAGTTCGATGGCACGCCCGAGGTCGCCCGGTTCGCCGAGACCCTGGAGCGGGTGTGCGTCGAGACGGTTGAATCCGGCTTCATGACCAAAGATCTGGCGATTCTGATCGGCCCCGATCAGCAGTGGCTGACCACCTCCCAGTTCCTCGACAAGCTGGACCAGAACCTGCAAAAGGCGATGGCGGCGTAAGCCCGATCACCGAGGCCGGTATCAGAGCATGATCCGATCAGGTTGGATCATGCTCAGCCGCCATTGCGGCGGCGGCCAAGCGCGGAGCGCGCCCGGCGAGGGCGTCGATGAGCCTTCAGGCTCATCGGTATAAGACAACCCGCAGGGGTAACCCTGCGGGTTGTTGTTTGCCCAGGTGTTGCCAAGGAATCTCACCCGTTTGGCTCAGGCATTATTCATACGCCATGGGCCTTCCGATGCCTGTCTGCTTGCCGCATAATGGTGTGATAGAGAACCTGCGGTCGGATGTGATGTGAGGCATTCGACCGTAGTTTGAAAGTCGGGGGATAAAAGCATGGCGCTGGACACGGGCACTCGCCGCAGGCGCGGCGCCAGTCTGCGCACTCAGGTTCTGTTCGGCATTCTCGCAGCCGTCGGCGCCATCTTTGTTCTCGCCAATGCCTGGGATGTCGCTCGCCAATACCAGGGCGCAGCCGGGCGCCTGACCGACCGGGCTAATCTGCTGGCCTCGCTGGAAGCCCAGGCCGTCGGCCGGCCGCTGTACGATTTCAACCTCCCGGTGGTCGAAGCCACGCTCAAGGCGCTGGACGATGACAATGCCTTTCTCGGCGTCAGGATCATCGGCCCACAGGGCGAGTCGCTGGCCGCCCACGGCACCATTCCCGAGACCGGCGCATTGGTGGTCGAACGCGATCTGCGGGTCGATGACCAGCCGGTCGGCCGCCTGATCCTGGCGTTGTCGCGCCAGGAGCTGGACAGCACCCTGCGGACCGCTGGACTTAACGGATTGGTGGTGCTGCTGTTGCTGATGGGCGTGGTGTCACTGATTGTCACCTTGCTGTTCCGCCGCATCAGCAAGCCGCTCAACGCCATGGTCAAGGCCATGGAGCGACTGGCCCATGGCGAGCATGCCGTGATGGTGCCCGGCCTGGACAAGGACGACGAAATCGGTGACATGGCGCGGGCGGTCGAGGTGTTCAAGCACAACGCCGAGGCCCTGGACCATGTGGCCGAGGAGCGCGCCGCCAGCGAGCGGGAGCACAAGGCCACCCTTCATTCCCGCATGACCGACCTGGCCGACGACCTGGATGCCAGCGTGCGCCACGCGGTCGGCCGGATCAGCGCCAGCGCCGATCATATCGTCGAGACCGCCGAGGGGATGGGGACCAAGATCGACAAGAGCACCAGCCGGTCGCTCGACGTCTCGGAAGCCGCCGAGCGCACGCTGCATAATGTCGAGGCGGTGGCCGGCGCCACCACGCAACTGTCTGCCGCCATCGCCGATATCGGCCGCAAGGTCGCCGAGTCGAGCCGCACCGCCCTGTCCGCGGTCGAAGAAAGCGAGCGCGTCACCCAGATGATCCTGGGGCTGGACGAAGCCGCCCAGAAGATCAGCCAAGTGGTTGAGATGATCAACCACATCGCCCGCCAGACCAATCTGTTGGCCCTGAATGCGACCATCGAGGCGGCTCGTGCCGGGGAGGCCGGCAAGGGCTTCGCCGTGGTGGCCGGCGAGGTCAAGCATCTGGCCAACCAGACCGAACAGGCAACGCGTGACATCGCCGCCCAGATCGGTGCGGTGCAGGAGGCGACCCGCGGCGCCGTCAGTGCCATCGAGGGCATTTCCAACGTCATCGAGCGCATCAGCGACAACGCTACCGACATTGCCGCCATGGTCGAACAACAAAGCGCCGCCACCCAGTCGATCGCCACCAACGCCCATGTGGTCAACGGCGATGCCGAGATGGTGCTGACCAGTGTGCTCGACGTTGCCCGGTCTTCGGCCTCGTCATACGGTTCGGCGATCCAGGTGCTGTGGGCCGCCGACGATCTGCGCGATCCGGCCGAGCGTCTGGCCCGCGAGGTCGATGCCTTTCTCGAGATGGTGCGGAGCAGCGATTGACTGCGCCAATAGCTTTGACCACAGGAGACATGATGAAGCGCCTCACCCTGATCGCCGCGGCTGCCGTGATGCTGCTGCCCCTGGCCGCTCGCGCCGAGACCATCACCCTGGTCGCCGACCCGTGGTGTCCCTATAACTGCGACCCGGCCAGCGGCAAGCTGGGCTATGCGGTCGACATCGCCAAGGTCATTTTCGAAAAGGCCGGCCACACGGTCGACTACAAGGTTCTCCCCTGGACCCGCGCCCTGGCCGATACCCGCGCCGGCAAGATCGACGGCGCCGTCGGGGCCGGCACTACCGACAAGGACGGCCTGATCCTGCCCAAGGAAGAGATCGCCATGTCGCAGAACGGCGCCTATGTGAAGGCGTCATCGGCTTGGGTTTACAAGGACATCAAAGGCCTCGAGTCGGTGGTTACCGGCGTGGTGCTGGACTACACCTATGCTGGCGCGTTCGGCGACTACGTCACCGCCAACACCAGGAATCCCAAGCGCATCGTCGCCTCTGCCGGCAACAACGCCCTGGAACAGAACCTGCGCCGCATGATCGCCGGCCGCGGCATCGACGTGGTGGTCGATGACGTCGCCGTGGTCTCTTACAACACCAAGGAATTGAACCTCGCCACCGAAATCAAATCCGCCGGCACCATCGGCGAAGCCGACCCCATCTATATCGGTTTCTCCGCCGCCAAACCGACGTCCCAGGCCTATGCCGATCTGATGGACGCGGGCCTTGCCGAGATGCGCAAGTCGGGGAAACTGGCGGAGATTCTGGGGAAATATGGGTTGAAGGACTGGAAGTAGGGTTTTTCGTCGATAAGCGGGTTGGTTCTGCCGTTTGCTGACCGGCCCGCTTGTCATGCGAGCGAGACTCGCTCGATGGTGCATACATCCATATGCCCACAGGAAATTTCCGAAGCAATAAATCCACTTTTGGGCCGGGCATAGATCGAGCAATGGTTCTGCGCATTGCTTGCAACAACCCTTGCGGAGCAGGCGATTCTAGGGTAATCGTAATCACGTTAGGGCAATGCGCCTGCATAAGAACGGATAACTAGGAATTATCAGGATGGAGAGCGTCACGTCGGACATAGCCCAGGTTCTTGCAAGCAACGAAGAACTGGAAACGAAATATGGCGATGGAGATGAGGGTAATTTTCTCTCTGGCTGGCAATGCGAAAACCCATTCGCTGGAGCCTTTATCGAAAGAGTTCGTCTACGTGATGCGCAGAGCGATGCAGTTAAGTATAGTTATATTGAGATGGATGACATCCTGTCAACATCCATATCCTCCATGCACAAGTGGTTAGATGGGGTGAAAGGTGAATTTGCCTTTCCATCTCCATTTGGGTCAACATCAATAATATTTTCATTCTGTGCAAATCTCGTCCGAAATGACGTAAATGAAATTTACTATATTCCGCCAATTTATTTTTCAATGCATTTCGCCTTAAAATTATTTGGCATAGTCGCGCGACCAATCAGCGGAACACATGCATATGAGACTGGATTTGCCATCAATTTACCAAATAAACGAACAGTTCTTGCTTTTGTCGATCCCGTGTGGTTTACGGGAAGAAAAGTTCCCGCCGACGCTATTAACGAAATCATTCAATGGCAGCAAAGAACAGGATCTCTCATTTTCGTAGATGGGAGTTTTCAATATATGCCTTGGGCGGGGGCTCGCAGCGAAATGACCGCATCCCTGGATCCCTCTCTGGCTATACGGATGATCTGTCCAACAAAAATCATGGCTATCCACGGCTATCGGTTTTCATATGCCTTAATGCCGATATCCCTTCAGGGGCAATTCACGAACACCTTTACCAACATCTACGCCTCATCCACGATTTCCAACGCTGCTTTCGCCCACGAAGCGATTGCAGAAATGGAGCGAGGCTCCATCACCGCACACATCGTTAATGTCGCAAGGAGTCGCTTTTTTCGGCTACTCACGGCTGGGGTACTTCAAACAGAGCTGATACCGGAAAGCGGTTACTTCACATTTTCGAAAATAATGAATAAATTGCCACCCGGGTATAAGCTGATGACTCAGGAGTTTTTTGAGCAGCGGAGATTCAGCGGATATGCCAAGGTCAACTTGATTTCTCCATCCTTCCCTCTTATTGATCCAGATCGAATCTGATTTTAGATGGCCGATCAAGGCGCGTCACCCGCCTTCCAATCCTGTTGACTGCATTGCGTGCGATTTCCATTTCTGTCGCCAATCCGCCGTTACGCTCGATAGCGGGTAGCTTCGCTGGAGATTGAGTGGAGTTCCGGCGGTGCTTGAGCGGGGCTATCACGGCGACCAGACTTTCCTTCAACTTACTAACGTGATTCACGGTCTTCGTGGCCTGTGCCAGGGCGAAATTCACGGCCATCAGCGCTGCCGAAATGGTCAGAGAGCCATTGACCACGTAATCGATGATCAGCGAGCCTCTCCGAGTGCTGCGTGTTATAATTTCAACGCCATTCATAGCGATTGCACAGGTAAGAAGGTGGGCGAGGTTATGCGCATCTTCGACTTCAAGGTCGGCCTCGTAAGTGACACCAATTCCCACGCAACAGGTGGTATCGTCGACTAATTCGTCATCGGCCTGCGTCGCTTCGAAAATAGCATTGCGAATCGCCATGATGGCAGACATCGCAATTCTAAGATCGGCATCGCTATGAACTGACCGAGCAAAGGTTGTGAATATGCTCTCAATATAGATAAGAGATGGTGCCGAAATCATGCTCTGTGAGGCAAGTTGGGTGATCACATTAACAATGAACTCGATGCGTAGCTTCCTAAGACGTCGCTGTCTGCTGTCGGCCAGTTCGTCCTCAATGGCGATGGCGATGGCCTCGATATTAAAATCCCCATAACCACTCGCCAAGCAAGCGTGTTCTAACGTTATCCCCCGGCCCGTCGGAGCCAAAAGTCGACTCTTGTGCGCTGCTGGCAGAGCAAAGTTACGAGAAAGCACCGCGTCATTCTGAATCCGATGTCCGATTAAGCATCCTAGGAAAGTGTTGTAGTTGATGCACAATTGCTCAAAGTAAGCCGAGCTTTCAGTGCAAAACGTACATTCCTCAAATATACAAAGATTCACGGTAGTGTGTTCGAAATGGCAGCCCTTGAAAGCGCATCCGATAAATGAAGAATCACGCCATTCGCCCTCTGCAAAATTACAAGAGATAAAATCGACATTATGAAATTTCGAACCGACCAAGTCCGAACCAGACATATCAACGTAGTGCAGTTGGCAATTTTCCAACTGTGCTTCAGCCATTTCGATATTTCTCATGTCGGCATGATCGAACGCACAATCAATCGCCTGAATTCCATTGAAATACGAGTGATTGAGATGTGGTTCGGCACCGAAATAGATCGATCGGAAATCCTCGCCAGAAAAATCCCGTTTTCCAGGTTCCAGCACGAACTCGCACCGACGAGATTTTAGTTCCTGGCTCTCCATCCTGATAATTCCTAGTTATCCAGCCATCGTGTCCCAACGAGTGGCGTAGAAGCGCGCGCAGAACGCGACCGATGGCGGCTGCGGAGCAGCGCTTCATGCGATCCCCATTCGGGCGATGCGGTGATCTGGAGAGTTGGGCTTGGGAAGATGGCGCGAATCTTTATCCGCGGCGTATTGCAGCTACCGGATATGTGATCCGGTCAGGGATGGCGCCGTTGGTGACGGAACGCCATAATGCGCCCAGCCCTTTGCGAGCCAGTCCGACGACGCCGTATTTTGGAAACTGGGGTGTCCGCCTTCAGGCGGGCACCCCAGCGCTTCGACTGCTGGAGGAAGCGTGTTCCTCAGTCGAACAGGCTCGACACCGAGCGTTCTTCGCTGATGCGCTGGATAGATTCGGCCATCAGCGGAGCGATGCACAGTTGGCGGATGTTGTGGGCCAGCTTGACCGGTTCGGTGGCCGGGATGGAATCGGTGATGACCAGTTCCTTGAGCGGCGAGGCGGTGACGCGGGCGACGGCGCCGCCGGACAGGACGCCATGGGTGACATAGGCCGACACCGACTCGGCCCCGGCATTCATCAGCGCCACCGCGGCATTGCACAGGGTGCCGGCCGAGTCGACGATGTCGTCGATCAGGATGCAGCGCCGGCCTTCGACTTCACCGATGATGTTCATCACCTCGGACACACCGGCCTTTTCGCGGCGCTTGTCGATGATCGCCAGGTCGGCATCAATGCGGCTGGCAATCAGCCGGGCGCGGACCACGCCGCCGACGTCGGGCGACACGATCATCAGCTTGGCCCCTTCGTACTGGGTCTGGATGTCGTGGGTGAACACCGGCGCCGAATACAGGTTGTCGAGCGGGATGTCGAAGAACCCCTGGATCTGGCCGGAATGCAGGTCCAGCGTCACCACCCGGTCGGCGCCGGCGGTGGTGATCAGGTTGGCGACCAGCTTGGCCGAGATCGGCGTGCGCGGACCCGATTTGCGGTCCTGACGGGCATAGCCGAAATAGGGGATCACCGCGGTGATGCGACGCGCCGAGCCGCGCCGCAGCGCGTCCAGGGTCACCAGAAGTTCCATGAGGTTGTCGTTGGTGGGATAACAGGTGGACTGCACCACGAAGACATCTTCGCCGCGGACGTTCTCGTGGATTTCGACAAAGACCTCCATGTCGGAGAATCGACGCACGCTCGCCTTGGTCAGGGCCAAGTTGAGGTAGCTGGCAATGGCTTCCGCCAAAGAACGATTACTATTGCACGACAGGATCTTCATTTCGCTGTCCTCTGGCGCGGCGGGCTGGGTGGTGGCTGGAGTACCTGTTCCAGAAACGGCGCGGACTTTAACAGTCGCCTCCCCGCCTGTAAACCATCCTGGGGGCCGCGTGCACCTCAGTTGGGTCGGCTGGGTGCCCGGGCCTGACGAATCAGTTCACTCAGGCCGTCGATGGCACCGCGGGCGACGTCCGGCGCGACCGACTGCCACGACAGTTGGGCGGTGCCGAACGGCAGGTCGTTGGCCTGCCTGATGGTTCCGACCGGCAAGGCATTGCCGGGGCGCATCACCGTCCAGACCACCTCGACATGCTCGAATCCGGCCTTGCCGGGACCGATCAGCACGCTGCCATGCAGCACCAGCTCGGCATTCTGCTTGGCCAGACGGAAGCCGGCAAAGCGCAGGGTTTCGGTCATCGCCCGGGTCAGAGCGTCGTTGCCATCCACCGGCGCGCCCTGGATCGGCCGCAGATCAACCACCGGCCCCCGCACGTCAGGCTCATTGGGGCCGACCAGGGACTGCGCCAGGAGCGGGGCAGCCGCACCGACCAGACGCTGGAGCACCTCGGGCTGGTCGAGATCAGCCTTCTGCAATGGCTGGGTGTGGTTGAAAACTTCGTGCTGTTGCGGATCGAGCACCCGCCAAGTCAGCAGCGCCCATTCGCCGTTGCTCGAAACCGAGCCGTCGACAGTATAGCTGGAGACGTTGCCGATCCCCACCGCCGCCGCCACGTCGTTGTTGCGCAATTCCTCGGCCATGGCTTCGCCCAGCCATTCCGGCGCCGCGGTGACCGGTCGCACCACCGCACCGGCGCGGCTGCCGATGGTCAGCAACGGGTTGCGCTCGGTATGGCGGAACGGCTGCGGCATGCTACAGGCGGAGAGCAGCAGGACGAGGGCCAGGAGGAGTCGCCTCATCGTTCGATCACGATCGCCGACAATTGCCGGCCGTAATCGGGTTCCCCGCGCAGGGTGGCGCGACGGTAGCTGTAGAACCGGCTCTCTTCCTGGCAGGTGTCGCAGGGAGTGCGGACGATCTCGGCGACTCCGGCCAGCGCCAGACGCCGCGCCGCATAGGCGGCCAGATCGAACAGGAAATGGCCGGGCTTGGGCGGGCGCGGCGCGAAGAATTGTTCATTGTCCTCGCCTTGGGCCAGGAACGGCGCGGGGAAGTCGGGGCCGACCTCGTAGGAGCGCTGGGCGATGCACGGGCCGATGGCGGCCACCATGTTGCCCGGTTGGGCACCAAGCCGGACCATGGCGGCGATGGTGTTTTCCAGCACGCCGCCGATCGCCCCCTTCCAGCCGGCATGGGCGGCGCCGATGACGCCGGCGCGGGCATCGGCGAACAGCACCGGCGCACAGTCGGCGGTCAGGATGCCCAGGGCGATGCCGGGCCGCGTCGTCACCATGGCGTCGGCCTGCACCCCTTGGCCGACCCAAGGCTCATCGACCTGGATCACCTCGGCCGTGTGGGCCTGGTACAGGGTGACCAGGGCGGAGGCCGGCAGGTCGATCATCTGCATGGCGCGGGCGCGATTCTCGCGCACCGCTTCGGGCGAGTCGTTCGAGCCCAGCCCGCAGTTCAGCGAGGCGTACAGGCCCTGCGATACGCCGCCGTCGCGGGTGAAGAAGCCATGGCGGACACGGCTGATTTCGTTGAGGGCGGAGACGGTAATCATGAGTCCTGCTGCTCGCCTGACGACTCGAAGCCTGGAAGCACCGTCATCGCCGGATGCGTCAAGGCCATGGCCTTGAACAGGGTGCCCATTTCATCGGGGTGGATCAAGCGGCGAAAGGCCGACTCGACCTCTGCCAGCTTATCCGGATTGGTTCTGACCAGTTGGGTGGCGCGCAGACCGATGCCCAGCCGTTGCAGCCACTCGCCTTGAGGCACCGGCCCGTGCGCTCGCGCCAGAGCGGCGGCACTGGCCAGGGCCTGGAAGTCCACATGGGCGGTCAGATCGGCATCGCCGGGTGTTTCGAGCACCGGATGATAGGCGTGGGCCTTGACCGCTTGCAGCGAGTCGCCGGCCGCCGAGGCCGCCGGACCGTAATCAATCATCAGCGCCGCTCCGCCCTGCGTCGCCAGTCGACCACTGAGCCATGCGGCGATCTCGCGGCCAGCCGGGCAGACCTCGGCGATGGCGCCGTCGGGCGCGTCGCGGACCGTTGCGGCCAGAGCGTCAGGCGGCACTTCCTCGGGACCGGCCACGAAGCGCAAGGCCCCGTCATCATCGACGGCAATCAACCGCTCGCGCCACGCGGCGCCGTCCTTGATGAATTGGCGGATCGGCAGGGCGTCGAAGAATTCGTTGGCGACCAGCAGCAGCGGGCCGTCGGGCAACTCGGACACCGAGTCGTGCCAACTCACGGCGACACCGGCCAGCGCCTCGCGCTGTTTGGCCCGTAATACGGGGCTGGTCTCGACCAGATGGATCGAGGCGGCCCGCAGGAATCCCTGATCGGCGCCAGCGGCGCGCAGCAGATCGGCCATCAGGGTACCGCGCCCGGGCCCCAGTTCGACCAGCCGCAGCCCCTGCGGCTGGCCCATCATCCGCCAGATGGTGACGCACCACAGGCCGATCAGCTCCCCGAACATCTGGCTGATCTCGGGCGCCGTGGTGAAATCCCCGGCCGCGCCCAAGGGATCCTGGCGGCGGTAATAACCGTGTTCGGCATGGCCGAGGGCCAACGCCATGTAGTCGGACACCGGGATCGGGCCGGAGCGGTGGATCTGGTCGGCAATGATCCGGGCGAGCGGGGTCATGACGAGGAACGAAGCCTTTCCGATGATCCGGGCGTCCCGCCCGCGATCCTGATCACGGTTACTTGGCCCTGCGCCATGCGACCATGACGACGATCAAGCCGGCGATCACCATGGGGATCGACAGCAACTGGCCCATGGTCGCACCAGCCCACAGATAGCCGAGATGGGCGTCGGGTTCGCGGAAGAACTCGGCGGTGATGCGCGCCAGACCGTAGCCGGCCAGGAACAGGCCGATCAGCACGCCCGGCCGCTGCCGTACCGACTCGATGCGCCACAGCAGATGGAGCACGACAAACAGCACGAGACCTTCCAGCGCCGCTTCGTAAAGCTGGCTGGGGTGGCGCGGAATCGGGCCGCCGTTGGGGAAGACCATGGCGTAGGGGAAATCGGGGGCAGCCCGGCCGAACAGCTCGCCGTTGATGAAATTGGCCAGCCGGCCGAAGAACAGGCCGATCGGCACGACGCAGGCGACCACGTCGCCCACCGCCGGGATGCTCAGGCCGTTACGCCGGGAGAACAGCACGATGGCCAGGATGACGCCGAGCAGACCGCCATGAAACGACATGCCGCCCTGCCAGACGGCGAGAATATCCGCGGGATGCGACAGGAAATAGGCCGGCTTGTAGAACAGCACATAGCCGATTCGGCCACCCAGCACGACACCCAGCGTCGCCCACATCAGCAGGTCGTCGACCTGGACGGGCGTCATGGCGTGGGGCGTGCGGCGGCTCAGCCAGCGGGCGTACCACCAGCCGCCCAGCAGCCCGGCGATATAGGCCAGCGCGTACCAGCGGATAGCCAGCGGACCCAGCCGGATGGCGACCGGGTCGATCTCCGGGAATGCAATCGCCATGTCCAGGGCCTCAGCGGAAACGGTCGTGGGTGTTCAGAAATTCGAGCACATAGCTTGTCACACCTTTTTCGAGCGGCGTGAATGGCTTCTTGTACCCTGCCGCGCGCAACCGGTCCATGGTCGCCTGCGTGAAATACTGATATTTGTTGCGAATCTGCTGCGGTGTGTCCTTGAACTTGATGTGCGGCTCCTTGCCCAGCGAGCGATACACCGTCGCCGTCAGATCGTAGAAGCTGCGCGCCTGTCCGGTGCCCAGGTTGAACAGGCCGCTGACATCGGGATTGTCGAGCAGCCACATCATCACGTCGATACAGTCTTCGATCCAGATGAAGTCGCGCAGTTGTTCGCCGTCGCGGTAATTGGGATTGTGCGAGCGGAACAGATGGAACGGGCTGTTGGCGGCGGCATGGTCATAGACCTGCGACACCACGCTTTGCTGTCCGCCCTTGTGGTATTCATTGGGGCCGTAGACGTTGAAGAATTTCAGGCCGACCCATTGCGGCGGCGTTGGCCTGCCGTCGGCGATCTTGCGGGCGACGCGACGGTCGAACAGATGCTTGCTCCAGCCATAGGCGTTCAGGGGCTGGAGCCGCGACAACGCCTCGATGCTGGAGTCGTCGTCGAACCCGGCGCTGCCATCCCCATAGGTCGCCGCGGACGAGGCATAGATGAAGCGGACGTTATGCTTGGCGCACCACTTCCACAAGGCCAGCGTCAGGGCAAAATTGTTCGTCAGGATATGGTCGGCGTTGGTCTCGGTCGTGGCAGAGATGGCGCCCATGTGGAAAATCGCCTCGACATCGCCGCGCTGGATCTGGCGGGCATCAAGGAAATCGAAGAGCTGTTCGGGCGCGACGATGTCCGACAGCTCGCGCTTGGCGATGTTGCGCCATTTGTCGTTCGACCGCAGCCGGTCGCACACCACCAGATCCCGCTGACCGCGCTCTTCCAGCGCCGCCAGGATGTTCGAGCCGATGAAGCCGGCGCCACCGGTGACCACGATCATGTTCCTGCTCCGTCCCCACTGATGTTGCCGCGTTTATAAGGGCGTTCGCCAAGGCGGGCAATGGCCGCTGGAGGCCACGGATATTATACCGACGAGCCTAAAGGCTCATCTATGCCCTCGCCGGGCGCGCTCCGCGCTCAGGTGCGGCCGCAATGGCCGCTCTATACCGGCGCCGCGGTTCGAGCATGTGTCAAACATTACGCTCGCCGGTATTACATCGTCCCCAACTGATGGAATCCGACCTCGTCCGGCGGCGGGCAGGGAGTCGCGTCGATGCGGGTGACCCGGGCGGCCGGCGGGCCATCCTGGCAGGCCCGCAGCATGTCCTCGACCTGATCGGGCGGGCCGCTGAACACCGCTTCGACGCTGCCGTCGCGGCGGTTGCGCACCCAGCCGTTCAACCCGCGGCGGCTGGCCTGCTGCACTGTCCAACCCCGATACCAGACGCCCTGAACCCGGCCTTCGATGCGGACCTGGACGCTTTTCATGATCGGACTCCGAAGATGGCGGTGCCGATTCGCACATGGGTCGCGCCAGCCCGCACCGCCGCGGCATAGTCGCCGCTCATGCCCATGCTCAGCACCGCCAGGCCGTGGCGTTCGGCCAGGTCGCGCAACAGGGCGAAATGGGGCGCCGGGTCGTCGTCGGCTGGCGGGATGCACATCAGGCCGACCGGCGCCAAACCGTAGTCATCGCGGCAGGCCGTCAGGAAGGCGTCCACCTCGGAGGGAGCGATACCAGCCTTCTGCGGTTCGGCGCCGGTGTTAACCTGGACATACAGGGCCGGACAGCGGTCCTGACGCTTGAACTCGGCGGCCAGGGCGGCGGCCAGCTTCAGACGGTCCAGGGACTCGATGACATCGAACAGCGCCACCGCCTCGCGGACCTTGTTGGTCTGCAAGGGACCGATCAGATGCAGTTCCAGATCGGGATAATCCTGACGCAGGGCAGGGAATTTGCTCGCCGCTTCCTGCACCCGGTTTTCACCGAACAGCCGGTGGCCTGCCGCCAGTACCGGGCGGATGCGCTCGGCCGGGTGGGTCTTGGACACCGCCACCAGCCGCACTGCCCCCGCCGGCCGGCCGGCGGCGGCTTCGGCGGCTTTCATCTCCGCCAGCACCTCGTGATAGTGGTCAACGACGTCGCCGTGATCCATGACGGTCATCTTCATATTCATGATAGGGTATCGCGATGCCGCCGACCCTAGCAGAGCGCGTCCGTTGCCTCAATCGCCGGACCGTCCCGCCGCTCGTTCTGATGACCGATCCGCGGGTCGACCCGATCCCCCGCGTCCGCCGCCTGCCGCCCGGCTGCGCCGTGGTGCTGCGCCATTACGGCCGGCCGGAGCGCGCGGCCCTGGGCCGGATGTTGCGGCGCCTCTGCCGCGAGCGGCGGCTGCTGTTCCTGGTGGCCAATGATGTCGGTCTGGCCGCTGTACTGCGGGCCGACGGGGTGCATCTGGCGGAGGGAGCGGCGCGCCGGGCCGCTCGGCCGTTGGCCTGGGTGAAGGCCCGCCAGGGCTGGCTGTCGGTGGCGGCGCATGGTCCGGCGGCCTTGCGGCGCGCGCGCCGGCTGGGAGCCGATTGGGCGACCCTGTCGCCGGTCTTCCCCACCGCCAGCCATCCCGGGGCTCCCAGCCTGGGACCGCGCCGCTTCGCCCTGTGGGCCTGCCGGGCCGGCCTGCCGGTGCTCGCCCTGGGCGGTGTCGGCCCATACACCGTAAGGGCCTTGCGCGGCGCGGCCGGCGTGGCAGCGGTGTCGGCGGGATAGGGTGGCTTGAGCCTCTCCGGTTAGAGCGTTTTCCGATCAGGTTGGAAAACGCTCCAGCCGCCGTTGAGGCGGCGGCCAAGCGCGGAGCGCGCCCGGCGAGGGCTGATAAAAAGCTGGA